>Ga0114932_10002569_pt1 | contig 18959 bp, 14 predicted proteins | sample 2SBtaG_2_FD_87286 | JGI IMG/M metagenome (GOLD analysis project Ga0114932, IMG submission 87286) | Deep subsurface microbial communities from Kolumbo volcano to uncover new lineages of life (NeLLi) - 2SBTROV12_ACTIVE470 metaG | ecosystem: Environmental > Aquatic > Marine > Volcanic ... | reverse complement strand
TGAGAGGGGTCCTCGACCTGGTCGTCAAGCAGATCGAACACAGCGACCCTGTCCACCACGTCTTGATCGAGCAGCGCCCGGACCATCGCGAGGCCGAGGCCGCGCGCTCCCCCTGTGACGATCCCGACTCGTTCGTGTGCCATGCGGCGACGCTACCCCCCACCCCCCGTTCTGGGCGCGTGAACGCTCGCATTACGTGCGCTGGTGCTCCCGAAACGACAAACCGACGAGCTCAGAAGTCCTCGTCGAAGCTGACGTCGCCCTGGACGCCCACCTGGTAGGCGGCGACCGTGCGCTCGAAGAAGTTCGTGAGCTCCTGCACGTCCTGGAGCTCCATGAAGTCGAACGGGTTCTTGGTGCCGTAGCGCTTGGGGAGGCCGAGCTGCATCAGGCGCTGGTCGGCGACGAACTCGAGATAGGTGCGGGTGTCGGCGGTGGACATGCCGGCCACGCCCTGGGACAACACGTCCTGGGCGAACTGGTGCTCGACGTCGACGGCCTCCTCGATCATCTGCAGGATGCGCTGGGAGAGATCGTCGTCGAACAGCGAGGGATCCTCGTCGCGAATGGTGTTCACCACTTCGAACGCGAAGTTCATGTGGGCCGACTCGTCCCGGAACACCCAGTTGGTTCCGGCGGCCAGACCATTGAGGAGGCCCTTCGAGCGCAGGAAGTACACGTAGGCGAATGCGGCGAAGAAGAACAGGCCTTCGATGCAGGCTGCGAAACAGATCAGGTTGAGCAAGAACTGCTTGCGATCCTCACGCGTTTCGAGGCGGTCGAGCTGCTCGATCGAACCCATCCAGCGGAAGCAGAAGTCGGCCTTGGCCCGGATCGAGGGGATGTTCTCGATCGCGGCGAAGGCCTCGGTGCGCTCGGCCAGATCAGGGATGTAGTTGTCGAGAAGCGTCAGATAGAACTGGACGTGCTGAGCCTCTTCGAACAGCTGCCGGCTGAGGTACATGCGGGCTTCGGGGCTGTTGATGTGCTGGTAGAGGTTGAGCACCAGGTTGTTGGCGACGATCGAGTCGCCGGTGGCAAAGAACGCCACCAGGCGGTTGATCAGATGCCGCTCGGCCGGCAGGAGCTTGCGGTCCAGATCGACGATGTCGTCGCTGAAGTCGATCTCCTCCACCGTCCAGGTGTTCTTGATGGCGTCGCGGTACATGTCGTAGAAGACCGGGTATCGCATCGGCCGCAACGTGAGGTCGAAGCCCGGGTCCAAGATGTGGCCGCTGGCGGTGCGTGCACCGCTCGCTGGGGTGGCATCGAGGGCCTCGGGCTGAGGCGTGTACAGAGCGTCGGAGTCGGTGAGAGCCATATCGGGGAAAGGATCCTCGTGGTGAGCGTGCGGGCGTGTCGTGCTGGCTGCGACCTAGTCGCAGGCCTCGCACGCTTCGGGGTTCTCGAGTGAGCAGGCGATGGCTTCCTCGTCGGTGAACGTCGGAGTCTCCACAGGGGCCGGCTGACCGCCGCCTCGGCCACCTCCCCCTGAACCTGGGCCGCCGGACTCCGCGCTGCCGGTGGTGGTCTGATTGATACGAGTCGCAGGGCGTGACCGCAGGTAGTACGTGGTCTTGAGACCCGTCTTCCATGCATGCATGTACATCGAACTCAACTTGCCAATGCTCGGGCTCTCCATGAAGAGGTTGAGCGACTGGCTCTGGTCGATGTAGGCGCCACGGCTGGCCGCCATGTCGATCAACGCTCGCTGGGGAAGTTCCCACGCCGTCCGGTAGATCGAACGAACGTCGGCAGGGATCTCGGCGATGTCCTGGACCGAGCCCTCGGCCTTCTTGATCCGGTTGGCGATCTCCTCGGTCCACAGCCCCCGCGCCTGGAGGTCGCGCACGAGGTACTTGTTGATCTGGAGGAACTCACCGGACAAGGTCTCGCGCTTGAACAGGTTGCTGACCTGGGGCTCGATGCACTCATAGCACCCGGCGATCGACGCGATGGTCGCCGTGGGAGCGATGGCGATCATCAGCGAGTTGCGCAGCCCGTACTGGCTGATCCGGTCCTTGAGCAGGCTCCAGTCCTCACGGGTGGGCTCCACGCCCCACAAGTCGAACTGCAGCTCGCCGCGGGCCGCCCGGGTCTCGGTGAACCCGTCGTGGGCTCCCGCCTTTTGCGCCAGCTCGCAGCTGGTCGACAGCGCCCAGTAGTAGATGTCCTCGCTGATGCGACTCGACAGATCCCGCGCCTCGTCGGAATCGAAGGCCATCCCGAGCTGGAAGAACACGTCCTGCAGACCCATGAGGCCCAGCCCGACGGGTCGCCATTTGCTGTTGGAGTGACCGGCTTCGGAGGTCGGATAGAAGTTGATGTCGATGACCCGGTCGAGGAAGGGCACCGCTGTGCGCACCACCTCGCCGAGGCGGTCGAAGTCGAAGAAGTTGCGGCCCTCGGCGTCTTGGCGCACGAGCCGCCCGAGGTTGACCGAGCCGAGGTTGCACACCGCCGTCTCGTCCTGGCTCGTGACCTCGAGGATCTCGGTGCACAGGTTGGAGAGGTGGATGACGTTGCCCGGCTCGCCGGTCTGGTTCGACTTCTGGTTCGATGCGTCCTTGAACGTCACCCACCCGTTGCCGGTCTGGGCGAGGGTGCGCATCATCCGCGAGTACAGCTGGCGGGCGGACACCTGCCGGTCGTAGAGGCCATCGGCCTCGGCCTGCATGTAGGCCTGCCGGAATTCATCGCCGTAGAGGTCGGTGAGGTGCGGCACGACCTTGGGATCGAACAGGCTCCACTGCCAGTCGTTCTCGACCCGCTCCATGAACAGGTCAGGGATCCAGTTGGCCAGGTTGAGGTTGTGCGTACGCCGAGCGTGATCGCCGGTGTTGTCGCGCAACTCGAGAAAGTCCTCGACGTCGGAGTGCCACGACTCGAGATACACGCACGCTGCGCCCTTGCGCTTGCCGCCCTGGTTGACCGCAGCGACGGAGCTGTCGAGAGTTCGCAGCCAGGGGACGATGCCGTTGGAGAGGCCGTTGGTGCCAGTGATCAGGCTGCCCTTGGCCCGCACCCGGTGCCATGCGACACCGATGCCGCCCGCGAACTTCGACAGCTTGGCGATGTCGGTGTAGCGCTTGTAGATCCCCTCGAGGCTGTCCTCGGGGCTGTCGAGCAGATAGCACGACGACATCTGGGGGTGGGCCGTTCCGGAGTTGAACAGCGTGGGGCTCGACGTGAGGTACTCGAGACTCGACATCAGCTGATACAGCGTGATGGCTTCCTCAGGGCTCTCGGCCAGACCGCAGGCGACCCGCAGCATGAAGTACTGCGGTGTCTCGATCACCGACCGCTCGACCGGGTGACGCAACAGGTACCGGTCGTACACAGTGCGCAGGCCGAAGAACTCGAACAGGTTGTTGCGCTCCGGGAGGATCGCATCGTTGAGCTTGCGGGCGTGAGTCCGCACGAACTCGAGGACGCCGTCGCCGATGAGCCCGCACTGGGCGCCGAGCTCGATCGACTGGCTGAAGCTGTAGACGTTCTGGTTCTGCACCTCCTTGTCGACGAAGGTGGCGAGCAATCGCGCCGCAAGACGGCTGTAGTTGGGCTCCTCGACGATCAGCGCGGCCGCCGTCCGAATCGAGAGCTCGTCCAGCTCGGTGGTGGTCGCGCCGTCGTGCAGGCCCGAGATCGTGCGGGTGGCCACACGCATCGAATCCACACCGGGGAGCTCGAGCGCACAGCGCTCGACGGCCTTCACGATCTTGTTGACGTCGACGGACTGCATCGATCCGTCGCGCTTCTGCACCCGCATCTGGGTGCCGGCCCCTCCACTTCCCCCGCCTGCACCGGCCGCTTCGGGAGAGCTGAGCGCCTCGCCGGCGGTGTTTTCCGGTGTGGGGTGTTCCCCTGCTGTCTGTTCAGTGATCGCCACGTGCCTCGGTATCCCTCTGTCCTGGCCCTCGTCCCTAGCCGGTCCGATTCGCCACAAGCCCGCTCTCGGCGCCGGATCCGGGCTGGGAGTGCGTAGGCCACCGTCGAGTGCCGTCGTGACTGCTGTCGTGACGAGCCCGGCGGGGCCGTGGTGCGTTCCCAGCTGGTGTTCGAACCCAGCCGCCCGCCGAGTGACGGGTGTGTGATTACAGCGCTGTAGTTACATCGCTGTCAAGCATCTGTACCGCCCGCGCGCCGGCCCGGCAAGTACCGATCCGACGACTCGGGACGATCCTCGCGAACAGACCTGCCACCCTCGGTGAGCGAACCCAGTGACGAGAAAATCGCGGCGCGCTCTCCGGCGCCCCGGAGGCCTGGTCGGGGCTAGGTTCGTGAGCACCCCGAGCTCAGGAGGACGAGCGTGGCCCTGGACAGGATCGTCGTCGTCGGTGCGTCCCTCGCCGGAGCGCGCGCTGCGCAGAATCTCCGCCGACAGGGTCACGACGGAGGGCTCGTGATCATCGGCGCTGAGGAGCATCTCCCCTACGACCGACCACCGCTGTCGAAGCAGATGCTGACGACCGACATGGACCCGGGCGACCTCGCGCTCAACCCGCCCGAGACCTACGACGAGATCGGCGCCGATTTGTTGCTCGGGGCACCAGCGACCGGCATCGACCTCCAGAGCCGCGTCGTCACTGTCGGTGAGGAGGCCGTGCCCTTCGACGGGCTCGTGATCGCGACGGGAGCCCGCGCGAGAAATATTCCTGGTGCGGAAAATCTCGCGGGCGTTCACACCCTTCGAACACTCGACGACGCGCTGGCGATCCGCGACGACCTCCGCGAGGGGGTCACTGTCGTCGTGGTGGGAGCGGGCTTCATCGGTTCGGAGGTCGCGGCCGCCGCCGCAGCACGCGGGTGCCGCACCACCGTGGTCGAAGCGGCTCCGGCGCCGCTGGTGCGCGGCCTCGGCGCCGAGATGGGCATGGCGTGCGGTGGCCTTCATGCGACGCAGGGCGTCGAATTGCGGCTCGGCCAGGGCGTATCTGCGCTTCACGGCAGCGACAGGGTCGAAGCCGTCGAGCTCACGGACGGAACCCGGCTCGATGCCGACGTCGTCGTGGTGGGAATCGGCGTGACTCCAAACACCGCGTGGCTCGAGGGCTCCGGGCTCACGGTCGACAACGGTGTCGTGTGCGACGGCACGATGAACGCAGGGGTCCCTGGCGTGTACGCAGTGGGCGATGTCGTGCGCGCGCCCAACGCTTGGATCGGCCCGGAACCCGTCCGCGTGGAGCACTGGACGGCGGCCACCGAACAGGCGATGTTGGTTGCGGGCAATCTGCTCGATCCCGACAACGCCAGCGTGTACGACAGCGTGCCCTTCGTCTGGTCCGACCAGTACGACGATCGGATCCAGATCGCCGGCCATCCCTCGGCCGACGACAGCGTCGAGGTACTCGTGGGCGCGATCGACGATCGCTCGTTCGTCGCCGGGTATCAGCGGGACGGCCGGCTGGCAGGGGTGATGGCGCTCAACAGCATCAAGCCCTTCGTCCAGTACCGTCGCCTCCTCCTCGCCCACGCGACCTGGGCCGAGGCGCTGGAGAAGGCGGACGAGCTCAACGCGTGACGACGTATCGCTCGGTCCGGGCCGGCATCACAGCGTGAGTCGCCCATGGGAGACTCGCCGGCGATGACGACGGTCGCGCGGGCCACCGGGCTCCACATGACGTTCGGATCCGTGCGCGCGCTGGACGCGGTCGACCTCGAGATCCCGTCCGGGGTCACAGGGGTCGTCGGGGCCAACGGCGCGGGCAAGTCGACCCTCTTCAAGCTGATGCTCGGCCTGCTCGAACCCACCGCTGGCTCGATCGAGGTCCTGGGGATGGTTCCCACGAGCGACGGTGCCGTGCTCCGCACGAAGGTGGGGTACTCACCCGAACGAAACGTGCTCCCGGACAACATGGCCGCCGACGAGTTCGTCCGTCACCTCGCCCAGGTCCGCGGCCTGCCTCGCGGCGAGGCGCGCGGACGGGCGTCGGACATCTTGTTCCTCGTCGGCCTGGGCGAGGAACGCTTCCGACCCCTGGGGTCCATGTCGACCGGCCAGCGGCAACGGGTGAAGCTCGCTCAGGCCCTGGCGGCGGACCCGGCGCTCGTGCTCCTCGACGAGCCCACTGACGGGCTCGACCCCATGCAGCGCGAGCAGATGTTGGGGCTGATCGGCCACGTGCAGTCCGAATTCGGGATCGACGTGATCGTGACCAACCACGTTCTCGATGAGGTCGAGCAGGTCTGCGACCACGTCGTGGTACTCGACGGGGGTCACCTCGCCATCTCGGGCTCGCTGGCCGACCTCGCAGGCGACAGCGCCGGAGTGGAGCTCGAACTGACGCCGACAGCGACCGACTCCGACCCCGCAGCGTCGGTCGCGGCCCGCCTCGCGTCGACGCCAGGCGTGGAGTCGGTTGCGACCAGCGGGCAGACGGTCATCGTCACCGCGGAAGCCGAAACCGGCGACGACGGTCTGTACGACATCTGCCGCGACGTCCTCGCCGACACCGGCGTACGCCTTCGCCGGCTCGGCTCCCGCAGGATCAGCCTCGAGGACGTCGTGATCGAGAAGGCCGGAGGCACGAGGTCATGACCTCCACCGGCGAGCAGCGAACCGCGCGGCTCATCGACCGCGGCTACCGCACGTACGGCGGGCCGCGCACCGGAACCCGTGGTGCCATGCGCAGCGTCGCGATTCACGGCGTGCGCAACGTGCTCGGGCTCGGTCGAGCGGCGCGGCACAAGATCCTGCCGATCATCGCGGCCGTGATGGCCTACCTGCCGGCGGTGGTTTTCGTCGGGTTCGCAGTGCTGTTGTCCGATTTCATCGATCCGAATGAGGTGGCCGACTACGCGGGGTTCTATTTCTCGATCGTGTCGGCTCTGGTGCTCTTCAACGCTTTCGTCGCGCCCGACGTGCTGACGTCGGATCGACGGAACGGCCTTCTGGCCCTGTACCTCTCCACCCCGCTGACCCGAGGTTCCTACGTCGCTGCGCGCGCTATGGCGGTGGTCATCACTCTCCTCGTCGTTACGCTGGGACCGCCTCTGCTCCTCCTGATCGGGTACACCTTCGAGGGCGCAGGACCGGACGGATTCGACGGGTGGCTCGGCGCGTTCGGCCGCGTCCTGCTGTGCGGCGTCCTGATCGCAATGGTCTACGGGGGCATGGCCCTGTCGATGGCATCGTTCACCGACCGACGAGGCGTCGCCACGGCATCGATCGTGCTCGTCATGCTTCTCGGCGCGACCCTGACGATCACGCTCGTCGAGGCTGCGCAATGGTCGACCGACTGGTACCTGCTCAACCTCGTCGTTTTTCCATTCGAGCTCGTACATCGCATCTGGCAGCAGGAGAGCCCGCAGCCGACGATGTCAACGGCCGGGCTCTGGCTGGCGACCTCGGGCTGGATCGTCGTGTCATTCGCCACGGTGTGGTGGCGCTACCGCAAGCTGCAGGTGGACAGATGACTTCACCGACGATCGTGTGCGAGGACGTGAGCCGGTGGTTCGGGTCCGTTGTCGCCGTGTCCGACGTCAGCGTCGAATTCGGACCCGGCGTCACCGCGCTGTTGGGTCCCAACGGCGCCGGCAAGTCGACGCTCTTCCGCATGATCGTTGGGTTGCTGCCGCCGTCCCGCGGCCGGGTCGAGGTGATGGGACGCGACCCGCGCCGAAGTCGCGACGTGCGCTCACACGTGGGGCTGGTTCCGCAGCAGGACGCGCTCTTCGACAGCTTGAGCGCGCTCGAAGTCGCCCGCCTCGCAGCCGTCCTCCACGGCGTCGACGACGCCGCAGGCGCGGCTGCGGGGTCCCTCACACGGGTCGGGCTGGACCCCGGCGAGACACGGGCCGTCGGCGGCTACTCCAAGGGCATGCGGCAGAGGGTGAAGGTCGCCCAGGCCCTGGTCCACGAACCCGAGGTGCTTCTCCTCGACGAGCCGCTCACCGGCCTCGATCCGGTGCAACGGCGATCGGCCATCGAGCTGTACCGGCAGCTCGGCGAGCAGGGCGTCACGGTCGTGGTGTCGAGCCATGTTCTCGAAGAGGTGGCCCGGATCGGCAGCGACGTCGTCGTCATCGCCGAGGGTCGCCTGGCGGCGACCGGCGACTTCCACGAGCTCCGGGAGCTGATGGACGATCGGCCGCACCAGATCCGGATTCGCAGCGACGAGGCTCGCGGTCTGGCCAGACGACTTCTGGAGCTCGACAGCGTTGTGGCGGTCCGCATCGAAGGCGATGACCTGGTGGTCGACAGCGTCGACGCGGACACATTCGGACGTTCGATCGCAGGCCTCGCCCGATCCGCCGGCGCCCGCCTTCGGGAGGTCGCGCCCCTGGACGACGATCTCGAGTCTGTCTTCCGGTACGTGGTGGAGCACCGATGAGCTGGGCGGTCCGATGAGCAGAGAACTTCGATGAGCAGAGAACTTCGATGAACATCGAGTCGCAGACGATCCGCCGCCCCAGCGCCCGCCGCGCGTTCGCCACCATCTACCGGTTGGTCCTCGGGCAGATCTGGAGTCGCGGCCGCCTGCTCGTCGTGGCCGCGCTCAGCCTGACCATCGTGGCGCTCGGGCTCGTGGTGAGGCGGGCCGGAGAGACCTCCGAACGAGTCGAGGACGGGACGCAGCTCGTCTCGTCGCTCGGGCTCGGATTGGTGCTCCCGGTGATCGCGTTGGTCTTCGCGACGGCGACACTCGGAGACATCCGCGAAGACAAGACGCTGGTGTACCTCTGGCTCACCCCGCTGGCGCCGTGGGTCGTTCCGGTCGCCGCGTTCGCCGCGTCGGTCACGATCGTCCTGCCCGCGGTGCTGTTACCGATCCTGGTCGCCGCGGCGTTGGTCACGACGGGCGGCGGCCTCCTCGCCGGCACGGCGGCTGCGGTGGTGCTCGGAACCCTCGCCTACTGCGCGGTGTTCACCACCGCTGGACTGCTGCTGCGACGGACTCTCGTCGCAGGTGTCCTGTACGTCCTCATCTGGGAAGGGTTCGTTGCGAGCGCAGGGGCCGGAGTGGCTCGCTTCGCCATCCGGGCCCATACGCGATCGATCCTGTCCAACGCGACGGATGTGGAGATCAACCTGGGCGACCTCTCACCGACCAGCGCCGTCGTCATCCTGGCCGCCATCATCGGTGGCGCGTTGCTCGTCGGGGTCAGGCGCTACCAAACCATGACCGTCGATTGAACCGACGCCGCTAGCGTCGAGCGCCATGTCGATCGCGTCTGTCAGCGTCTTTTGCGGCTCGTCCCCCGGCACCGATCCCCGCTTCGGCGAGATGGCCGCCCAGCTCGGTACCCACCTCGGCGAGCGCGACATCAAGCTGGTGTTCGGCGGAAGCGACGCCGGCCTCATGGGAATCGTCGCAGACGCCCATCTCGCCGCCGGCGGCCACGTGATCGGCGTGTACCCCGACGAAACCTTCTCTCGCGACGTGTCACACGACGGGTTGAGCGAGCTGCATCGGGTGTCGTCGATGCACGAGCGCAAGGCCACCATGTACGAGCTGTCCGACGCGGTGATCGCTCTCCCGGGTGGATACGGGACGCTCGAGGAGCTGTTCGAAGCGCTCACGTGGACCCAGCTGGGCATCCACGCGCTTCCCGCGGCGCTGCTGGACGTCGACGGCTTCTGGGACCCGTTCGTGGCGTTCCTCGACGGTTGCGTCGAAGCGGGCTTTCTGAAAGAGGCCAACCGCGCCCTGCTGGGCGTGGCATCGTCACCCGGTGACGCGCTCACCGCGCTGGAGCGAGCAGACGTCACCTATCGCGAAAAATGGTCGGGCTGAGAGGATTTGAACCTCCGACCCCTGGTCCCCCAGACCAGTGCGCTAACCAAACTGCGCCACAGCCCGCCGCCAACCATCGGTTGAACCGGCGGCCCAGACTACAGGGTCGGGCTCGCGATCGTTCCAGCCAATCGCCGATTTCCTGCTGGAGAAATCGAGGAGCTCCGGCCGAGCTTCTGAGATGAATTCGTCAGGGATTCGCGCGCCCTGCCGATGAGACCCACGAAGGCAGGCATGACGATCAGCGCGGCGGAGGCGGTAATGGTTGACGCGCACGTCCGCGCAGCAGTCGGCGACAGCTCAGCGTGGAAGACACTCTCTCGGCTGCGGCCGCATGCGACGAGCGAGACGCAGGTCCCGTCTTCGCCCTCGGGCTGGTTGGCGGCGGTGACCGCGGTGCTCGAGACCGACCTGCACGACGTCAACGACGCAGCCCGGGAGGTCGAGGACCTGATCTTGCGGTGCGTCGCTGCGGCCCACGTGCTCGCCCACGAAGATGCGATGGACGACCACGCCACGGCGGCTCTGATCGGCCTGACGGCGCTTCTCGGCGAGCTCGTGGTGGCTGCAGCGCGCCCAGTGGACATGGAACGACTGCTCGCCCAGCCCGAACCGTTTCTCGCGAGCGTCCAGGAGAAGGTGCTCGGCGTCGACTGTGCCGAGCTGTCCGCGGAGCTCGCAGAACTCTGGGGGATGGACGCAGCTGTGGTCAACGCCCTCCGTGGTCGCAACAGTCCGACCTCGGCCACCGCCCTGGGCCCGCTTGCTCGGCGCGCAGTTCTGCTCGCCCACGTCGCTGCACGCGGGTCCAAGTCAGCGGACGCAGAACTGGCAGCGGTCGGTCTTCCCTGCGGCATGGCCAAGTCGCTGGTCGGCCGGATGGCCGACATGATGCCAACGCTCGCCGACCAGGACGGACGCCCGCCGCTGCGGGTGGTCAGCGCGGCGCGAGTCGCTGCGGCACGCCACCGATTGCCGGCCGACGACGCCCGGCGGATCCTCGGATCACAGACCGATGCCGCCCGCCACGGAGACACGTGGATCGAGCAGCTCCCCCGAGGCGACGTCATGCTGCGATTCGCCGATCTCCTCGAGGACATCGTCGCGGACGCCCGCGGCGTGTACGGGGAGGTGCCTGAGATCGGAGCGATTCTGATCGACATCGAGGGCGAACTGGACGACGGCCTGTCGCGGTCGGTGCAATCGGCCCTGGCGCGATGTCTCGCCGGGCGGACTCGCGCCCACGAGATCCTGGGGGTTCTCGACCCCCGAACCATGGTGCTCATCGCCGCCGCGACCACGCCGGCAGAGTTGGCCGGAGCGATGCGCCGGCTCGCGACTCAGGTGACGGGGCTTGCGGTCGAGGGCTCGGACGAGCCATTCCTCCCAGACCTGTCTCTGCGTTCGGTCTTCGGAGAAATCTCTGCGGCTCTGCGCAGCACACCACCGAGGCAAGCCCATGTCAGCTGGTGAGCGGCGCGTTCTCGTCGTCGACGACACACCGGCGATCCGCCAGATCGTGCGTGCCGTGCTTGACGACGAGCCCAACCTGACGATCGTGGGGGAGGCATCTGACGGACGTGAGGCGGTGAGCAAGGCGGCAACCCTGCGGCCAGACGTGATCGTGCTCGACATCAACATGCCGGTGCTCGACGGGATCGAAGCGCTCCCCCATCTCCGAGCGGCTGTCCCAGGGGCGACCGTCGTGCTGTTCAGCACCGCCGACAGCACAGCAGACCGGATCCGACACGTGCTGTCTGCGGGCGAGGCCGAATTCGTGTCCAAGCCAACGGGCGTCGGCTCGCTCCAGGGCGCCATCGATCGGCTCCGCAGCACACTGGTCCCCAAGCTGCGAGCCTCAGCTGCCGCCGGGCCAACCGCTGAATCGCCACCGCCCGCCTTCCCCGAGCGGCGCCACGGGATCACACCTGTCAACGCAGTTCTGATCGGGGCATCCACGGGCGGGCCCGCTGCGCTCCGCACGGTCCTCGGCGCCCTCGCGCAGGATCTGCCGGTCCCCGTATTCGTCGTCCAACACATCGACGAGGGATTCGCTACACAGCTGGTCAAGGTCCTCGGAACCGCCACCTCACTCCCCGTGGTGCTCGCAGAGGACGGAGCCCCCGCCCGCCCCGGGACGGTCCACATCGCACCGGACGACAGCCACCTCACGCTCGAGCGCGTCGGGCACACAGTCCATACTCGGTTCGACACTGGGCCGAAGGTCAACAGCTGTCGGCCGTCGGTCGACGTGTTGTTCCACTCCAGCGCCCAAGGCGTACGGCGCCGCCCAGCTCGCGGTGGTCCTCACCGGAATGGGCCAAGACGGACTCGAGGGAGCGCGCCACCTCTCCGACCTCGGCGCGCCGATCATGGTCCAGGACCAAGAATCGAGCCGGGTGTGGGGGATGCCGGGCGAGATCGCCAAGGCAGGGCTCGCGGAGGAGATCGCGCCCCTCACCGACATCGGGTGGCGCATCAATCACAAGGTCCTCGGCTCGCGAGCTGCGCACGGCCTCATGTCGACGATCTGAGGTACTGCCTCCTGCGTGCCTCAGAACATGCGGCCGACCAGCCAGGTCAGTCCTTGGACGCCGCGGAAGGCGAGATAGCCCCCGGCCCCGAAGACCAGTACCCAGAAGTGCCAGGGGATCCGAGCCTCGCGCTGAGTGCCGGCGAGGGGACCCGAGCAGCTCGGACAGCTGCCGTCGCTCGTGTTGGCTGGCTCCACCTGGAGCTGGCAGGACTCACACCAGGACATGGCATCGAGTGTCCCAGCTCCGGTGGCGTTCGCCAACCCCACGCGGGACAACACCTCACCGGCCCGGTCGATCGGTACCCTTGCGGCGATGTTCGAGCCGGGCGACACATCACAGCGCCGTCCGCCCCTCGATCGTGCACCGGCAGACGTCGTCCGGCCGGTGGCGCGCTTTGGTCTCGCGCTCGAACAGCCGCGAGGGTCACGCTCAGCGGGAAGCCCGCTCTCGACCGGTCTCGCTGTTGTCGCGAGCGCTGCTCTCGCTGCTGCGCTGTACGTCTGGGACGATCTGCTGCTGGCTGCGCCGATCGTCGCTCTGGCGTCGGTCTGGGGAGCGCTCACTGCCTGGGCGGTGTTCGCCACGGTCTACGGAGCTGTGTCCTTCGTCCTCGCGCTGTGGGCGGTCCGGGCGTACGATCGCCTCTCCGGCGGCGAGCCGGGGCGGCTCGCGCGATGGCTGTCGGCTCAATCCGATGGACGCCGCGGCCAGTGGGGCCGACGCCTGGTCACCGGTGGCCAGGCCATCGGATTTGTGCTGGCCAGCTTCCTCCTGGGCGGGATCGTCACCACCTGGCTCACGCGCGTGCTGCGTCCGGATCGTCCTCCCGTTCTCACCGCCGCCGCCTCCTGCGCCATCTTCGGCGTGACGTTCGCGGCACAGTACGCCGGAATCGCTGCGCTCGTCCTCTGAGGCCACTGGGTGGCTGTGTCACGAAGCGTTCGGCATCCCACCCTTCGTGGTCGGCCGTCGGTACGTTGGACGGCGGCCGCGGTCGTTGCGTCGGGAGGTCGTTCAGCTTGGCTGTGACAGTTCAGCGAAATGTCGACGATGCAGTGCGAGCGCGCGTGCTCGAGATGTATCGCGATGCGTTCGAACCGTTGAGAACGCTGACAGCGACAAAGCAGACCCTCGCCGAATCCGAGTTCGAAGCGCTGCTCAACTTCGATGCCACCACGATCTTTCTGTCCGAGATCGGCGACCGGGTCAGCGGATTCGCTCTCGCGGTGTCGGACCTCAAGCTCATCCCGTGGATCAACCCCGAGTACTTCGCCGAACGCTTCCCCGAGCACTACGCGGCCGGACGGCTTCTCTACATCCCCTGCTTTCTGGTCGACCCGATCCACCAGAAGGGCACCACCTTCATGGCGATCACGCGCGAGCTCGCACGCCACTACGGCGCGCTCGATGCCGTGCTCGCCATGGATTGCTGCCAGTACAACGTCGATGTGGAGCAGTTCCCCAGCATCCTCGGAGCTGTGTCGCAACGGTTCACGCCGACCGTGACCCACGAGCTCGATCGTCAGACGTTCTGGGCCTTCGAGCTCGGCGACGGCTGAAGCTTCGCAACGGCGTCACGCAGGCGATCGCCGACCCGACTTGCACCGTTGCTCAAACTTGACTGAGATGTCACCTGCGGAACGGGCGGGGCTGGTTCGTACCGCGAGGACAACATGGCAAATGCGACCGACTCGGAGGTCTTCGACCTCACGTCGGCCTCTGCACGCACGACCTTCCACATCGACATCCGGACGGGTGTCGGCCGGGGTCCCACCGAGTTGGCGGCATTCGATGCCGCACTTCGCGATGCCAACATCGCGAACTTCAACCTCATCTACTTGAGCTCGGTCATCCCCGCGGCGTCAGAGATCGAGGTCCTGGAGGACGTTTCGCGCATCCGTCCTCCCGGCGAGTGGGGCGACCGGCTGTACGTGGTGATGGCCCAGCAACGGACGAGCACCGCAGGCCAGGTGGCCAGCGCCGGCATCGGCTGGGTCCAGGACGAGGAGTCGGGACGCGGGCTCTTCGTGGAGCACGAGGGCCGCGAGGAGTGGAGGGTCCGTCAGGACATCCAGCTCAGCCTCGATGCCATGGTCGAAGGTCGTACCGAACGGTTCGGCCCGATGATGACGCGGGTGCAGTCGGCACGCTGTTCCGACGGCACGCCCACCTGCGCCCTCGTGGCGGCGGTGTATGAGTCTCAGGGGTGGAATCGCGGCTGATCGCGAGGCCCCAGCTCACCCGCTGACCAACGTTCTCTCCGTCGTCGAAACCTCAGGAGGAACCGGTGTCACGCCGATGGAGAGACGATGCGTCGCGCCGCGTGGTCTTTCCTCATCGCCGGATTCGGTGTGCTCGCCTTTGCCGCCACGGCAGGGTCCGATGCGCGCGAGAGCGGGTTCACCCTTCTCGGGCTGGCTGCGATCGTCGCCACCATCGTGGGCGTCCGGCGCCACAGGCCGACCAATTCCACCCCGTGGTACCTGCTGAGCGCCGGAGTTCTCGCCTTTGTCGCGGGAGGGATCGCTCGGGCAGCGCACGGGTCGATGATCGGGGTCGAGAACCCCTTCCCGTCGCCGGCTGATCTCGTCACCGTCAGCGCCTACGTCTGCATCGTCATGGGTCTGCGAGCCCTCCTGCGTTCGAGGTCGCTTCGCGCTGACGTGACGACCACGCTCGACGCATTCCTCATCGCCGGCGGCGTCGGCACCATCATGTGGATCTACCTGATGGGGCCCTACATGGCGGAGTCGGCGCCCCTTGCCGAGCGTCTCCTCAACGCCATGTACTCGGGATTCGACATCCTGCTGCTCGCCATGATCGCCCGGGTCGCCCTCACCCCGGGCAACCGGCCGACCGCGTACAAGCTCCTGGCCATCGGAGGCGCCGGCGCACTCGTGGCCGACGTACTGGTCATCATGAACACCGCGGGTCTGGTCGGAGCCGACTATCTCCCCACCGCCGGTGCGCTCCCCTACATCCTTCTCGGCGCAGCCGCTCTCCATCCCTCGATGACCGAGGTGACCGATCGCTCGGCGGCTGCAGTCACCAAGCTGACCACGCGTCGCCTCGGAGCGATGGCCGGCGCAGTCCTGTTGCCGCCCGTCATGCTCCTCGTCGAAGACATCCGCGGCGACGTCGCCGTGCTCCCGATCGTGGTGATCTCGTGGGCCGCGCTCACCGTGATCGGCGTCATCCGGCTCGGCGAGCTGATCTGGTCCAAGCAACGCCTCGTCGGCAGACAGGCGATCCTTCTCCAAGCCGGCCAAGAGCTCGTGAGCGCCACCGAGGTCGGTGAGATCCACGACACCGTCGTACGCACCGGGCTTCAGCTCGCCGAACACCTCGACCACGCACGCGTCTCGTTCGCCAGCGGACCGCCAGACTCCCTCCTCGTCGTCGCGTCGGCGGGCCATCGCGCCGAGGAGGCGCTCGGGAGCCGTGTGAGCGACGCGGCCTGGCGCCAGGAGATCCGAGCCGGCGGCGTTGGCGGCGGCCCCGTCGTCCTGGAGGCAACCGACGCTCCGGACGTCGAGGGAGCCGCGCCCGTCGAATGGCTCATCGTCGCCCCGATCGTCGCCCCCTCCCAGGAGCTCGGGTGCATCTTCGTCTCAGCTTTCAGCACCCCCGACGAGCTCGTCCTCGAAGGGCTGGCCAGCCTGACGACCGATCTCGCGCTCGCTCTCGACGCGGCGGCGCTCACCGAGGAGATCCACCGCCAGCGATCGCAGCGTCGCTTCCAGGCACTCGTCGAGAACAGCACAGACCTCGTCGTGGTGTTCGACACCGGCACCCACCCTTCTTTCGCCAGCCCGTCAGCACACCGCAAGCTTCCCCTGGGTGACGGTGACACGTCGCTCCTCGATCTCGTCGACCACGCCGACGCTCCGACGCTCCGCAGCCTCATCGACACAGCGACTCACGCGAGCGGCGCCGTCGGGCCCGCCGAGCTCCGATTCGCCGACGCCGACGGCAAGGCGGTGTGGCTCGAGGTCGTGCTCACCGATCTCACCGACGAACCCGAGGTCGGCGGGATCGTGATGAATGCTCACGACCTCACCTCACGCAAAGAGCTCGAAGAGAGCCTGCGCCACCAGGCACTGCACGACAGCCTCACGGGACTGGCGAACCGCTTCTTGTTCCAGCAGCGGGTGAACCATGCGATCGTGCGACGATCGAAGTTGCAGGACGTGGTGGGGGTGCTGTTCATCGATCTCGACGACTTCAAGACCGTCAACGACTCCCTCGGTCACGCAGTGGGCGACAAGCTCCTGAAGCTCGTCGCAGATCGCCTGACGAGCGCTCTTCACAGCGCAGACACGGCCGCCCGCCTGGGTGGCGACGAGTTCGCAGTGCTGCTCGAGAACAGCACCTCGAAGTCCGATGCCGTGACCACGGCCGAAGACATCCTCACTCGGCTCAACGAACCGTTCATCGTCGACGGGCGAGTGATCGACACAGGCGCCACCATCGGCGTGTGCTTCGCCGACGACACCGCCAATGACGCCGAACTGGTTCTCCGCAACGCTGACGTCGCGATGTACGCGGCCAAGCACAGCCACAAGGGCTCATACCGCGTGTTCGAGCAGGAGATGCACGCCACGATCTTCGAGCGCATGGAGCTGCGCGCCGACCTGGCCTCGGCGCTGCGCCGCGGTGAGCTGTCGCTCGTCTATCAACCGATCATCAGCCTCACCACCAAGAGGCTCGCCGGGTTCGAAGCCCTCATGCGCTGGCACCACCCCCAGCGTGGCCTCATCAGCCCAGCGGTATTCATCCCCATCGCCGAAGAGAGCGGCCTCATCGGAGCAATGGGCGACTGGCTGGTTGTCGAAGCGACGCGCCAGATGCGCGACTGGCAGCGCCGTCACGACGCCGATGGCGAGCTGTTCATGAGCATCAACGCATCCGTGGAGCAGCTCCAGCGTCCCGAGTTCGTCGAGCACGTCCGCCAGACGCTCCGCGACGCCGAGCTCGCCCCCGATTGCCTGACGATCGAGGTCACCGAATCGGTTCTGGCCGACAACCTCGACGACGTCACCCGTCACCTGCACGGGCTCAAAGACGTGGGCGTCGACCTCGCCATCGACGACTTCGGCACCGGCTACTCGTCGCTCGGGTATCTCCAGCAGATGCCCTTCGACAAACTCAAGGTCGACAAGAGCTTCGTGGACCTGCTCGTCGACGGCGGCGACGACCGGCTCGTGCTGTCCATCATCGAGATGGCGCAGCGACTCGAGCTCCCCGTGGTGGCCGAGGGAATCGAGCACGGCTCCCAGGCAGACCGCCTCGTCGGGCTGGAGTGCGAGTACGGCCAGGGCTACCACTTCGCCCGTCCGATGGCGCCCGCGGACCTCGAGGAGCTGTTGACCCGCACAGCGCCGCACGACTTCCGGTTGATCGATGCTCCGGCGATGATCGTGCGGACAGACACCGTTGGGATACCGGTCAGCGGCGGCGCACCCTCATCTTGATCGGCGTCGCACCGAGCCCGAACTCCTCACGGAGTCGGCGCTCGAGGTAGCGGAGGTAGCTCGCCGGCAGCTCCTTGTTGGTGAACAGCGTGAACGTCGGGGGGTTCGCCGCCCCTTGGGTGGCGTACAGGACGCGGGCACCATGGGGTCCCGGCTGCGCCGACTGGGCCAGCTGGATCACTTCGTTGACCCGGCGGGTCGGGACGCGGGTCTCGTATGCCTCGATCGCGGCGTCGATCGCCGGGATGAGCCGATGCACCCCACGCCCGCTCAAGGCGCTGATGCGCAGAACGGGTGATTCGCTGATGAAGTGGAGCTTTTGGCCCATCTGGTACATCACCTCGTCCTTCTGCTCCTGGTCGACGGTCTCCCACTTGTTGAGCAACACGACGATCGGGCACCCGGAGGCGTCGACACGTTCGGCCAACCGCTGGTCTTGGCTGGTGACACCCTCGCCGGCATCGATGACGATCAGCGCCACGTCGGCCGAATCGATCGCACGAAGGGCTCGCAGGTTGGAGTAATACTCCGTGTCGTCGTCGACGCGGGCCTTGCGGCGCATCCCGGCGGTATCGACGAAACGCACCGGCCCCAACTCGGTCTCGACGACCGTGTCGATCGCGTCGCGGGTGGTGCCCGGCATGTCGTGAACGACGCTGCGATCGTCCCCGATCATGCGGTTGAACAGCGTCGACTTGCCCACGTTGGGGCGGCCGACGATGGCGACACCTGGGATGCCGTCGTCGACCTCCGCATCTTCGCCATCACCGTCATACATGTCGGCGGAATCGTCCGCGGTGTCTGCAACATCGGACTCAGGGGGAAGCTCTTCGAGGAGGCGGTCCAGCAGGTCACCGGTGTGGCGGCTGTGGAGAGCGGACACTCCCACGGGCTCGCCGAGGCCCAACGACATGAACTCCCAGATGTCGTTGTCGCGGGCCGAGCTGTCCACCTTGTTGACGACGACGAGGACGGGCAGATCCAGTCGCCGCAGCAGCGCAGCCATTCGGTCGTCCTCCTCGGTCACGCCCGTCGTCGCATCGACCACCATGAGGACGACATCGGCCTCCTCCATGGCGCGCTCGCTCTGCGCGGACACCTTGCTATCTAAACCCTTGCTATCTAAACCCTTGCTATCTAAACCCTTGCTATCTAAACCCTTGCTATCTAAACCCTTGCTATCTAAACCCTTGCTATCTAAACCCTTGCTA
>Ga0114932_10002568_pt1 | contig 18960 bp, 4 predicted proteins | sample 2SBtaG_2_FD_87286 | JGI IMG/M metagenome (GOLD analysis project Ga0114932, IMG submission 87286) | Deep subsurface microbial communities from Kolumbo volcano to uncover new lineages of life (NeLLi) - 2SBTROV12_ACTIVE470 metaG | ecosystem: Environmental > Aquatic > Marine > Volcanic ... | reverse complement strand
GCCTGATAAAGATAGAAGAAACTCACATGATAGTCTTCAAGCTTATCAATATCTGTTGACTCGTTTCGCTCACCAACAAATATGACACCAGAATTAGGATATTCTTTTCCGTCAGAATCGAAGTTACTGAATTCTCTTGCCCAGAAGTAACGTCCTTCATGCTCTGCCACCATTTGATAACGCATTTCCGCTTCAAGTACACAAGTTGGTGACACTTCACAAAAACGGGTTCTTTCTTGTGTCTCAGGGTTTACATATCGAGCACGGACGACTTGGTTATCCTCATAGCGGCCTTGATAGGAGCTTTTTGATGTACCAAATACGAACGTCAGATAAGAATCGTCTTCATCTTCTGGATAGACCTCAGTGCCATTTTGGCCACTGACTTGCTCTTCACCATCAAAGTAAACCCAGCGTCCTTGATAGTCTTCTTTACTGAGCTCTGGTGCCATATCTCTGATAAGTATGCCTGAAATAATCTGACTTGAATAAACATCAGCTAAATCATCAAAGCTATCAACAAACTGGTATCCTACTGATAAATCTTTAGTCATATGCAAATTATCAAACTCAGTATTCTCAAAGTTTAATCGTAATGCTCGCCCTATCACCGACCATGTAAAGTCGCCATTTTCGTCTGGTTCATCGAATGTCGATTTTACAGTGCCTGTGCCATCAGCCATAAATTCAACATGACTAATTTGATTACCATCAGCCCTATCATAAGCGACCCACTTACCAACAAAGTCGACCTCAGATAAATCTATGAAGTCTCTTTCATAATAAAGCTTGGCCATAAAGTCATGATTAATGTCTCCGCTCATATAACCATCAGTGTAAACATCGACTCGTTCGGTCACTGACACTTTCGTTTCATCCATAGCGTCGAGTTGTACCGTATAACCATTGAGTTTATGTTCAGTCATTATGCTGCTATCAGTATTGCTATAAATAACCGGTGAGTAAGTTAAATTAAGCTCTATCATACCTTCAGATGCGACATACCAGTATAAATCGTACTCACCCATTGGTGTTCTAACTTTACCATTACCCCACCTGTCTAAACTCAGACTCAGTGTTTCACCTAGGTAGAGTTCTGAGTTATTGATAATAGAGTTACCCATTAATGGCATCTGCTTCCAAATCTTCACCATGGAGTCATCTGTGCAACCCGATGGTGAAGAGTAATTCAAGGCGACGCCCGAACACACGGCACCCGCAGGTGCATCGCACACTAAAGCTTCACCATCATTATTCTGTAGCGTATCAAATGTTATTTGCGTATTAGTTGTTTGGTAACTTCCGCGCTCAAAGCCAATGTAGCCATTTTCTTCTGCCCACTGAATGGCAAAATAGCGACTTTCAGGTAATAGCATGAGTAAAGCCGCATCATCCAATAACCCCCATGTGCCTTCAACACCTTCAGAAGCAAAGTTCACTTTACTAAAGGAGATTGTTCCCTCATCGGTCCCCCCCAGAACAAACTCAGATTCAGACACAGTGTATTCGAAAGAAACGCCTGAGCAGGATTGCCCTGCTGGTGCATCACATACTAGCGCTTCGCCATCATGGTTTTGCTCAGTTTCAAAAGTAATACTAGTACCATCAGCTATATAAGTACCTCTTTCAAAACCTATAAAACCATTTTCTTCGGCCCATTGAATAGCAAAATATCTGTTGTCTGGTAGGAACATGAAAAGAACACTTTCATTCGCCAACTCCCAAACGCCTTCTAAACCCGAAGTCGCAAAGCCAACTCTGTGGAATCCAACTGTTCCATCATCCTCAAAATCGAATGACAACCCCTCAGAAGGGTATAAGCAGGACTGAATGTATTCCTGAGAACTGTCTATTATTTCTAGGGTATACTTAGTACTATCAACAAAGTATACAATATTGCCACCTTCAAAGTTAAAGTTGTAGCTTTGCTCTCCAAAGGTAATGACACCATCAAATTCTTCACTATCACGGTTCATATTTACCATCATCAAGTTACCCATGGCATCTTGAACCCACACATAGGTATCACCATAATTTGGTAGTATTTGATCAAAGTCGGAGATACTCAAATTGCTGTCATATTCAAAGATAAACAGTGCTGATTCGCTGACTTCCATCTTGCCTTGTTCATTCATCCATAAAAATGTGCGCTTCAGGTAATAACGGTTATTCACCATAGCGAGAATTTTATGATTCGTAATACCGATCAAAGCACAGTCATCACGCGCCTCTAAACAACTTTCGACGCGATTACCATTTTGCATGTAGACTTTGCGTACCATTGTATTGCCATCAATGTCCCACACATAATCACTGCGCTCTAAGCCAAAATAGATTGACCCATCAGGAAATAAATCCATGTAGTAACTTTGATTCAAACCATAAAAGCCATTCCAACGACCAGACATAGTGCTCTTATTCACAGTAACATCAGAAGGCTTGATGAATAGGCCATATTTAGTATTTGGCCATGCATCATCAGAAGTATCTAGCGTAACGACTTGATATCCCGCATCCAGTACTTTAGTTAACCAAATTGAAACCGAACCCTCATATTCAAGGGTTTGTTTGGTGTCATCGGTAAAGTCTTTATAGTCTAAAACGATAGCACGACCTTCTATTCGCCACGTTACTTCTTCATCCGGAAACTCTGTGCTGATTGTGCCGTCTAAATTAAAGGTAAGCTTTGATACTTGTTCTTCAGGCTCATCATCAAGAGTGAAATCTCTATCATCTAAGTCCAAATACCAGATACCACCGTCTGCGATGAGTATCTCTGTGGTAGGCGCTGAGGTTTGACTCTTACTTGTTAGATTGCTGATGTAAGTGACTGTTTCCGAATCTTGAACTACACCATCCAGGGTTTGGAAAATAGTTTCTGTTACTTCAACAGATCTAAATACCTCATTTTCTCCAAGTACCAGCATGGTCATGCCACTGACGAAAGTTTCAACTCGTTGCCTAGTTTCATCTTCAAGGATATTTTCAGAGACTGATTTTTTCAAAGGCTCTGCAAATGTCAGTATTAACTTGCTGCCATCAAGCACCCAACTACTTACCGCTTTCTCATCTATGCCATGAATAACTCCAGTGTTATCCTCTTTTAAACTGATATGGTAAGCGATGTTGTTATAGTAACGAGGTGACTGAAGTATATACTCACCGACTAAACTGCCTGATGGACCCGTTACCAGATCCGTATCCTCTTTAATTTCAGTTTTCGTTTTTTCGATGATGGTCGGGTCTACCTCATTAACCACGGCCTCAAACGCTTCTACTGTTTCGGTCGATGAAACGAGCTCGAGTGTATTCTCTACCCCCTCTGGCAACTCAAAACCTGGGTTATCAACAACCACCTTTATCAAAGTAGCTAATTGCAACTTTTCATCCGCATCAACGTTTAACAGTGCTGATTTCAGTGCTTCATCGTCTTGCGGTGTTTCGCCATCACGCGTAATGATGGCGTATTCTGCGGTAGTGACGTTAGTGACATTCACTGAGAAGTTTTCTTCCTTTTGCAGTACACCGTCTTCACCTGCTTGCTCGATTACTGTCTCTACCGAATTAAGTAGTGACCAGAATTCAACATTGCTTTGTTCACCGATGCCTTGCGCTTTAATTTGCACTAGGTCTTTCACCTCAGACTCATCCACGATTAATTCAAGTGAATAGCTGCCATCATTGCCTGCTTGAACTTGCGCTGATGAGCCACCAGCAGAAATGGTTACATTGGCATTTGGGATAGGTTCGTCTGTTACAATACCTGTAATAGAAACTGATGATACCTTGCGCTTGATCATAACTGTATGCTGCGCTTGCGCAGTTTTGGCCGTTGAGCCGTTATCGGTTACAGTGATTGTAAAGGTCACTTCAATATCTTCTGAGATGTCGGGGCTCATTACAGTTAACGTGCTTGTGTCTTGACCACTAAGCGTCAAATCTAGATTGGAGCTGGTTGTCCAAGCATATGTACTAATTTCACCATCTTCATCAGCAGCGGTTGCTGTTAACGAAAACTCAATTTGCTCTTTGGCTTCATCATCTGCTTCTACAGATACAGTTGGCGCTTTATTCTCTGGGGTTGGGGTTGGCGTTGGAGTTGGAGTTGGAGTTGGTGTCGGTGCAGGGTCATCTGATCCCCCACCACATGCTGTTAATAGCAAGCTAAACGCTAAAGACACTATGATTGAGTGCCAACTTAAATTTAATCCTGTTTTCATAACTCATCCTGCGCTTTTCATTAAGTGTAATGTTCGTGGAACACACTCTATTAAATTTTCGGCACAATAAGGGTAGGCTATTTTTTGAACAGCTCTTTTATAATTGAAGGGATATGAACAAAATATTCTAAAGACGTTTTTCTTTAGAATAGGAAGTTATTTAGCATATACATCGAACACAAAAACCGATGGAAAAACTGTCAAAATAAATCGTTTAAGAATGGGTACAAAAACGCGCCCGAAATGAGCGCGTTTATTTGCAGACAAATACAATTGAAAGTTTAATTAATTGGTACGAACTCTAATATAAGTTCGCAGCTTTGTGTAATCGGCCCAATGTCTAACCAATCATTCTCTTCATTATATTCTATGTTTTCACACCCTGAATAAGTTCCCAGCTTATAGCCTTCATTTGGTATGAAGTAAATGGATCTTTTAACTCCATCTTCTATGTTAGCTCTGCGTGCATATACCGAACCAAATTCATTGGTTTTCAAAACCACAGAATGGGCAAAACTATATGATATATTTCCATAGCCTTCTTGATTTGATAAATCGGCTAACAAGGTAAGCATTTCTGTTGTCAGAGGTGTTCTATCCAACCATAGCCAATCAAGTTGATGCTGTAATGAATTTAGGTTTAGGATTTGCTGAATACCGCTATTAACTGCATGTATGTAAGACAAATCGGGGGTATGCATTACATCTATTTCAGCAACATCCGTCTCACTCAAGTCTAGCTGCAATAATTTTTCTAAGCCCGTTAAATCTAGTGCTCCAATAGGGTTATTTGGGATCCATAAAGTGTCAAGATTAACCAAACCCGTAGTATCTATCTGAGTCAGTGCATTATTACCTAACTCAAGATAGATTAACTTTTCAGGGTTAGCAATGTGTATTTGAGTTAATTGATTTCCTCCTAGAGAAAGTCTTTCTACTGACGGAACCCAAACAGTATCAAAAGTCGTTAAACCTGACCTCTGCATTACTAGGTCATTGATATTGCCAAGCTTTGCAAAATCAACATTCTCATGCGATATATCGCTAAGGTCCACTCTGTAGAGTGAGTTTAAGTGAGTAAAATCAGGCTGTACAATACTACTACCAGAAATATCAACCGTACGCAGCGGTAGTGAAGTTGCACCATGAGTAACAAGACTATTTAACGTCGCCATGCCACCAGCATACAAAAACTCTAACTGCTCTAACTTGGTAACATCTAATTGCTCAAATTGGTTACCCCACACCATTAATTGATTGATAGGCTGGCCAATCGAGAAAGACAGAGCCGTTAGGTTGTTGCCTCCTAAATCTAAATAGGTAAGCTGATTTAGGTGACTGATATCTACGTTAGTTAGCAAATTATTAAAGGCACTTAATGAGACTAACTGATCCACAGCTGATAAATCTAAACTAGAAAGTGACATATCATTCAGATTAAGGCTCTGTATATTTGGTACTTGGCTCAGGTCAAAAACCATTCCGTCATTGCCACTCAAATTTAATCTCACTAGACCTGTAAAAGCACTTAAATCGTAAGATTGAAGATTGCTATACGTCAGTGATAACCCTTCAATCTGAGTGGGGTCTGCCACTTTGATTGATGAGAAGGTACTTAAATCAATACTCACCTCTTTTAGATTGGCAATATGACTCAAATCGATTTGCTCTCCAATATCCAACCTTCCCAATGATACAGAACTTAAGTGTGTGAGGTTTTCGAGTCCGGAGAGGGATTGTACTCCCTCATCCCAACAAGACACTGAATTCGCAAACTGAATATACCGCTGACCAGATTGATCTACGCACGATGCTAATACAGGGTCTGCAATTTTGGCTTTTTCTGATAGTGGTGTCGCGGTTACAAACTCAATTTGTATTTCACATGACTGGGTTACAGAACCAACCAATAAAGTGTTTGCATCAACAAATTCAAAGTTGTTATCACAGCCAGAAATTGTCCCTACTTCATAGCCTTCATTTGGCCAAAGATTTACATACATATTCTGGCCATCACTTAGCGTGAAATTCGTCTGAGAGACGGTTCCCTCACCGACAGTGTTTATCACAATATTATAAACTATTGAGTAATTAAGATTTGTGAACCCCTCATCTTGGATCAAACGTTCAAACTCAGCCACCGTGTCATCTGATAGCGGGTTGTTTTGAAAATCTAACCAAGCACTTCTATTATCTATAAGATGCAACCCAGAAACTGTTTCAATTTGTGCTGATTGTGCATATACATTTTCCAATAGGTTGTTATTACTTATATCTAAATTACTTATATTTGTGCTTTCAATGCTTAGTTCTTTTAGATTTTGGCTACCACTCAAATCCAACTCAGTGATGGGGTTAAAATTAATAAGTAGCCTCTCAAGGTTTGCGAAGCGACTAATATCGAGTGCTGCTAGATTATTGCCACTGAGATTTAGGTACTTCAAACCATCTGGAACATTAATATTAAATTCTACTAGACCTGCATTACGATAAGTAAAGTCCTCTAAAGATACTAGATTAGAAAACTCAATGGAGTCATATGGCATTTGGCTGATAGCTAAATACTTTAGATTAACTAAATTAGATGTATCAAATCCTTTTAACAAAGGCATGCTATCCAAATACAGTGTTTCTAATAAAGAGTTTTGGCTTAAATCTAATGTTGAAATTGGGTTTTCATCTAACCAAAGCAACTTCAATTCTGGGTTATTAGAAACATTTAACTCTGTCAGTTTATTTATCTCTACATCTAAATGTACTAGTTTCGGGGCCCCGGATACATCTGTTAGCTCAAGTTGGTTAGACCAGGCATGAAGCTCAATTAGTTCATTATGTGCTGTAAAAGATAATGCATTTAAAGCGTTGTGTTGGACAAAAACAAGCCTTAGTTTTTGATTATTAGAAACATCCAGTTGTTCAAGTTGATTACCTGAAGCTTCTAGATAATCTAGTAAGGTATTTCCTCTAATATCCAAACTGTTGAGCGTATTTTCACCGACACGAAGTTCCTTCAGGCCTGATAAAGCACTAATATCTAGCTGAGTTAAAAGGTTACCATGTAAGTTTAATCGCTCTAAATTTACATATTGATTCAATTGCACATTTTGCAGGGCATCATCAGTTAGTCCTGAGTTGGTAATTGTAAGGGCTTTTATCAATGCTGGATTTGATACAACTACATTTGTTAATTGCCCATTATCTAAATGCAATTCATCTAAATAAACTAAGGCAGAGAAATCAAATTCAGCCATTGTAACGTTAGACAATGAGAGTGCTGTTAAATTTACAAATGCATCTAGCCCTGTAATATCATTGATAGCTAATCCTTCTTGATTACAGAATAACTCCGTCACCTGCTCTACGTCTTGGTAACCAGAATTATCCACGCATTGAGCCAAGCCTTCATCGGTGATCCCAGCTTGCTCTGATAGAGGGACAATCTCTTTGAAAGTCGCCACAACAGTACAACTATTCTTGACGTAATCTATTCTATACTCTTCACCCTCAATATAACCATTACACCCTGATATCGACTCTAGTTCATAACCCTGATTAGGATTTATTGGCAACCAAACCTTACTACCATGAAGGTACTCTGCTGCACCAACAGTGCCTACTTCGCCATTACCATCTGTTTCTGTTGTGACTATATGTACCGGGACTTCCTTGACTAGTTGAACATGATCTTGCTCTTGGCAAGTATCACCCTCTTGATAACTGCAGATGGTAATGCCTTCAAAAGTGTTATCTAACAATTCAACAATAAATGTCTTATCTTGCAAATGATCGTAATAATGCAACTTGCCAGCCTCAAGCGTTATTGCAAACTCTTCTAGTCCATTTAATCGAATTGAATTATTACGGAAACGCCACGCTACTGTTGACACTTGACTTAGATCATACAAACTTCGACCAGTTAAGTGTTTATACTCAAACTCAGGTACTTTTACTGATGAGTTATAAGAGTGTACAAGAAAGTCAACGCGATAATCCGCTACATTTATACCCTCTATGTCAAAGTCTTGCCAATAACGTTCGATAAAATACAGATTCCCTTGAGTTGCGATTAGTCGATAGCCTATTTCTCTATGGAGCTCACATGTTGAACTCGAATCTGGCTCGCATCCAAATGCTCCTTCTGCAGAATCCCAATAGCTGCGCCTGACATAAGTGTCAGCTGAGAACTCACCTTGAGATAAAAAGCTCGATAGTAGAGTACCTATCGCTCCGTTTTCATAGATGATTTCTTCACCTTTATATAATTCAGATTGCCATCCATAAACATAAGCAAAGCGGCCACTGAAATTATCTGCGTCAATAGCTATGTCACCTCTTTGAACCAACAGACCTGAACCTATAGCCAAACGATTGTCATTATCATCATGTTCGGTAACAATAACTTGCTGTCCAACTTCTAAAGCAACCGTTTTATACACTTTCCAAGTCCGTTCACTTTCTAAGTTAAGCTCTAAAGCGCCATCACTTAGAGACCATTGTAGTGGGAGCCACTGCTCAGCCGCAGCTTCTCTATAAAAACCTTGACCATTTATTTCTAGCTGCAATATCCATGGAATATTAGATAGATTTAGTGCCCACTCTCCAGTGAAATCTGCTTCTATTGCTTGAGAATGCTCATCTAAATGACGTGCAGGTAAGGTTTCATTGTCTGTAATTTGCTCTCTCGAAGTTTCTACTCCATCTGTTGAATAGTAATCTTCTTGGTCAATAGTCAATTGATATACATCAGAGTTCTCTTCGATTTGCTCGTATGTGAACCGTACTAAGGTGGTTTTTGTGCCGTCTCCATCTCCTAAATAGTTGTCTTCTTCTATGACCAATTCATTTAGTGGGGTCACATATGTAATACTCCCTTCTCGATACCATTGCGCAAAGCCTGAGTAACTCGCCCCTGTAATCAATGCAGTACCATCTTGCATTTGCGTGATATGGAAAGTGTCGCCATTAAAGTAATTTGAATCATAAAACACCAAATCACTCACTACATCGCTGCCTTGCAATACAACAAAGCTCACTTCAACTTGGCAGTCTTGTGTAAGGTTAGAGACGGTATATATATTCCTCGCTAACTCTCCATTACAGCCTAACACCTCTTCAATTCTGTAGCCGGAATTAGGTGTGATCGTAAAGCTCGTTTGCGCATTATAAGCAAGTTCAATCTGTTCAGGAGAAACGATGCCATTGCCATCTGTGCTTGAAGAAACGGTAAAGCTTGGTAAGTCGTAGAATAAGGTTGCTGCTTCATCGCAAATTTCACCTTGCTGATACCAGCATACTTGCATGCTGTTAAAGTCGCCGCTGAGTATTTCTAAGATATGCAAGTTATCTTCTGCATCAATATATTGTAAAGAGCCATTTACCAGATTTGCGGTATATACTTGCTCATCTATCACTAAAGTAAATGAATCAGATTGTTCACCCGGATTAATGTTAATAGATGTGATAGTGCCATCGATGTTTTGGATATATACTGTTGAATTATCGTTTAGCATCTCAACTGTAAACTGAGTAAAGTTCAGCTCACTTTTATCAAAGATAAATAGACGATGCTTATCAGCTTCTACTTCACCTAGTTCGTTCATCTGGGAATAAGTACGAGAAACATAGTATTGCTCTCCCACTCTGTTTAAGAAGCGGAAAGTCATACGTCTATTAATGCTACAACCATCTAAACTTTCGTCACAGTAGCCAACAAAAGCGCCATATAAGAGATATCTTTCTCGATAAAAAACACCATTTTCATAGCGTCCAAATGACCAGTTATCATTCAAACCAATACGTACATTCAAATCATCATCGATATTCATATCGAAAGGTGTTTGAGGATGACCAATAAAGCCACGCCAACTGCCCGGTATCTCAGATTCTGCCACGAATAAATTCGCATGCTTAACCATTAAACCAAACATGGTTTGGCCTGGTTCAGTATTAGTATCAACAGCAGTAAAGTTGTAGGCTGCGCCATTACCCCAAGTCTTACTGAACCAAAAGTCTATCGTTTGGTTTTCACCCCGATCTTCATAGGTAATCTGCAACTTACTATCAATCAACTGCCATAACATACCTACATTACCATCAGCATCAATGATTGTGCCATCTTCAGCAAACGTGAGCTGTTCTATAGCTGTATTTGAATCACTATCGTTATAACTTTGAAGTGACCAAGTGCCTAACAACTCTGATGCAGTCAAAGCCACTGTATGCTGCTTATCGAATAAATTGCTTAACGACTTACCGTTATCGCCTTGCTCTTGTGGCTGCTCTGTGCCATTTTCAAAACGCTTAATATTCCACTGCCATTCAATGGTTTTATAGTGCTCATTTTCTGCCAATACAATAAAGTTAAGCGACGTTAGCTGACTTTGATAGAGTACGCCTTCAGTATGCCAATGCCATAAGTAAAAGGGTTGCTGTTCATCAAATATGATTTCTACACTTGAGCCATCAAGCCTCCATTGTGCTGTAACTTGGTTACTTGCACTCAACTGAGCAGTTCCATCAGCTTCTAACTTGATATGAATTGCTTGATTAGTGTAGTAATTTGGTGAGTTAATAAAGTAATCACCGACGATGTCGCCCCTTAGACCTGAAAGCAGCTTTGAATCGGCTTTAATATCTTCAAGAATAGAGTCCAATAGCCCTGGATTATTTTGTTCAATTGACTCTGTTAACTGAACACTAGCTTGAGTGTTGTTGATTAACTCTAAGGTAGAATCCACACCAGGAGGTAACTCAATACCATGATCAACAATGGCTTTTATGAGTGTTGCCAAAGCTAGCTTTTGCTCTGCATCGACCCCTAGTAAACGCGATGATAAATCAGCTTCGTTGTTAGGCAACCCTAGCTGGTTGAGTAAAGCAAACTCAGCCGTTGAAACATTGGTAACGTTAACCGCAAAGCTTTCTTCTTTGTTCAATATGCCATCTTCACCCGCTAAATGTTTCAATGAAGTGGTTGAAGGTAATAAAGACTTGAATTCTATATGGGTTTGATTATTTGCCTCAGAGCCTCGCGCTGAAAGCATGACTAGTTGTTCTGTTTCAGTTTCATCAACTTCAAGCTCGATTAAGTATGTACCATCATTACCTGCTTGTACCTGAACAGATGTCTGACCGGCTTGAGCTGTTACTTGGGCATTAGCAATAGGGCTGTCTGTGACAATACCTGATAGAGTGACTTTGCTGGTATTGCGTAATACCTTTATAGACTGAGTTTGACTTGTGCTTTGCCCCAATCTATCAGTAATCGTGAGCTGCACGTCGAAGTCAAGATCACTGGTGATATCACTCGTCGAGAAACTCAGTGTATCTGTTTCTAATCCAGAAAAAACAACGTCTAACCCCGTTGGAACTTGCCAACTATAGATGACCTCATCATCGAAACTAACTACATTGGCTTTAATTTGATTTTCGACTTGCTCTTTATACCCCTCACTAGGTGCTGGACTAAAAGTTATTTGTGGAACAAAGTATCCGGTTACATCATCAACAGAAAATAGTAACTGACCTTTTTGCGCATCCGTACAGGTTGCACCTTGCTGGAACCAGCAAATCTCAAGCCCTTTCTCTGACTGAGATAAAAGCTCAATAAAGTAAGTTTTGCCATCCTGCGTATAACTTATTTTGCCACCAGCTATATTAAAACTATAGCTTTGACCACTGATCACCAAGTTACCCTGTTTTATACCGTTAACTTCTTCTACAACAATATTGAAGTATTCTGTGGTACCGCTTGCATTATCAAAATACAACGAACTCGGCTCTTCAAACATGGCATAAGTAAAGCCTTCATCCTCACTTGGCTGATCTAAAATTAACTTTTCATAATTAAAAATCGTTAATGCCCCCGTATCCGACAGGGTTGTAGAAATGTCGGAGCCTTTGTAATTTAAAAAGTAGCGCTTATCTGAGCTCGCTAATACCTCTAATTGTTTATGCTCTTTTAAGCACTCATTGAGCGCCTCATCACACTGCGAGACAACCTCACCATTTAGCTTATATCGACTTAACATTATGGTGTTGCCAGTTAAAGATGTCTGCCACCCGCCTTTATTAAGGCCAAAACCAGCACTTAAGTCGTCAAAGATATTTATTGTGTGTGAAGGACGGTTTAAACCGACATAACCCGACCATTTACCTTTTATTAATGCGTCAGTTAATTCTGTATCATCATGTTTAATGAATAAACCCTGCTCAACAAATTCAGAGCTTTCAGCGTTGCCTGTTAGAGCAATAAACTGATATGCATCACTGTATTGTTTTGTCAACCAAAGCTGTAAAGAGTCAGCTGTTCCATTTGAGGTTTCATAGTTGATTTGCAAGGTATTACCAAGTAATTGCCAAGTGGCATTCTTAAATTCACTACTGGTAACACTGTTATCATCATTAAACTTTAATTGATTAATATTTGCTTTGGCTTGTTGTTTTGAGAATGTCTGTAATGACCATTGACCAATGACATCTGCAGGCTCGATTAAGATAGTCTGTTGCTTATCAAACAAGTTGGTAACGAACTTAGCAACCGTTGTTGTTGATTGGTTTACTGATTGTTGAGTAAGCGTTTGAGTTAACTCTATTGTTTTGAAAATAGAATTTTGAGCAACAATAGTAAAAGAGATATCAAAAACCGCTTCTTTGAGCTCTGTAGCCACACCTGTTTCTGGATCAAGGTGTGTTTCCGACGAAATAATAAGAGGGTTGTCTTCAGAAATAGCCAGAACAACCGTACCACTTTCATCATGCTGCCATGTTGCCTCAATGATGTTCTTTGCAACAATAACGGCTTTACCATCAGCTTTTAACTCTAAGAGATAAGCACCGTTACTATAATCAACAGGTGAGTTAATAATGTAATTACCGACTAACTCGCCTGTCAGACCATTCACTAAGTCTTTATCATCTTTAATTTCTTCTTTTGTGTCTTCGATGATATTGGCATCTTTCTCAAGTGCCGTCTTCTTGAATTCCTCAGCTGTTTGCTCATTGCTGATTAACTCTAATGTTGACTCAACGCCTTCTGGAAGGTCGACATCTTTATCAACAGCAATTTTAATTAATGAAGCCAGTTCGAGTTTTTCTTCAGCATCAACACCTGTCAGCGCAGATTGTAATTGCGCGTCGGTTTCAATTGGTGTTTCACTTTTTTGTATTAGTACATACTCTGCAGTAGACACATTCGTCACGTTAACAGCAAAGTTATCTTCTTTGGTTAATTCGCCGTCATCGCCTGCTTGTTCGACCAAAGCCTCAACCGAGTTTAATTGAGATACAAACTCAACATTTTCATCCTTCGTGCCAGAAGGACCCACAGCCCTTATTTTTACAAGACGTGATTTTTCAGAGTCATCAACACTTAATAGGCTTGAGTATTCCCCTTGTTCATTTGCTTTAGTTTGTTGATCTAAGTCACCTACTGAAATATAAACATCCGCATTCGGAATTGGTTCGTCAGTCACAATGCCAGTGATGGTGACACTAGAAACTTTACGCTTAACCGTAACTTGCTTTGAAGACGTTGCTGTGGCTCCGTCATCATCGGTCACCGAGACGGTAAAAGTAATATCAACATCTTCTTTAATATCACCCACCGTAAAACGAGGTGATGCCGTATTCGTATCCTTTGCCGAAATGGCTACATCAGAATTATGCTGCCACGCATAAGTTTTTATTTCACCATCTTCATCGCTGGCATTTGCAGACAAAGTGAATTCAACTTGTTCCTTTAAATCAGAAGCCTCTGCAATACTCACTGAGGGCGCTTTATTTTCAGGCTCTGATGGTGTTGGTGTCACTGGGGGTGGGGTTTGCTCTGGTGGGGTATTGGTTTCGTCGCTACCCCCTCCACAACCAGTGAGCATTAAACTTGTTGATAACAAGCTCAGTGCGAACTTTTTCGATAGATGCATACGCATTATGGTCTCCATTTCCAAATATGTATGCAAGGGCAAATTCCATATGTATAGAATTTATGCGTCCCTTTGCAAATATATTTTTTATTATTATGAAATTATTAAAGTATTTTTTAGTATTATAATGATTTGTTTAATTCATTTAATTGTTCTGAAAAGCTCAAATGCCTTAAGTCTCCCAATCCTGCTTTTTGAGTGAGTTGAAATAATTGTGTTTCAAGCGCCAGAAGCTGTGTCTCTACACTGTCATTCTTAAGTGACTGCTCTCTAAGTTTATGCTCAGAGAAAAGACTATTAATACGCTGTACTTGCAGCTCAGCGAGTCGTGTTTTGCCTTCAATCTCTTCGTAGTCTCGAACATTATTTCTTGCAAAAATTTGGGCTGCTTCAGCTGTACCTTTTACATCGGTATAAACAGATGGCAGAACCTCTGACTTTTCTGAATTTGCTAATAACTTTAGCTGTGAAAATACTGCGCCTAAATAAAACTGCTCGACAGCATCTTGTTCGAGATTATGTAAGCGTTGACTAAATTCAGGCAAATACCCTTCAACCTTGGCTTGCTCTTCTTCAATTAAGAGCGCTTTTAGTTCATTATGACGCTCGACTAATTGTGTATATCGTTTTGAAAAGTTTTTTTGCGTTTCAATACGGTCTAACACTATGAAGTGTGCCCTGATCGGTTCTAGGACAGTAACAATGGCGTTTTTTGATTTCTCGGCACTTGTGATGAGCGCAATGATACTTTGCGACTGCTCCATGACTTCATCAGCAATTGTATTCGAAGAAAATAAAGATGCTTTATCTAAAGCCCTTTCAGGCTTCGCCTGAAGCTCAGCAAACTCTTCTTGTAAATCACTCCAAATTTTATTGGCATCTTGAACGCGCTCAGGATCATACTCTCTTAGTGATTGAGACAAGGCATTTTGCATCGCTGTTTGTGCTGATGTGTAAGCTTCACTTGCTTTACTGAAAGCTGCTTGAACTTGTGCTTGGTCTACTTGTTTAGTACCAACCAAGTCTCCTAATCCACCAGGAACAGCATCTAAAGTTTTACACCCAGATAAAGATAACGCAGTTATAGCTAAGACGATCGCTATTTTTCTCATTTTTAATAGCTCCATTGCACACCTGCTGAAATTGATACATTCTTAAATTTAATATTTGGTACTGTTCTACGACGGCCGTCTATTTCTTCTGAAATTTTATCACGCTCTTTATATTGCGCATCGACACCGACCATCACTGCAATATGGTCCATAAGTTGGTAACGTACACCCGCTCTGCCCATCACCCCCCAGCCATTAAAGCTATCTGTTAGGGTCACAGATTCAATACTGGTATTTTGAGTTCGAGAGTAAAATGGTGTGCTTATCTCTGTTTCTGCATACCAACTAACATTATTGAAAGTGTCGGCCAAACGGCTATCATATCGCATACCTACAGCGCCTAAAATCCCCATTTGATCTTCGGTTATAGAAATAACCGGTGTTAAATAACTCGGATTATTGGCAATAATATCTGTGGCATCTTTACGCTGGCCTGGTAAATCGAATCTTGGTAAATCATCTCCCTCACCCAGCGCTTTTAAAGCTTCATCAAAACTATTCGCACCCGCACCTAGTTTAAAACTCGAACGTGTAAAGCTCGACGTATGAATACGCGTTCCAAAAGTTAGCTGCAATGATTTAGTTAGGTTATATGCCATAGACAAAGCGATTTCATTCGCTTTAATTTTGAAGTCATTTTGCTGAACATCACCAAACTCCTCGGCCTTCCAAACTTCCGTATCAATAGACGTTGCAATGGTTGCTGCACTGGCAATATAAAACCCCCAATCGTCATCTATACCAGTATAAGAAAGTTGACGAATAGCTGGGTTAGTAACAGAAGCCTTTTGTTTTAAATCAGTAATACCTGCAACATTTTTTAATTGCTCTCTATAGTCAATTGACTCGAAGCCTAAACGTACTTCACTAAAAGACGGATTTGGAGCAGCAATGGCAGTAGTGGAGAGCAGGATACTAGAAAGGAGAAAAGCCTTTTTCATAATAAAACCTTGAGCTGAAAAGTGAGTAATTCAAGGTTAAGTGTAGCTCAATCCTTGATTACAACTTATTACATTTATCGTACAATTTTAATACACCCAAGTACTTAGTCAAGAGAGATTGTCAACAGAAGCTGAATAAAATTAGGCAGACAGAATACACTTACGGCAATAATCAATTTAGTCATAGTAATTTTATAAAGTCGCTGTCTAAGCTTTTCTTAATGAGATTACAATAAAGTAACTTGACGATAGCATTGATTATAAAAACTTTTGCATAATCTCATTATTGAAGCGAAACACCGATTAATAGTTTTTAAGCTTTGGCAACCCTAAAATAATAAATACAAAAGCCAGCATAAGCTGGCTTTTGTATTTAATCAGTGCATTTTGTTTCAGCGTTTCACTTTTACACGTTTTACCGAAATCAATTTTGCTTCGACACGCCTATTTTGTGCATGAGCTGCTTCAGTGTTAGCGGTATTCTTTAAACGCTCTTCACCGTAACCAATTGCACTTACTCGACTAGCATCAATACCTTCTTCTATTAGCTGCTTAGCAACTGAGTCAGCACGTTTTTGAGAAAGCCATTTATTATACTCTGCCTTACCGACCGCAGACGTGTGCCCTTCTAAACGTACTGTTGTTTCAGGAAATTCATTTAAGAACTTCACAACAGCAGCAATATCATTCAAATATTGCTGCGAAACAGCCGAGTTATTATTAGGGAAGCGAACTAATAGACTCACTGTCACCTCTTCGTCTTTATAAAGTGTACAGCCACTCGAATCTACCGCGTCTACCACCGGCGTATTAGCACAGCGATCTTCCACATCGGTGATACCGTCTTTGTCAGCGTCTTTAGGTGCTTGAACAACAGGCTTAGACTCTGGTTTTGAAATAGGGGCAGGCGCTGGGGCAGCTTTAGCAGGTTTAGATGCTGTAGCACCAAACGCATAGTTAATACCCAACTTTGCACCTACATCGGTATAGCCACGATCTAGACCTTGATAAAGTGCTGTCTCAGCATTTACAAATACATTATCAGTCAGATGATGACGATAACCAGCGCCTAAATTTGCAAAGGTATTTGATGAATAGGCATCAATTGACTTTAAACCAAATAGCGCATAAAAAGGACCACCATTAAAGTGATACAGACCATCAACACCAATACGATCACTGCTTAAAGAACCGTTTTGAGCACCCGATAGATCAAAATCCATATCAGCATACTCTAAGCGTGCACTCCAATAATCATTGAAACGATACCCCAGTTCTGCACCCCATGATGTTGAATCATCAATATTTACACTCGCAGCATCACGCATATCTTGCCACTTAGCTTTGTAAAAATCACCGAACACACCAAGGTATACACCTTCCTTTTGCTCCTTTGCATTTACTGCTGATGTAGCTAGGATAGCTACTGCAAGGCTTAGCATTCTAAATTTCATCGTATTTCCCCGTTTATCATTATGATTAGTAACGTACCCCGTCACTTGAATGTCATTATAGTAGAAGAGGCAAGCTTAATCTTTACTTAATACTTAAATCTTAATTTGTTCATAATGCATTCAGATTACAACTGGTGAGAAAACAAAGTCTGATACAAACCTTCTTGTCTTATCAGAGTGTTATGCTCACCGAATGCTGAGATCTCTCCATCGTCTAATACATAAATTAAATCAGCTTGAGAAATTGCACTCAACCTGTGGGCAATGATTAGAGTTGTTCTATTTTTCAAAAACTGAGTTAAGTTACGGTGAATTTTAGCCTCGGTTTCTATGTCTAATGCTGAAGTTGCTTCATCCAGAATAACCACCTTAGGATCTGCGAGCACCATTCTCGCTATTGCTAGGCGCTGTTTTTGTCCACCAGATAGACGCACTCCATTACGACCGATTAACGCATCTAATTGTCCATCTAATATTTGTATGGTGTCAGTTAACTCAGCAATGGACAACGCTTGCCATAAATCATCGTCGTTAAATTGACCGCCCATAGATAGGTTTTCTCTGACCGACGCATTAAGCATTACGGGTTGTTGTAATACTGTCGCTATGTGCTCTCTTACTTGCGGGTAACCAACTTGTTCAATACATTCATTGTCAATAAAAATACTGCCAGATTGCTTCTCATATAGTCCTAATAAAAGTTGCACTAACGTTGATTTTCCACCGCCAGAAACGGCTACAACCGCCACTTTCTTACCAGCAGGAATATGCATAGATACTTTTTTCAAGACCGGTTGCTCAGTATTGTAGCCAAAGTTGACCTGCTCAAAACGAATATCTACTTGCGGATTTTTAAATGCTTGAACACTTGGAGCGGTTGCAGGCTTCTCCGTCTCAAACGCAAATACTTGATTTAAACGTTGCAACGCAGCGGATGCACCATAATAAGCATACTGCATGCCTAGTAGCTCTTGAACTGGTCCCATCATAAACCAGAGATAGCCAAACACCGCAAAAATTTGCCCAACAGTCAAATCCGCAAACACCACCATGATCATCGCTATGGCTCTGAATACTTCAAAGCCTAACAAGAAAATAGTAAAACTAAGGCGACTGACTGCATCAGTCTTCCACTGAGATTGAACAGAATAATGCTTTAGGTCTTTTGCTGTTACTTTCACTTGCTCAAAATATTTGCCTTCACGACGGATTGCTTTTAACTGCGCAATCGCATCTAAAGTTTCTACCAGTGAAGATTGAAAGGCCTCAAATGCGCCATTTTCTTTTTTCTTAAGATCTTTAACTCGTTT
>Ga0114932_10002567_pt1 | contig 18962 bp, 16 predicted proteins | sample 2SBtaG_2_FD_87286 | JGI IMG/M metagenome (GOLD analysis project Ga0114932, IMG submission 87286) | Deep subsurface microbial communities from Kolumbo volcano to uncover new lineages of life (NeLLi) - 2SBTROV12_ACTIVE470 metaG | ecosystem: Environmental > Aquatic > Marine > Volcanic ... | reverse complement strand
TTTTGCTACATCAATTACCATTAAAGCTGAATCAACAGCAGTTAGTGTACGATAAGTATCTTCTGAAAAATCAGCATGCCCTGGCGTATCTAATAAATTAATAAATTTTTGATCATACTCAAACTGCATTACTGAGCTTGTAACAGAAATACCTCTTTCTTTTTCCATTTCCATCCAGTCTGATGTTGCGTGTTTGGATGATTTTCTTGCTTTGACAGTACCCGCCATTTGAATTGCCCCACCAAATAAGAGTAATTGTTCTGTTACAGTAGTTTTACCTGCATCAGGATGTGAGATAATTGCAAAGGTTCTTCTGTTTGCTATATGATTAGATATTTCTGGCATATGATTTTATAAATTTACTAAACTATATATTAGTTATATTAATTACAGGATTATCAATTAATGCTTTCATTTCTTTAATAGCAGCTGATAGCCCGACGATTACAGCACGCGAAATAATACTATGTCCTATATTTAATTCTTCTATTCCTGAAATAGCAGCGATTTCTTTAACATTCTCATAATTTAAACCATGTCCAGCATTAACTTTTAAATCCAAAGAAGATGCTAAATTTATAGATTTTTTTATATTTTCTAGTTCTTTTTTCTTAGTATTATTATCATGAGTATCCGCATAATTTCCTGTATGAATTTCAATGCATGGAGCCAATATTTCCGAGGCTGCGATAATTTGCTCTTCATTTGGATCTATAAATAATGAAGCTCTAACTCCATTCTCTTTTAACATTTCGACTGAATCCTGAATTTTAGATTTTTGCGCTATAACATTAAGACCGCCCTCAGTTGTTAATTCCATTCTTTTTTCTGGGACTAAACAGCAGAATTTTGGCTTAATTTTTTTTGCTAAAATCAACATTTCTTTAGTTACAGCCATCTCTAAGTTTAAAGGTAGTATTAAATTTTCTTTTAATTCATATACATCGAGATCTTGTATATGTCTTCGGTCTTCTCTTAAATGAACTGTAATTGAGTTTGCGCCTGCTTTTTCAGCTATTGATGCTGCTTCAATAGGACTGGGATAGCTTGTGCCCCTTGTTTGACGCAAGGTAGCTACATGATCAATATTTACACCGAGTAACATGAGAGTGATGATTAATTATTTAAATTGATTTTTTATTTGCGCATAAGATTTATAGAGTTTTTTGCTTTCTAACGGCTTGTCTATATATTTCTCTATAATCATGGTTAGTAAATTTTTAGCTTCAGTAATATGCATTGAACCCAGCAACGACTCGTCATTAAGTTGCAGCAACGTTTTACCAGATATTTTCATGCCATGTCCAGATGCTGAAAGTTCTGATGATGGACCAGAGTCGATTTTGTAATAATAATTTCGATCCGATAATATCGGTTCACCAGTCTGGATATCATAATCTAATGTAATTCCATAACCAAGTAGCTGCAACAGATTCTTTTCGAAATAACGTAAAATAGTTTTTTCATTTTCATTATTAATTAAACGTTTGAGTGTCAATTCATAGATATCGAATAACTCTGGGTAAGGTTCATGTTTATGTAATAATTTCAGTATAATCTCATTTAAATAAAAACCAATCATAGTCTTTTCTGATGCTAATTTAATCATTTCTGAATACGATTCAATTTCTAGAAGAATTCCTAAATCAATTTTATTAATCCAGGAAATATTATATTTTTGATATGGGTCAAAGTTTATACTTGTATATTTTTTATTCTTTTTTGCTCCCTTCGCAATTAAATTTACACGACCATAATTACGTGAAAATATTTCTAAAATTAAACTTGATTCACTATAATTACGACTATGTAAAATATAACATGGTGTATAATCAACTCTCATATCTTATGAATAACCAAATTCTTTTAATACAACTTTAGAATCAAACCATTTACTTTTAATTTTAACCCATGTTTTAAGATTAACTTTTTTAGAATATAGGTCTTCCAATTCCTTTCTTGCATTTATTCCTATTTCTTTTAGAACTTGGCCATTTTTTCCTACTACAATATTTTTTTGTCCCTGTTTTTCAACCCAGATACATGCGCTTATATGAATTACATTTTTTGTATCTCTGAATTCATCGATAGTAACAGATAATTGATGTGGGACTTCTTTGTTTAATCTTTCAATTAATTTTTCACGTACAAATTCAGCTGCAAAAAAACGTTCATTTCGATCTGTAATTTGCTCAATTGGATAGAAGGGTTTTGATGCAGGTAAATTTTTAACAACAAGTAATTCAAGCTTATCTACACTAGAGCCTTTCAGCGCAGATATAGGAATTATTTCATCGAAACCCATATGTTCAGATAGTTCGTTAATATTAGACAGTAGTTCTTTTTTGTCTCTTATTTTATCGATCTTATTTATTATTAAAAATAGTTTAGTATTCTTAATCTTGCTCAATATTTTTACTACATTTTCATCGAATTTATTCCAATTTAGGGCCTCAACAACAAATAAAACAATATCGACGTATACTAATGCATTACTCACTTCTTTATTCATATAGCGATTTAGAGTGTATTTTGGATTTAACTGTAGTCCTGGGGTATCAATGAATATAATTTGATATTCAGAATTACTTTTTATGCCATTAATATTAAAACGTGTTGTTTGGGGTTTTCTGCTAACAATACTAATTTTTTGATTAATTAATCGATTCAAAAGCGTTGATTTACCTACATTTGGCTTTCCAATAATACTTACGTGCCCCGCTCTATATTCACTCATTTTTTTATTTTTTTCGCATCAAGTAAATGAAGTATTTTTGCCGCAACTTCCTGTTCTGCTTTTCGCTTACTATTTCCAGTTGCTGTAACTATTTCATCTAGTAATTCTATTTTAGATCCAATAGTAAATTCTGGATTATGTGATGAACCTTTTTCTTTTATTACTTCATAAATAGGCGTTGATTTTTTTCTAGATTGGAGGTATTCCTGAAGTAGAGATTTTGGATCTTTTCTTACATCTTTTGGGTCAATTAATTTAAAATGATCCTCATATAATTTATTTATAATAACTCGGCACTCTTCAATGTTGGAATCTAAATATATAGCTCCTATAATCGCCTCTAAGGTATTAGCTAATATAGAATCACGTCGCCAACCGCCGCTTTTTAATTCACCAGTACCAAGTCGTATTTTTTTATCGAGTGAATTTTCTCTTGCAATCAAAGCGAGAGTTTCCTTTTTGACTAACATAGCCCTGAGTCTAGTTAGATCACCTTCTGCCGCTTCAGTAAAATTAATATATAAGTATTCTGCAATAATAAAACCTAGTATGGCATCACCAAGATACTCTAGTCTTTCATTATTATCGCTTCCGACACTTCGATGCGTGAGAGCAATATCTAATAATTTTTTATTAGTGAAAGTATAGTTACTAAAACTACTTATTTTCTTTACTCCCAGTCAATTCGACTTTTTCATCAATTTCAATTGTTAAATATAACTTATCAAATAGTTTTTCTGCTTTTGAGTATTTTATGTAAAGGAATCTCTTTGAACCTTCTTTTTTAACTTTAGTTACTTCTTTTAATTTCTTATCAGTAAATCCATATACACCATTTATATCAAGATTTTTCTGAAGAACATTTCTTACTTTTTGGATAGTATTTCTGTCTTGATAATTTTGATTAGCGACACTACCCATTGCTTGTTTTACTGAAAAATACTCGGTGTACAATGGAAATGCACGTAGGCCAAAAAGAAAGAATGCGCCCAACATTGAAAGAATCATAAGAATTCCTATGAAGCTCATTCCTCTTTGATGATTTAATTGTATGTTCATAATTTCTCTCACTCAATTGAATTACCAATTCTTTTGTAATTAATAATATTTTTACTCTTACCGTCCCAATTCATCCATATCATAAATGCACGTCCTACTAAATTTGCTTCGGGAACAAATCCCCAATAACGACTATCTTTGCTATTATCCCTGTTATCTCCTAGAACGAAATAGTGTAAATCTGGTACTTTAGTGACAAATTCTAGTGAATTTCGCTTCGGGTCAATTAAAATATCATGATTGATATCCCCTAATTGCTCCGTCACCAGCAAAGAGCCCCTCATGCTTAACCCTGCACCAAATGCAGGATAGGGGCCATTTGTTATTTGCTCAACAATTTTATCATTTATATATATCGTTTTATTGTAATAAGCAATTTTATCACCTGGAAGTCCTATAATCCTCTTAATATATGGAATTTTTGGATTTTCAGGGTAACGAAAAACAACAACATCACCTCTTTTAGGTAAATTATTTTCTAGAAACTTATTATGAGTTACAGGCAGCCTTAAACCATAATCATATTTATTCACCAATATGAAATCACCAATCAAAAGTGTTGGCATCATTGACGCGGAAGGTATTCTGAATGGCTCAAAGATAAATGAACGTAGAATAAGAACTATCAAAAAAATAGGAAATAATGATTTTGATTGTTCAACAATCCAGAAGCTCTCTTTTTTATTATTATTCTTATCAGTACTATCTAAAGAATTATTATTTAACTTTAGTAAAAAATAGTGCGCAAGAATTACCAATCCTGTGATTGCCATTAAACAAACCAGTACCAACTCAAAATCAAAGCTCATTTATTTTTTCCAACATGTAAAATCGCCATAAAGGCTGCTTGAGGTATTTCAACAGTGCCAAATTGTTTCATTCTCTTCTTTCCTTCTTTTTGTTTCTCTAGAAGTTTACGTTTTCTTGTTATATCTCCACCATAACATTTAGCAGTAACATTTTTTCTCATTGCTTTAACAGTTTGCCTTGAAAGAATTTTCGATCCAATTGCAGCTTGTATTGCAACATCATACATTTGGCGCGGAATAAATTCTTTTATTCTTTCAGTTAGCTCTCTTCCTTTATTTTGTGAAAAGTCTTTATGCACAATAAATGATAGAGCATCTACATGGTCATTATTAATTAAAATTTCAAGTTTAACTAGATCTGCTTGCTGATATCTTGAAAATGTGTAATCAAATGATGCGAATCCCCTGCTCACAGATTTAAGTCTATCAAAAAAATCTAACACGACCTCGCTCATGGGCATTTCAAATGCGATAGAGACTTGATTACCTAAATACTGCAATTTCTTTTGAATACCTCTTTTTTCTATACATAAAGTTATTACGTTACCTAAATATTTTTGAGGAACTAGAATGTCAGCAATAATTATAGGCTCTCTTATTTCTAGGATCTTATTAGTAGGAGGTAATTTAGCAGGATTATCAATATTAATAACTTTTTCATCTGAAGTAAGCACTTCATATACAACAGTTGGTGAGGTTATAATTAATTCTAGATTATATTCTCTCTCCAATCGCTCCTGAATAATTTCCATATGTAACATTCCAAGAAATCCACAACGAAAACCAAATCCTAATGCCTGAGAAGTTTCAGGTTCAAAGTGTAATGCTGAATCATTTAGTCTTAATTTCGCTAATGCCTCCCTAAATGATTCATAATCTGATGAATCTATTGGAAAAAGTCCTGAAAATACTCTGGGCTTTATTGTTTGAAATCCTGGTAAGGAATCAGTAGCTGCTGCCTTTGCCAGTGTTAACGTATCACCAACCGGTGCACCATCGATTTCTTTAATGCCTGCTACAATATAACCTACTTCGCCCGTTAATAAAGCCTGTTTGGGTTTCCGCTTTGGTGTAAATATGCCTAATTGATCTACAATAAAATCTCTCGATGATGACATTACTCTTATTTTGTCTCCAACCCTAAGTTCGCCATCGACTATTCTTACTAAAGAGACAACTCCAAGATAATTATCAAACCATGAATCAATAATTAATGCTTTTAATAAAGCTTCTTTTTTTCCTTCTGGAGGCGGAATGTCCTCAATAAGTTGCTCTAGAAGCTCAGTGATTCCTATACCAGATTTTGCGCTAACTTTTAATATATTTTGTGTATCAATACCGATGATTTCTTCAATTTCTGATTGTACTCGTTCTGGCTCTGCAGAGGGCAGATCAATTTTATTTAACACAGGTATTACTTTTAGATTATTATTGATAGCTGTAATGCAATTAGCGACACTTTGTGCCTCAACACCCTGAGCTGCATCAATGACAAGTAATGCTCCCTCGCAAGCTGCTAAGGAACGAGACACTTCATAACTGAAATCTACATGCCCTGGCGTATCGATAATATTTAATTGATATTTTTCACCAGAGTTTTTTTCATAATATAGAGTTACGCTTTGCGATTTTATTGTTATTCCGCGCTCTCGTTCGATATCCATTGAATCTAAAACTTGTTCTTCCATTTCTCGTTCACTTAAGGCTCCGCATATCTGAATGAAACGATCAGCTAATGTAGATTTACCGTGATCAATGTGTGCGATAATTGAAAAATTTCGTATATGTTCTAGAGACGACATCAGTTAATTTACCGTAAAGAGTTGATCAAATGGCGCGATTCTATACGATATCAGCCATGCTATAAACGAAATACAAAAGAAATAGCAAAAAAGATGGCTATATCGTCAAATAGTACGATGCTAATTAATAATATTTAAATTTTATCTGTCTATTCCTCTAGTTTCATAGCGAGGAAAACTGGACCATCTCTTCTTTGGATCAGGACGGATATAGAACGATCTTTTGGTAATTCTTTCACTAATTTATTAAAGTGGTCTAGGTTTTTTACTTTAATATTATCCAAAAGCAAAATAATATCACCTCTTCTAATACCTGATTTCTGTGCTGGTCCTTCAGATATTTGTTCAACGATTATACCATGATCATAAATATCAATATCTTCTTTCTGCTTATTCGTTAGATCTTTTGCAACAATATTTAGTGGGTTTTCCAATAGCTTGGATTTCTCATTGGTCCTTTTCGCTGCTACTTGATCATCCGTTGGTAACTCGAGTATCTTAACTTTAATCGATTTTGATTCTGAACGTCTTATTATATCGACTGGAACAACACTTCCTATGGCAGTACTTCCAACTAGTGGGGGGAGATCAGATGAAAATGTAACTTTTTTTCCATTAAATTTAACGATTATATCACCCACTTCAATCCCACCCTGTTCAGCTGGACCATCTGGCAAAACTTTTGCAATTAGAGCTCCATGAGGATGGTCCATGTTAAAAGATTCTGCTAATTCACGTGTTACATCTTGTATTAATACGCCCAACCAACCTCTTGAAACACGTCCTTTAGTTCTTAGTTGCTGATAAACATTTTCTACAACATTAACTGGAACTGCAAATGACAAACCCATAAAACCACCAGTCCTACTATATATCTGAGAATTAACACCGATAACTTCTCCATCAAGATTAAATAATGGACCGCCTGAATTACCAGGATTAATAGCAACATCAGTTTGAATAAATGGGACATAATTTTCGTTTGGTAAACTTCGTCCAATAGCACTAATAATTCCAGCAGTTACGGAATAATCAAAACCAAAAGGCGAACCAATTGCTAACACCCACTCTCCAACAGTAACTTTATTTGAATCTCCTAGTTTTAAATATGGTAATTTTTTTCCGTCAAGCTTAAGTACAGCAATATCACTCCTTGCATCTGAACCAATCAGTTCAGCAACAAATTCTCTTCTATCATTTAATCTGACAATAATTTCATCGGCATCTTTTACAACATGATGGTTAGTAATAACGTATCCATCTTCTGAAATAATGAAGCCAGAGCCTAATGATGAACGCTCTTGTGATGGACCATGACCCTGTGGCACATCTCCAAAATATTTTTTAAAGAACTCATAAAATGGGCTATTCTCGGGAATATCGGGCATATTATATCCTGGAGAAATACCACTAGGAGCTTTTGTACTTGTACTTATATTAACAACTGCAGCAGAATTTTTTTGAACAAGCGATGTAAAATCTGGAAGTCCGGCTGCATTTACACTGCTATAACTAAAATATAACGAGATGATTAGAAGAGACTTAATTATTTTTTGATACATTTTACAATATTCCTTTTTTCTAATTTGATGCTTTAACAGAGTTTGCTATTAACTTTACGGTTGTCTTTGGAACTTCACCAACGGCAGTAATTTGATGCCCATCAGTTTGTTTAGAATATGTATTCACACCGCCAAAACTAGTTATTTTTGGAGAGGTATTATTTATATTTGTATGAATTATTTTTTCAACAAATATCGATATAGTAGCAAGACCGTCTGAGTAGATATAATGTTCAACAGGTGCACTATTGGTTGATATTGGATTCTTAGAGTACTTGCTCATTGAGAAACCTACTGGCATCCATGATGTAGTCCATTTCTTTTTATGATTTTTTTGGCTTGGTACTTTAACTTTATCATTAACATGATATATCTGCTTAAAACCCTCAGTGGAAATGGACGGTTCCAATAGGCTATCATTGATATCAGACATCACTTGCATTTGTACAAACATAACGTCCTCTAGTGTCATGCCTTGATAATTTTTTAATTTAGACTTAAGTAATAATTTTGATTGTTTATCAATCCAGAGCTGATATCCGTAACGATACTTATCTATAGGTTTTATATTTATAATCCATGCGTCTAATCCTGCGACTCTGCTATTACCGGCGATTTCAAATCTATAAAAATTTGTAATTTTCTTAATTTGGCTAGGAATATGAGTAGGAATTAATTGCTTTGAGCTATCTTCTTCTACTAGAATAATTTTCTTATCTGGAAAAAGGTATTTAACTGTATTTTTTTTTCTTATTATCTCTCTTTCATTATCAGACAATGAAATTAAACGTTCCGAAACATCTCCATTCATATTTTTTTTATGAATAATCCTCATTGTGTCCATTTTATTATCATGTCTATATATAAATATACCATCATAATTTAAATCAATTGTTGCGCTAGACATCTCATCGATTAAGTTATTTGGGTCTGGATATAGTTCGTTCGAGGTTACAAACTTAGAATTAAGTAGTATGAGCAGAAAAATGAAATGTAAAACTCTATGATTCAAAAGATGCTAGTCCTCAGTTTCAATATTAACAATTCTTGCGTATGGTAAAACAGTGTTCATTTTTAAATCATTTCTATATTGGCTATGATTAATTAAGTAGTTGTTTAGCCTTTGATTAGAGAGAAAATCATACTCATTTATCTCTTCAACATTTGCTGGGGCAACATAATTGTCAGGAAAAGAAAACGTATCTAATTTTGAATCTACGATTTCTTTTTTCATGTGCACTGTAGAAGCAGTGGTTTCTATAGGTGAAATATCAGCACGTTGAATCCCTAATACTGCAAATATTGCAACTGAAGCTGCGATAGCAAAACCGATAATGGGTTCCTTTACTAATTTATAATTTTTATTCGGAAAAAATAACGATGGTTCGTTTGCTATTATTTTTTTAAGATTAGATGAAAAATTACGGTCAATTTTTTTTGGTAGATTGCCTCGAAGACAATCCCCAATTAGATGAAACCTTGCCCATGTGTCTTTCATTTCTTCATTAGAAATAAGATTATCAAGAATTTCCTTATTATTAGTAAGTTCGTCATCTATTAATGTCGATAGGATTTCTTGCTTTTGTTTTTTCATTTGTATTTACCTTTTTCCACTTAATTTTCTAACAACGGTTTAATTTTACTATCAATTGTCTCGCGCGCCCTAAATATTCTCGATCTAACAGTACCAACAGGACAGTTCATAACTACAGCTATTTCTTCATAGCTTAAGCCATCTATTTCTCTAAGCATAATTGCTGATTTCAAGTCTTCTGGTAGATTTTCTATACATTTCAACACCGTTTCTTGCAATTCATCTCTTATGAGTAGATTCTCAGGAGTTGTTTGCTCGGTTAGACTCATATTGCCATCAATTTGTTCAATTTCAGATACGTCATAATCACTTTTTGTGAATCTTCTGGACTGAACCGTTAGGTGATTTTTTGCTGTATTGACTGCAATCCTATAAAGCCACGTGTAAAAAGCGCTATCACCTCGAAAATTTGGTAATGCCCTGTATGCTTTTATGAAGGTTTCTTGTGAGACATCTAGCGCATCACTATGATTCTTAACGAATCTAGATATAAGATTGACTACACGTTGCTGGTATTTAAGCACGAGAAGATCATAGGCATTTTTATCGCCATTTTTTACACGATCTATAATTTCATTATCTGTTATATTTTCGGCCATTAGGGCCTTCCTCATATGCTAAAATAAAAACAAACGGTAAATACAATACTTTGATATATAATATTATTATTAATACTATATAATCAATAAGTTAGATGGAAAAAACACTATATTACCTTAACATTTATGTATAACCAACTAGAATACGATATTTTAATAATAGGTAGTGGCGCAGCCGGTTTGAGCTTAGCCTTAAAGTTAGCTGATCATTCAAAAGTTGCCGTTTTGTCAAAAGAAGCGCTTATTGAAGGTGCTACATTCTATGCGCAAGGCGGTGTTTCAGCTGTACTCGATAAACATGACTCAATTGAGTCGCATATGCAAGACACTTTAACAACTGGTAGCGGACTATGTGATCCTGGAATTGTTAAATATGTTGTCGAGCGCGCGCAAGAAAGTGTTGATTGGTTAATCAATATAGGTGTTGATTTTACTCGCTCGGATAGTAATTTGAAAAATAGTTCCCCCTTTCATTTACATAAAGAAGGCGGGCATAGTCATAGAAGAATTATCCATGCTGCAGATATTACTGGTAAAGTCATAGAAATGACTCTTGAATCCCGAGTTAGGCAGCATAAAAATATTGAATTATTTGAACATCATATTGCGGTTGATTTAATAACAACAAATAAATTAGTTAAAAATAAAAATCGTTGTATTGGGGCCTATGTGCTGGATGTTACTAAGCAAAACGTCAAAGTATTTAAGGCTAAGAATACAGTGCTAGCAACAGGTGGCGCGGGTAAAGTTTATCTTTATACGAGTAACCCAGATAGTTGCACAGGTGATGGTATCGCTATGGCATATCGTGCTGGTTGCCGTATAGCTAATATGGAGTTTATTCAATTTCATCCAACCTGTCTTTATCATCCTTCGGCTAAATCATTTTTAATCTCTGAAGCATTGAGAGGAGAAGGAGCAAAATTAATTTTAAAAAATGGCAGTAGTTTTATGGAACGGTATGACGAACGTCGAGAATTAGCTCCCAGAGATATTGTTGCAAGAGCAATCGATCATGAAATGAAAAGATTGGGCCATGATTGTGTGTATTTAGATATATCTCATAAATCAAAGAATTTCATAAATAAGCATTTTCCAAATATTTATAAATATTGTTCAGATTTAAATATTGATATTTCAGTAGAAGCGATACCAGTAGTACCAGCCGCACATTATACATGTGGAGGTATAATGATTAATAAAAATGGTCAAACTGATATTGCTGGTCTCTATGCAATTGGCGAAGTTAGTTATTCTGGCTTACATGGAGCAAATAGGATGGCTAGTAACTCGTTATTAGAGTGTTTTGTTTTTGCGCATTCAGCTTTTAAAGACATAATAAAAACATCTACTAAAGACTATAAGCCAGTCACAATAGCAGATTGGGATGAAAGTAGAGTAACAAACTCTGATGAAGAAGTAGTTGTAAGTCATAACTGGGATGAAATCAGAAGATTTATGTGGGATTATGTGGGGATTGTTAGAACAACTAAAAGACTTCATAGGGCTCATCACAGAATAAAATTATTACAATCAGAAATTAATGAATATTATGGAAATTTTAGAATAACAAAAGATTTAATTGAGCTGAGAAACTTGGCTGGTGTTGCAGAAATTATCATAGAATCAGCGCTCTTAAGAAAAGAAAGTCGAGGATTGCACTACTCTACAGATTTCCCTATAACTGATAATGATGATACCCCTAAAAATACAATTATAAAAACAAATAATGCAAGCAAGGATTATGCTGCCTGATTAAATATAATGGAAACAAACGAAGTAATATCTACAGAAGAATTATTAAAAGTTATGCAAGTGCTGCAGACAACTCTTGATATCAATTTTCTTATTGAAAATTTTAGCAAAGAGCTGCAATCAATCACTTCTCATAATTACCTAAATTACAAAAATATTGACCAGAATATTAATATCAAGATAGGCGATCAAACAGCAAATAAGGTAGTTATTGAGCTTGACTTAGATAAAAGGAAACTTGGCAAGTTAGTTATATCGAGAAAAACTGAATTTAGTGATAATGAAAAAGAAAAAATAAACCGTTTAGCAATTTTATTGTTATTCCCAATAAATAATATACTTAATTATAGACAAGCAATAGCTAATGCAAATATTGATCCAATAACAAAATTAAATAATCGTATGTTATTCAATAAAATTCTTGAGCAAGAAATTGATTTTGCTCAAAGATACAATCAAAAACTCTTAATGATGATGATTGATCTTGATAATTTCAAAAAAATTAATGACGAATATGGGCATATTGTCGGAGATATAATGCTAAAAAATGTATCTGGATTTCTTAAAAAATTTATGCGACGAAGTGATTTAGTTTTTCGCTATGGAGGCGATGAATTTTGTATTATTCTTAGAAATACTGCACTTAATGGTGCTAATGAACTAGCAAATCGCATAAGAAAGAGCATAAACAATGAGATATTTACCTGTGGGGACCATGAAATAAAAATCACAGTATCTATTGGCTTAGTAAAGATTCATGAAGAAGATGACAGTATAAAATTTATTGAACGAGCAGATCGATTATTATACGAAGCTAAAGAGATTGGGCGGAACAGCGTTATAACAGAAGCTCCACCGTAATAAAAATTAGTTAATCGAATCTTCTTTAGATAGTAGTTTTAAAAATGATTCTTCGTTAATTACTTTAATTCCCAATTTAACGGCTTTATCATATTTACTTCCGGGATTATTGCCATAAACTAAATAATTCGTTTTACTTGATATGCTAGAACTAACATTTGCTTGCAATGAAATTAATTTTTCTTCAGCTGTCTTACGTTTAATATTAGTCAAACTACCTGTGATAACGAAAGAAATTCCCTTTAAGCCTGAATTTTTATCTTTACTTAATTGATTCCAATAAATTCCAGCCTTTAGCAAATCTTTAATTATATTTTTATTACTTTCTTGCATGAAAAAACTTTTTATATTTTTTGCAACAATTGGTCCAATATCTGAAATACTCTCTAATTCATCTTGAGAAGATTCTTGTATTGCTTGAAGTGTTGTAAAGTGATTCTCAAGTGCACGTGCTGTGGTTTCTCCCACTTCAGGGATCCCTAAGGCATAAATAAATTTGGCTAATGTAGTAAATCTACTTTTCTTCAATGAATCTATTATATTTTTTGCTGACTTTTCACCCATTCTATCCAGCGATGAGAGCTCAGTTTTTTCTAATGAGAAAAGATCGGCAATATTATTAATTATTTTTTTCTCTGTAAGTTTGCAAATTAATTTATCTCCTAACCCATCAATATTCATCGCCTTACGTGATGCGAAGTGAATAATTGCTTGATTTTTTTGAGCTGAGCAGAATAATCCGCCCATACATACAAAAGCTGCTTTATCTCTTTGCTTTTTAACATCCGAGCCACAGATTGGACAAGAATCTGGCATTATGAATTCTTTTACATTCTTTCGCTTCTCTTTTATAACGGAGATAACTTCTGGAATTACATCGCCAGCACGTCGAATGTAGACCCAGTCACCTATTCTTATATCTTTTCTTTTAATTTCGTCTAAATTATGAAGTGTCGCATTATTGATTACAGCTCCATCAACATTTACAGGAGCCAAACGTGCAACCGGAGTAACAGTGCCGGTTCTTCCCACCTGAACTTCAATGTCTAGTAACTGTGTTATTTCTTCTGTTGGAGGAAATTTATATGCAATTGCCCAACGAGGTGATCTTGATACATTACCTAAAATCTTTTGTTGTTCGATATTATCAATTTTATAAACCACACCATCAATATCATATAATAGTTTTTTTCTTTTATTTGAAATATACAAATAATACTCAAGACATTCTCTTAAACCATTTAATTTTTTTGATTCCACTGAGACAGGAAAGCCCCATAGTTTAAGTTGCTTTAATGCATGTGTATGGTATTTGATTTTTAATTTTCCCTTATATTTTCCGATCCCATAGGCTGAAAACGATAACGGTCTTGTTGAAGTAATTTTAGAATCAAGTTGCCGCAAACTACCAGCAGCAGCATTTCTAGGATTGGCAAATATTTTTTTCTTTTCTTTTTTTTGATTTTTATTAAGCTCAATAAAACCTTTATGCGTTATATAGACTTCTCCACGCACCTCCAAGAGATCAGGAATATTTTCTCCAATTAACTGGAGAGGAATTTGTAAAATTGTTCTTACATTTTGACTAACATCTTCCCCAGAAAATCCATCACCTCTGGTGCCTGCTGTTTTTAAATTACCATTTTCATATAAAATATTTATCGCTAAACCATCGAGTTTTGTCTCTCCGCTGAAAGCTAGATTTTCACTAGATAATTCATTAGATAATCGCTCATAAAATTTTTTCATTTCATTTTTATCAAATGCATTAGCCAAAGAAAGCATTGGAATAATATGCTTTATTTCATCAAATTCATTTAACGGGTTTGCACCAACACGCTGACTAGGAGAGCTTGGAATTATTAATTGAGGAAAATCCTTTTCAATTTTAATTAGCTGCTGAAATAATCTGTCATATTCTGAATCAGGAATATAGGGATCATCTAGAACATAATATTGATGATTATGTATTGTAATTTTTTTTCTAAGATTTTCTAGTTCTTTAGTGGCTTGCTTTTGATTCATCTATATTTATTCTTTTAAGAAATTTTTCATAGCATCCAGTCTTAGTTGCTCTTTTATTCCTGAAATTCTTAAATCATCACATAATTTTTGATCCTGCATTCTTATATCAGCACCAAGTTGATTTGATATTGTTTTAATTTTTGGAAGAAATACATTATCAAAAATTTCGTAATTATCAATATATTCATTCATATACATAAATGCTACTAAACCTTTAGTCTTTAATTCATTGATGTTCTCTATATCAAAAGCACCTGGCTCGTGCATATTAGCAATACTAAAAATCGGCTGCTGATTTGTTTGCTGTTCTGAGCTTTCTATAAAATTCATTATTTGCTCAGCTTCGTTATTTTTATCTTCAAAATAGTGGAATATATTCATCTGCCCAAACTCCATTCCAATATTTTTTAATACTTTATAGATACTTACACCATCAATATTTTTATCTGGACTTGATGTAATATAAAGAATTAATAAATTATCAGCAGGTTCTGTATACTCATCCTTTTTATTATTAGTTGATTCATTATCAACATTTGATGAATCAATTTCAGGTTTAAGCGAATTTAAAGACAAAGATGCAGTTGACTCTCTTAAGTTGTCGGATAATTCATTTAGGTCTGTTATAGCTTTTGAATAATCTTCTTTTGAAAAATTTTGATTTATTTGAAATGATGAATCAGGAACTTCATCTACAGCATTTAAGATATCAGTTTTGTGAACATTCTTTTTTTTACGCAATACCTCCCATAAATATATACCCACTACAAGACAGATACCAATAATGAAAAGGATTAAGCGTAGATTATTTTCCATTTTTCATATTACTACTGAGCTAAAATTTTCATTTTATATGTCTAGCAAAATCAATCTACATGCAAAATTATGAAAGATTTTATTTACGCAGAAGCAGCCATTTCAACAGCTTCATCAACATCTACAGAGACTAGCCGAGAGACGCCCGCTTCATGCATCGTAACCCCCAATAGTTGATTTGCTATTTCCATTGTTATTTTATTATGTGTAACAAAAATAAACTGGACATCGTCAGACATAGATTTTACTAATGCACTGAAACGCCCTACATTATTATCATCAAGTGGTGCATCTACTTCATCTAAAATACAAAAAGGCGCTGGATTCAACTTGAATATAGCAAAAACAAGAGCTACTGCGGTCAGTGCTTTTTCACCACCTGATAATAAATGTATATTAGTATTTTTCTTACCTGGAGGTTGCGCCATTATTGATACGCCGGTATTTAATAATTCTTCTCCAGTTAATTGCAAGTATGCATGCCCTCCGCCAAATAATTTTGGAAACATATCTTTAATATTTTTATTAAGATCATCGAATGTTTCCCTGAATCTTGTGCGTGATTCTTTATCAATTTTACGAATAGCACTCTCAAGTGTTTCTAAAGCGTCTATTAAATCTTTGTATTGACTATCTAGATAAATTTTGCGCTCTGAATTTTGATTATATTCGTCAATGGCTGCTAGATTAATTGGCCCTAGTCTTTGAATTTTACGGTCAAGAATTGCTAGATTATTTTTCCAATTTTCTTGATCTGCTGATTCTTCAATTGATTTGAGGAGATTGCCTGGGTTTTCTTTTTCCTGATGTATTTGCTCTTCTACGCCCTCAATTTTAACCTGACAACTATTGACATCGAGACGAGCCTTTTCTAAATTAGCCCTTAATCCTTCAAGTTTTTGATCAAGCTTATGTCGATTTTGTTCGCAATCACGAATTCTAATTTGTATTGAATCAACATTAGTTCTTGCATCTTTTAATTTGTTTTCCGCTTGAATTTTATCTTTCAATAATCTGTCTATCTTATTTTGAATACTTTTAATCGGAGTTTTTGTATCTATCAAATTTTTCTCTAGCCCAGATATTCTATCCTTTAAGTCTTTCAATTGAATGTTATTACGATCAATTACTTCTTTGTAAGTTGCGTGACGTGTACTTTTTGAGGCAAGTATTTCTCTAAGAGCAGATATATTATCTTGTTGTTCAGTAATAGATGATTGATGTTCACTCAATATTAATTCACTATCTTCTAATTTTTCCTCATTTTTATCCAAATCTAACTCAAGTGATTCAATATCAGACTTGACCGATTTAATTTCTTTAGTTAAGCGTCTAATTTCATCTTCCCTAAATAAAATACTTTCTTTTTCATCAGAGATATTGTTAATTACAGCCCAATTATTTGCAATCCAAGCACCTTTCTTTGTAATTATTGACTGTGAATCATTAATTTTTGGCAACATCCGTAAAGCTTCAGACAACGTTTCAGCTATAAAAATATTTTCAAGGAAAATTGGTGCGGGAGTATTTTCCTCAATCTTATCTGATAAAAGAGGAAAAATATCTTTTGTTGATTTATTTGCATTTTGAATTGAATTGATAATTCCAAATTTGCCTGGGGCTTTATCAAAGCTTTCTCTATACTTATTAATATCATCTACACAAAAATAATGTAGGCGAGAGTTTAATACAATTTCAAGCGCATACCTCCACTTCGAATCTATTTTTATGAGCTGGGATAAGCGATTTTCTTTATGTAGTTTATGATCTTTTAACCATGAAGCTAAATCTTGATCTTCATTTATTTCAGAATCTCTAATCGTTTCCAAGGAAACCAATTGCCCTTGTAGTTTCTGATAATCATGACGAACTAAATCGAGCTCCGATAATATTTCTTTTGTCTTATCTCGGTACTTTTTAACATCATTTTGTTTTGTAGCAAAGGTCTCATGCGCCTTTTTGCTATCATTTCGATGATCATTTAATTCTGGCTCTAATTGCGTTAATTCATTTTGAAGATTTTCATATTCAGCCTGATCAGATTTCTGTTGGCTCAAAATATCCTTATATATGCCACGAGCTTTAACAAGTTCAATTTCCGAAGTTGATATTTTTTCGTACTCATACTTTAGGTTTTGCTCATGCTCTGTAATATCACTACCTACTTTATAAAAATTTGATTGCATTGAATTAAAATGCTCATTTGCCTCATTTAAATTGTCACGAAATGTTTCGATCTCGGCTTCTGTAGAACGCACTTTAGAAAGCGCAGATTCAACATTATTTTCTTTTTCTGATGCGTCCTTGTTTAATCTATCAATGTCTTTATTTAGATCGCGCCAATTTATTGCAAGTAATTCTAGGCTAACTTTTCGATGTTCAGCTTTAAGAGTTTTATATCTTTCTGCACCCTTTGCTTGACGATTTAAATGATTTAATTGCTTTTCAAGTTCATCGCGCAGATCATTTAAACGATCTAGATTTTCCTTGGTATGTTTAATCCTGTTTTCAGTTTCTCTTCGTCTCTCACGATATTTTGAAATACCCGCAGCTTCCTCAATAAAAACTCTAAGTTCTTCAGGTTTTGCTTCGATTAATCTTGAAATCATGCCTTGCTCAATTATTGCGTAGCTTCTTGGGCCAAGACCAGTGCCAAGGAATATTGCAGTTATATCACGTCTACGACAGCGCGTACCATTTAGATAATAAGTTGAAACCGAATCACGATTGATTTGTCTTTTGATTGAAATTTCATTGTAACTCGCATACTGACCGCCTAGTTTTTTTTCTGTATTATCGAAGACTAATTCAACTGAAGCTTGTCCAACAGGTTGTCTGGTACTAGAACCACTAAAAATCACATCGGTAAGTGATTCGCCTCTTAAATGTTTGGCAGAACTCTCTCCCATGACCCATGTTACCGCGTCGATAATGTTTGATTTTCCGCAGCCATTTGGACCGACAACTCCGACGAGACTGCTGGGGACAACAAGGTTGGTAGGGTCTACAAATGATTTAAAACCAGATAGTTTTATGTTACATAGACGCATGAGGTGATACGATACTAGAGTTCTTGCTCCCTGTCCAAGCGTAATAGTTTTTAATGTTTTTTATTAAGAGTATTATACAAAGCATTGTATATAATAATTTTTTTATAATTCACTCTCAATGAAATGAAGCTTACTAATTATTTCAATTTATATAAATTATATAATATAAATTCAAAACTAGAAAAGGAAGAGATAAAAAAATGACTGATAATAGTTCTAATATTTTGGAAACATTCCCAAATCCAAAAATCGAAAGAGACTTTACAATAAATATTGAAATACCAGAATTTAGT
>Ga0114932_10002566_pt1 | contig 18965 bp, 14 predicted proteins | sample 2SBtaG_2_FD_87286 | JGI IMG/M metagenome (GOLD analysis project Ga0114932, IMG submission 87286) | Deep subsurface microbial communities from Kolumbo volcano to uncover new lineages of life (NeLLi) - 2SBTROV12_ACTIVE470 metaG | ecosystem: Environmental > Aquatic > Marine > Volcanic ... | reverse complement strand
CGAATTTATCTCGCTTCACACCTTGGTATATAACTAAATACCCAACAGGTTTAGAACCAATAATGTTTTTAACTTCACTATCTATTATTTTATCTTTAGAAACCTCCTCAACTGCACTATATTTTTCGTCCAATTTATTTTTTTGTATAAATTCATCAAGTTTCTTGGCAATTTCATTTATTTTTTTACTCTGTTTCAATCCTTCTACTCTTTGTTTTTCCTTTAAAACAGAATCCACTTTTCTAGTAATTTTTTTTAACTTTTTTCTGAATATTACTTTATCTTCAAAAAATATTTGTTTTGGTAAATTAAAATTCTCTTTAAAAGACGCATCAGGCTCAGTTGTAGCTTCTGCATCTGGCGCATACTTCCCCACAATACTTAATTTACTATTATCTTTATAATGAAATAGTGAAAAATTTGAATTAATAATTTTTATATCGCTTTTATCATACTGAGCATTAATATGTACAATTTTAAACTCATAATCCTCAAAAGCTTTTCTAGAAGTGTAATTAATATTACCTAATTGTAATTCAATAAGATTTGATTTGGATTTATCATTTATTAAATAACTAGCTATATCTTGTTGTGTACATTGAAAATCAGAATACTGATTACTTTTAGAAGCACCAATTACATTAACAACTTGATTATAGTTCGTGTAACAATCTATTCTAACCAAACTGTTCTGGTCAAATAGCCTATAAAAATTTATTAAACGCTCTATATGTGGCATTTATCCTTCCTAACCTCGATAAACTTGCATATCCCTCTACCTCACCTATAACTAATATTGTATAATAATTTTGTTTTTTTGTAAATGATTACCAGAATTAAGGCGTGTACAGCAACTTAGAGTTACATTTTATTCATTGCTATGATAAAAATTTCCGATGAATCTTTATAGCTAGCTTCAGGCTTAAAAAAATGCACCTCTTTAAAATGCAATCTTAATTTATTAAAAAATGGTTTTGTTTTATTTCCCTCAAATAGTTTTATAACAAGCGCTCCTTTTTTATCTAAAAAATTCTCAGAAAATAAAAATACTGATTCAGCTAAATTCATAATATTTGTGTGATTCATACTTCTGGTGCCACTTGTATTTGGCGCCATGTCACTGCAAATTAAATTAAATTTATTTCCTGATAACATTTGATCCAATTCTTCCCATACCACACTTGAGGTAAAATCTCCTTCAATAGTTTTGATGTTTTCTATAGCTTCAATAACTTTTAAATCAACCCCGATAAGCAGACTATTTGCTTTGCTAAATCTACTAATGTACTGAAGCCATGATCCTGGTGCAGCACCTATATCTAAAACAAATTTTGCTCCTTTTAGGATTTTAAATTTTTGATTTATAGCATCAAGTTTATACGCAGCTCTTGAACGAAAATGATTCTGTTTAGCTAGTTTGCTAAATCTATCATTAGCATTTCTACCTATCCATTTGCTAGATGATTGCGTAGTTTTTACTCTAATCTTTTTTTTCAAATTACCTTGCTCTTAACAAATTTTTCATGAATCAACGTAGCAACAAAATCATTTAAACCAATCCTTCTTTCTTTTCTTAGCCTTTCTGATTTTAAAATAGAGATCAATTTTTCCATACTTTGGTCAATATCTCTATTGATAATGACGTAGTCATATTCGTGCCAATGGCTTATCTCTTCATCAGACCTCAACATTCTTTGTTCTATTATTTGTGGCTTATCTTGATTCCTTAATTCCAATCTCTCTAATAATTCTTTTTTAGATGGTGGTAATAAAAAAACACTAGTTACATCAGCTCTTACAATCGCTGACAATTGTCTATGGCCTTGCCAATCTATATCAAATAAAACATCTTCACCTTTATCCAATTTCTCAAGGACTTGTTTTTTAGGTGTGCCATAAAATTCTCCAAAAATTTCTGCATATTCTAAAAATTCATCATTTTCAATTTGCTTCTTAAACTCTTCGCAACTTATAAAATAATAATGAACACCTTCCACCTCATTTGGTCTTTTCTTTCTAGTTGTGCAAGATATTGATAAAGAAATGTGGCTATCATTTTCTATAATATAGTTTGCTAAAGTTGTTTTGCCAGTTCCTGATGGCGCTGATAAAATAAGCATCAAGCCACGCCTTTTAATGTTAATCACTAAAATAAATTTTAAATTTTAAATCAGCTTGCACTATAGCAACTTTTTAATTTTGTTTCAATTTTATCAACAATTATTTTTCCAACATCAGTACCATATAAATTCTTAATGGCAACTAATCCCGTTGGAGATGTCACATTTATCTCAATTAATTTTTCATCAATGATATCAATTCCCACTAAAAACAAATTTTTCTCCTTCAAAAATTTTCCTACCTCATTACATAATTTTTGCTCTTTTTGAGTCAAAGAAGTTTTATATGATTTTCCTCCTACTATCATATTAACTCTAAATTCTCCCTGCTTTGCTTTTCTATTAATAACCCCCAAGACTTCTCCATATAGAAACATAACTCTCTTGTCACCAAAATCCCTTATGTTTGGCAAATATTCCTGCAACATTACATATCCCTGTTCTTCCACTATGTCTTCTATGGATTTTTCTGTATTTTGGTTATATTCTATCTTTATAACTCCTTGACCTGCGCAGTCATAAAGTGGTTTCAATATTGCGACATTATGTTTCTCAATAAAATTTTTTATTTCATTGGTATTTGAAGATACCATTGTAGCTGGTATGTAATTTTCAAAATTCAAAATACTCAATTTTTCTGTTACATCTCTTATTGATCTTGGATCATTCAATATTAAAGTACTCTTGAGAGTTTCAATTAAATACGTGGTAGTTAAATATTGTTGATTAAAAGGCGGTATCTGTCTAATAAAAACAATATCAAAATTTTCAAGCAACACTTTTTCTGAACTTAATTCAGTGATATTTTGACCCTCATAATCCATTTGAATATACTTCCCATTTGCATATAATTGATTTTTTTCAAAAATTAGGTTCTGAGGTAAAAAATAAAACAAACTATAGCCTCTAATCTGAAATTCATTAGCTATTAACAATGTAGAATCTGATGTGAAGTCTAAATTCTCTATCGGATCAATGAGAAAAGCTACGGATTTATTTTGTTCCATTATCATAAAATACTTATTTAAAATTTAATACGCTTCTTGAATCTTAAAATCATTATACCAGATAGAAAGTTAATGTTTAATCAAAGAAATATCACCATCTAATGATTTATATAACGTATGTAATTTTAGCTGAAATGGCAATAAAAAATGCTGCAAATAAAGTTGTGCGACCGGAGTAAATTGCTTACTAACCACCATCCATTGGTCCTGGTGACCCAACATCATGCCACACTTGAGGAGTTGCTCCAACATACACTGGAGTTGCTCCAACATCTGTATCTAGATAATTGATATCGTTCTCAATCATATTATTTACGTTATATATTGGATTAAGAATCGGGTTGTTATTATAATTAGCATCATAATCTATAAGATAATCTGTGCTAATCATAGTATACTCATCTTCAGGTACTGAAGGGGTATTAGTATCAGTCGTTTTGTCCGCATGTTTAAAAAACAAAATCATAAAAGAAATAATTTCCAGACAAGCGGATAGGTCAACAGACGGCTTGTAAAAAGCTATATGATCATCTTTCATAGCCAATAACTAACTTTCATTTTCACATAGTACATACTAATAGGAAAAAAGATTTTTGTAAAATATTTATGTTACTTTAACTTTTAAAACTTTTTTTAAGTTCATCTACCTTAAATTTATACTCATCACCTTTGAATATATAGTTTCCAGCTATTGCAAGATTTGCACCATTTTTTGCACATTCTTTCAATGTATCAGGGTTAATCCCTCCATCAACTCCTATATCAATATTTGTCATTTTGCTAGTCATTATACTAACGTTCTGAATTTTTTTTAATTGACTATTTAAAAAATTTTGCCCGCCAAAGCCTGGATTGACCGTCATTATAAGTATTTCATCAAGCTCTTTATATATGTATTCTAGCACAGATTCATGAGTAGAAGGTATAATAGAGATGCCAACTTTTACTCCCTTGCTCTTAATATAGTCAACCAGTCTATCGCAGTGAATTACTGCTTCTTGATGAAAAATTATCATATCACTTCCCGCTTTAATAAATTCATCAACGTAGTTTTCTGGATTACTAATCATCAAATGAGTTTTCAGCGGAATTGTGCTTTCTTTTTTTATAGTTTTGACAATATCAGGTCCAAAACTTATATTTGGAACAAAATGACCATCCATTATATCCAAATGAATCGAATCAGCTCCAGAGTTAGATATATTTTTTATTTCTTCTCTGAGTATTGCAAAATTGGCAGCAAGAATTGATGCTGATATCTTATTTTTTTTCATGTTATCATTTATATGTTTTGCACTTGCTAATTTTTTACCATATATTGATGAAATATTAGCATAATTTTTAATATTTCATAGATAAATATGAATAATAGTTGGCTGTATAGTATTCAAAATGTTACGGAATTGACAGCAATTGCATGTTATGATTGGATCGGCAAAGGAGATAATATCTCTGCTGATAAGGCAGCTGTTGATGTTATGAGGCAAGAGCTAAATAAATTGCCCATGAAGGGTAAGATTGCTATAGGTGAGGGAGAAAGAGACAAAGCTCCAATGCTATATATTGGAGAAGAATTAGGAAAGGGAGGGGAAAAGATTGATATTGCCGTTGATCCGCTTGAAGGAACTACTATATGTGCAAGAGCAGATTCTGGCTCTATGGCAGTTATCGCAATAAGTCCTGAAAACTCTTTTTTATGTGCACCAGATTTATATATGCAAAAAATAGCTATTGGTGCAAAGTATCCTAAAAATATTATTGATATCAATAATAGCACTAAAGAAAATATCCTGAATTTAGCAAAATACAAAAAATGTGATCCTAGTGACATAGTAGTAATGATGCTAGATAGAGAGAGACATCAAAGCATAATTGAGGAAATCAGAGCTGTTGGCTCAAAAATTCAATTAATTGGTGACGGAGATATTTCTGCCGTTATTGCCGCTACCGCCCCTGATAATGATGTTGATATATATATCGGAACAGGTGGTGCTCCTGAAGGTGTTTTAGCAGCTTCAGCATTAAAGTGCATCGGAGGTAGAATGCAGGGAAAACTGCTCTTTAAAAATGATAAACAGATACTTAGAGCTAAAGAAATGGGAGTTACTGACATAAATCAAGTTTATGAAGTGGATGATTTGGTAAAAAAAGATGTTATTTTTGCTGCAACTGGAGTAACAGATGGACTATTGGTGGCTGGTGTTAAAAAATATTGCAACCAATTTACCACAGAAACTTTGCTATTAAATTCTGCTCAAAAAATGTCATATAAAGTCAAAGCAACTAGGTATTAATTTTTCTATGATAGAAATTAATGATATAGGGATAATAATTTCTGCAAAACCATTTCAGGAAAAATTTTTAATTGTGCAATGCTGTTCAGAAAACAACGGTATTATTTCAGTACTTATTAGAATAAATAAAAAGAAAAATGAAACGATACCTGGAAATATAGTTTTACTTAACTGGAAAGCTAGACTTAATGAACAATTAGGATATTTAAAAATTGAGCTCGTGCATTCAATTTTTTCAGAAATTATGTTTGAAAATAGCAAAATATCGATATTAAATTCAACCATATCAATGATAAAAGTTGCTTTAAAAGATAGAGATGTAAATAAAACAACTTTCATTGAAACAAAAAATTTATTACATACTATCTGTACTAGTAATGATCTTAATGAAAATTATAAAGCGTATATTAATTTTGAAGCTAAATTACTAAATTGCTCTGGATATGCATTAGATTGGTCAAAATGTGCAGTAACTAATTCTGTCAATAATCTAAAATATATTTCACCAAAAACGGGAAATGCTGTTACTGCAGAGGTTGGGGAAAAGTATAAGGATAAATTATTTAAATTACCAAAATTTTTAATTAACAATAATATAGAAATTTGCAGGCAAGACATAATTGCAGCATTAAATTTAATAGGATATTTTATAGAAAAATTTATTTTTACACCAAATTACATTAAATATCCGGAAGCTAGATTGCTTTTAATACAAAATATAAAAAAGGTTTGATTTATATTTACACAAAGCATTTTTCTTTATAAGGCCAATCAAAATTTAAAGATGAAAATTTCATAAATTAATTGATTGTTTAAATCACCTAAGATAGGTTTTAATTTTGATTTAATACAGTTTTAATTTATGAGTATAGGAAAGTTACAACTATTTGATATACTAATAATAGGGGGCTATCTAATTGCTTGCCTAATAATTGGGCTCTACAAATCAACCAAAATCAAAGGTATCAAAGATTATGCAATTGGGAATCAAAATTTTCCAACCTTTGTAATTATTTCTACTATATTTGCAACCTTTATGAGTGCCAACCAAATCATTGGCAAAACTGAGCAAATTTATAAATTAGGTTTGGTATTTGGAGCAGCAATACTGTTTATTCCCCTCAACTGGTTAATAGTAAAAAATATTTATGCAAAAAATATTAACAGATTTGATGGATGCATATCTATGTCCGAAATAATGGAAAAACTATATGGAAATTGTGGTAGCATTATCTCAAGTATCATTATCATTATTACTGCAATAGGGATTCTATCAATACAGGTGACAGCAGTAGCTTATTTATTTCAATATTTTCTAAATTTATCATACACTCAAGGAGTAATAATAGGAGTTGGTATATTAACTATTTACTCTGCTTTAGGTGGCGTAAGAGCTGTAGCGTTAACTGATGTATTTCAATTTTTCATTTTCTTTTTAATACTTCCTATTGCTTGTGGGTATGCATATTTTAAGGCGGGTGGTTACGAAAATATTATAACTTCATTACCAGAATCACATTTTACATTATACCATAATGGCTCCCTATCATTATTTCTCAGTTACGTATTTTTTATTGCAACACCAGCGATTCACGCTCCATATGCACAAAGATTATTAATGGCAAAAAATAAAAAACAACTAACCGATTCATATAATATACTTATTGTTACATCTTTGTTTTTTGCATGCATAGTATTTACTTTAGGTTTTTGTATACGGGCAATTTACCCAGATATAGAAGCTAAAATGGCTCTATACCATTTTGTTGGAGATTTACCTCCAATATTTATTGGTATAATGATTGTAGGAATTCTTGCAGTGATAATGTCAACTGCAGATTCTTGGCTAAACTCTTTAAGTGTTGTAATTTCGCATGATATTTTAAAAAAAATATATCCCAAAATTGATGGAAAAACAGAATTATTAACTGCAAGAATTTCAACATTTTTATGCGCTTTATTAGCGATAATTATATCACTTTCAAGTGGAGCTATATTTAAATTGATAATATTTTTTCAAGCTTTCTATTATGCCACTATTTTAGTACCTTTTACTGCAGGATTTTTAAAATTCAAAACCAATAACAAATCATTTTTAGCAAGTGTTTTATGTGGAATCATTTGCACTGTGATAACAAAATATTACACTGGTGAATTTGGAGTAAAAAGTTTAACTTTTGGAGTAATTGGAAGTGCCATTGCACTATTGGGAGCGCATTATTTGCAAATAAAAATTGGCAGGATAAAACAAGAAACATCTTTGCATCTTGATTCTAAACTTCCATTTAAAACTAAAATAAAACAATTTCTTAATAATTTCTTAAACATAAAGAAAAATGTACAAAATAGTAAATTAACCTATTACATTTTTGGTTTATTTAGTATGGGACTAAATATACCGCTACTTATTTTAGGATTTTCCTCGTTTAATGATGTAATTAATTCGATAGCACAAACACTACATTTTGCAAATCTTCTTCTTGCTATATTATTAATTTCTTATGAATTTTTTACTAAAGAAAAATATCCCGTTTTTTTATGGAATATAGTGCTGTTTTTTGCCCTCCCTTTAACAGGATTGTATTTTTTTATAGCAAGTAATTTTGATCCGATATGGGGTATCAATTGTTTTATATCCATAATAGCATTGTTTTTGTTAACAAACTCATACCATGCGTTAATATTTACTACCATATCAATTATATTGGTTACTATTTTTTTTAAATTTACCTCTATGTATAAACTTTATTTACCACAATTAAATCCTAATATTAACAATACGTTTCTTTCAACTTACTCAACTTTATTGCTATGTATTGTAATTATATACATTGTTTTTCAAAAATTTAGAGAAGATAAAGTAAAGCAATATGCATTGGAAATTTTAGCACGCTCAATAGCTCATGATGTTACAACTCCTCTTAGCATTGGGTTACTAGAAGTAAAATTAATAAAGCATGCTTTAAAATTAAAAGATTTCAGTAAAATTGAAGATCATATTGATAATTTAGAAAAAAGTAACATTAAGGCTATGCAAGACATTGATATAATGTTGAGTGCTACAAAAATTCAAAGCAATGATTTACCATCTGATTGGGGTCAATATTCATTGATACAATGTATAAATGAATCATTAAATGAATATAAAATGACAGAAGAACAAAAAGATCGAATCTCTTTTCTTAATCATAAAGAAAATGCTAAAGATTTTATTTTTACTGGCTCCAATACATTATTAAAGCACATTTTGTTCAATTTAATTAAAAATGCATTTAAGTATGCAGGAAGCACAGCAAAAATAAAATTATTTATCAAGAATAATAACCTACATATCAAAGATAATGGTCACGGGCTGAATAATGATATTATTAATCATCTATTTGAACGATACATTACCACCCATGGATATGGGATTGGTCTAAATTTTTGTAAGCAAGCAATGATTAAAATGAATGGAGATATTAAATACAATGCAAATTTTACTAATGGTACAGAATTCATCCTTATTTTTAATCAGGAATAAAACCACCCCCATATAAAAATCTCTCATCATAACGATGCACTTCAGAAATGCTCTTTAAAGCCTTATAGTCTTTATCATTATTATTCCTTTGGAATTACCATTTAATCCATATGAGGAAATATATAATCTTCCCAAAATTGATTCATCTTTTCACAAGCTTTCATAATATCTTCAGATATGTCAGTAAAAGTACTCTCTAATTCTAGTTCAACACACCTAACAACTGGTTCTGCTTGGAAATCAAAATCACCATATACTTCCTGTCTATTTACAAGATCCACAGCTCTATGTAAAAAATATATTTCTCCCTCAGATAAATTTAATTTTGATTTTAACACAGGTAGATATCTATCAAGTAATAAATCTTGTATTTGTTTAAAAACACTTTGAGTGCCTATACTACTGTCGAATTCTTCAGTAATCTTTGAAGAATTTATTACGGTGCTCTCAATTTGTTCTTTAAGCTTGTTTTTTTCTGTAAAGTTATGTTCTTCCGCAATATTACCAAGTAACTTATTTTGTTCTTGCACCTGTTTATAAAGTTTATCAGCTATCAAGATAAGCTTGATATCATATGCCAAGCCTTTTTCAAATTCTGGATATTTCATCATATTAGTTACTGTATTATGTAAAATTTTATTATGGGGCGTTCCTAACATGTTGTACGACTCAATGGCTATAGAATCATCTAAAGTCAATAAGCTTAATACAACACTTGATGTTGCTAAATGACTAGCTAAATCTGTTGCAACATATTCCTTATATTCTTCGACTTGATTGCTCATTTTCAAGATATCTGCGACTTTAAATAAAATATCTTTCGTAGCATCATCGTAAGCTTTCATAAATGTCGAAATCTTTGGGTTAAAGCATTTATGCTCCTTAAACCCAAGTAAATTATAAGAATCCTTGGATTTTAGATGTTGCCAATCACCTACATATTGAAGCTTAGATTCTTTATCATTGAAACTTTTGCAAACATTATCTGGCATAGCATAATATTTAAAAACACTTTGAATAATATAATGTGCGATTTCATGTGCTACAGTTGCCTCAATAGTTATAAAATTTCTAGATAAAGATATGGTAATTTTATTTTTATCTATATTAAAACTAGAATACCCACCCTTAGCAAAATCTATCACTATATCATCACCCTTAACTATATTTTCATTAATATAGCTAATGATTGCTTTGCCAATTTTTCCAGAAAAATATATATCATGATAAATTCTTTGAACATCATATATGCTCAGTATTTTAGAATATGTACGACTTAACAATGGCCCAAACTCATCGTTTAAACATTTTTGTTCTTGAATAAATGATTTTGGATCTTCTTTCACTTCATTATACATAAAGCTTAGATCGCTAAACATAGCCATTTTCATAGATTGATAAAATCTATAATCATATTCATATTTATACACCTCATTAAAATATGATTCACCTAATTTAAAATTATCAGTATGTTGTTGATAAAACTCAAATGCGCTAAAATACGATACTCCACTAACTGTTTTAAGATGTTCATAAGTTAATTGTACTTCTTTTGAAATTTGCCACTCAAGTACATAATTTATAATTTCTTTTTTCTGATCCTTGTACGTAAAATTACATTCATTACCAAAATAATATCCAGAAAATTCTGGCTTATAATTGCTTATGTATATTTTTTTAATTTGTGGATCTGAGAATTTTGTATTATTTAAAACTACCTTAACCGCCTCTAAATCTAAATGATTTTCAATATTTCTTAATCCAATGAATTTGTTATACTGATGCGCCTCAGAGATGCTCTTTAGAACCTCATAATCTTTATCTTTAATCGCCTTATATGCTAAATCTTCTAACGTATCTTCATCATATCGTTCATATAATAATTTGTAGATTTCTTCCATATCAAACTCCCTAAAAGTTATAATTACTCTATAATCATGGCATTTTAACTTGTACTATATAATAGTCAACTTATTGCTGAAGATACCGTTAAAAATCAAACTACCCTGAAATACAAACCAAAAGCAATAAAACTCTATAAACCTTTCAAATCATAGAGTATTTTTCGTGAAATTGGCATAGCTGTCTTTGATCCCCATCCACCATTTTCTATAACAGTTGAAATTGCAAATCTAGGAGAATCGTAAGGCGCATAACCAACGAATAGACTGTGATCTTTGTAAAGATCGTTCTCTGTATTGTGTTTAGTTGATATTACTTGAGAAGTCCCTGTTTTGCCAGCTATCCAAAATTCCTCATCATCAAACCCTTCATTATAATTAATACTATTAGATTTATATAATACCCTAAGCATTGACTTTCTTAGCATATCTAAATGCTGTTGATTAACCTTTAATTCACTACTTGCAGCATCATTTTCATCATTAATTACTGAGGGACGGAAATTTTTGCCAGTTGCAATTTTAGCAACCATCTGAAGTAATTGTATAGGAGTCGTTTCTAGGTAACCCTGCCCTATAGAAGAGTTAATAGTATCTCCCAAATACCAACTTCGTTTATATTTTGACCTTTTCCAGTTAATATTAGGAACCACGCCGTCAATTTCATAAGGAAGGTCAATGTTGGTCTTTTGCCCTAACCCTAGTAAATTTGCTATTTTGCTTATATTATTTATACCTACTTTTAGCGATTGATGAAAAAAATACACATTACAGGATTTTGCAAAAGCTGTATCTAGATCAACATTACCATGACCATATTTATGGTGGCACTTATAAACTCTATTTCCCAATTTATAATAACCTGGACAAAACACCTCTTCTTTATGATCTATACCACTTTTTAAAATTGCTAAAAACATAACTATTTTAAACACTGACCCAGGGTGATACTGTGTGGAGATGCATTTATTTGTTAAAGGATGATGTTTGTTTTGCAATATCTCATTCCACTCCGCATTAGATAGCCCACTAATAAAAATATTTGGATCCACTGTTGGACTTGAAACCATCCCAATTATTTTTTGCCTCATCAGATCAGATACTAAAATTGCCCCATTATAACTTTCGATGTGATTCCAGATGATACTTTGAACATCCTTATTGATTGATAAATTAATATTTTTTCCAACAATTGGTGAGATGATATCTATTTTTTTTGTAAAATTACCTCTGGCATCTACTTCAAATTTTTTCACGCCTGGCTTACCTTGAAGCACATCATTAAACTGTTTTTCTATTCCATCCTTACCTGTTAAAAATTGATAATTCTTTGGCATACTCTCTGAGTTTATATCTTTCATACTTACACTCCCGATATATCCTATAATATGAAATGCACCACCCTGCAATTGGTATTTTCTAATATATTCCTCTATTATTTCAATTTCCTCTAAATTTGGATCTGAATCTAGTAAAATAGCATTTTGCAAAGAAATATTTTCAATTAATTTTATTGACTGACTTATTGAAATATTTTTAGATTTTTCTAAAATTCTTGATAGTGAAATTTTTTGATCAATAATTATATTATTAATTTTCTCTACAACATTTTTTAAGCTTTTTTTAAACTCTCTCTTAATTATTACAGAATAGATTTTCGTATTATGAGCTAATATCTTACCATTAATATCCAATATATCTCCTCTTAATGGTGAGATTAAAGAAACCCTCAATCTATTTCTATTAGATAATGTTTCATAAGTATTAGAATTTAAAATTTGCAAATAATAAAATCTTCCTAATAAACAGCTTATCAATGTCCCTTTTGTCAAACCGACAACTAATGCTCTTCTTGTAAAAACTTTATATTTATTTCTTTCATCACGCATTTATTTTTTGGCAAGCACAAATTTGTTAATTAAATAATAAATCAAAGGAAAAAATGCTATTGTGACAAAAGTTTTTTTTAATATTATATCCAGCGGAAGCATATCATAGTTCTTAAAGAAATTTATAATAACATACTTACATGGCAATACAATAATGTTTAGTATACTAAAACTAAGCCAATCAAATAATATATTGTTTGAATATTTTTTCTTTAAAGTGTCTATATAGACAACATATATAAAATTTTGTACAATGGTTGCTCCCAAACAATGTAATTTTAACAAATCATCAAGCAATGATAACAAAAAGATATTCATGTGACCAAAGATATCTTTTCTTAATAAATAAATTATATATATCAATAGCGACAAAATTTCTGGTGTATATTGGTATTTAATATTAACCTGAAATGGTATGTATTTGGCTAAAATAACCACGACAAGAAAAATATTAATTTTAAAATTTGCAACTAGTTTCATATAAATGCTTGAAATTTAAACTTGTTAAAGGAACATTAGGATATATATATAAACATATACATAAATATACAAAAATAAAATTATCATGAAAGCAAAAGTTACTGAAGAATTAGGTTTGTATCCAGTATTGCCATTAAGAGATGTGGTAATGTTCCCAAAAATGATCATTCCATTGTTTGTTGGTAGAGAAAAATCTATAAAAGCTTTGCAAAATATAGATAAAAACAACAAAATTTTCTTAGTTTCTCAAAAAGATGGCTCAAATGATAACCCAAAATCCAGTGATCTTTATAAGATTGGAGTAGTAGCTAAAGTTCTACAAGTTATAAAATTACAAGATTCATCTGTCAAAATTTTAGTAGAAGGTTTAGAAAAAGCAAAAGTTATAAAATTCATTAGTAGAAATGGCTATATTAAAGCTGATATTAAACAAATGTTTGATACATGTTCAAATGATCAAGAGAGCCTAGTTTTACGAAATGCTGTTACAGATTTATTTGAGGAATATTCCAATCTTAGCAAAAAATCAACTCAAGAATCGCTTCTTAATATTATTCAAATGAAAGATATAGTTGGATTTTGTAATGCGTTGTGTTCCCAAGTGCATTTAGCATTAGAAAAAAAGCAATCTATCTTGGAAATAAATGATGTGAATAAAAAATTAGAAAAACTAATGATTTACATTAACTCAGAAACTGAATTGTTAAAAGCTGAAACTAAAATAAAAAGTAGAGTTAAAACCCAAATTGAAAAAAATCAAAAAGATTACTATTTACAAGAACAATTGAAGGCCATTCATAAAGAGTTGGGAGAAGAAGATATTAAAGAGGAGTTTACTGAATTAAGCAATAAAATTGGCAAACTTAAGCTTAGCAAAGAAGCAAAAGAAAAAGCTAATTCTGAGTTAAAAAAGCTTAAAATGATGAATCCTATGTCTTCTGAAGCAACAGTTATAAGAAATTACCTTGATTGGATTATTTCATTACCATGGAATAAATTAACGTTAAATAACAAGGATCTTTGTAAGGCACAAGATGCACTAGATGAAGAGCATTATGCATTAAATAAAGTTAAAGAAAGAATTATTGAGTATCTTGCTGTAAATATAAAATCTAAAAAATTGGGTGGTAGTATTATTTGTCTGGTTGGTCCTCCAGGAGTAGGTAAAACTTCTTTAGCGAGGTCAATTGCGAAGGCAACTGGAAGAAATTTTGCAAAAATAACATTAGGTGGTCTCAGAGATGAGGCGGAAATCAAAGGTCATAGACGAACTTATGTTGGTGCAATGCCTGGTAAAATAATTCAATCATTAAAAAAGGCAAAAAGCTCTAACCCTCTAATATTATTAGATGAAATTGACAAGCTAGGCAGTGATTATAGAGGAGACCCAAGTTCTGCATTACTTGAAGTTCTTGATACTTCTCAAAATATAAATTTTAACGATAACTATTTAGAAGTTGATTTTGATTTATCAAAAGTTATGTTTGTTGCTACAGCTAATAGCCTAAATATACCTAGCCCTCTATTAGATAGGGTGGAGATCATTAGATTATCTGGATATACCGAAAAAGATAAGTTAGAAATAGCATTAAAACATTTAATCCCTAAGATTAGAGATTCCCATTCCGTAAGCGAAAATGAGTTAACAATAGATAACTCTGTAATTATGGACATAATTAGATATTATACTAGAGAATCAGGCGTTAGAAATTTAAATAGAGAAATTGAAAAAATATTTAGAAAATCCGTCAAAAAAATCTTGATGACTAGTGAAAAAAAATTATCCATAACAAGTGATAAACTTGATGAATTTTTAGGGCCACATAAATTCAACTATGGTGAAATTGAAAAAAAGAATCGAATTGGAATTACCAATGGACTAGCTTATACTGAAGCAGGAGGTGATTTACTCGCAATTGAAGCTGTTAAATATAAGGGTAAAGGTAATATTAAAATTACTGGCAAGCTAGGAGATGTAATGAAAGAATCCGTTCAAGCAGCTCATAGCTATATTCATTCAAGAGCAAAAAATTACGGTATTAAAGAAGATTTATTTCAAAAATTCGACGTTCATGTTCATGTCCCTGAAGGAGCAACTCCAAAAGATGGACCTTCAGCTGGTATAACAATCTCCACTTCCATTGTTTCCATATTGACTGAAATACCTATAAAAAAAGATATCGCAATGACAGGTGAAATTACTTTAAGTGGGAACGTTTTACCTATTGGTGGATTAAAAGAAAAATTATTAGCAGCTCTAAGAGCTGGTGTTAAAACGGTTATTATACCTAAGGAAAACTATAAGGATATGCAGGAAATGCCAAAAGAAGTAAGTGAGAATATGAACACTATATTTGTTGAATCTTTTGATGAGGTGATTGAACATGCATTAGAGAAAAAAATACAAATTATTCCTGATAAAATTTGCGAAAATTTGATAGAAAGCAAGCATAACCAAATATTTCAAAAACACTAATGATGTATATTATTTTAAAAATATAATGACAGATGCAATTATAAAATCTGTGCTTGAAAAATTAGATGAACTTAAAGCAGAGAATATCAAAATTATCAATCTTGAAAAAAGAAATTTGTTATTTAGCAAAGCGATATTAGCAACGGGCAGTTCCTCAAAACATGTATTGAGCTTATCAGACAATGTAAGCGACTTACTAAAACAAAAATATAAAATCTATACCAAAAGTGAAGGTCATATTTCTGGTGAGTGGATTTTAATCGATGCAGAAAAATTTATAATAAATATTTTTCAAGACGAAGCTCGAGAAAAGTATAATTTGGAAGAAGTCTGGAAAAGCTAACTTAACCAAATTTAATTTCAAAATCAGATTTAATTTTATATATCCAGGAGTAAAATAGAAAGCTAGATATAAATCTAGCTTCTAAAATTATTTCCATGTTATCTATAAAAGTGTGTGTTCTACTCCGCTGTAATAAGCATCGGTACTATCAACGTAGCTATCATTAATATAGTCATAGTCATTCTCATCTGAATACGAATCACCACATTTTATCTCATTCAAATTAGATTTTAAGCTATATGAAGCTGATGCAATAGTCAAAGTAGCTTTTAGTTCGTCAATGTAGTATTTTTTGAACAACTCATTTCCACTACTTACGAATGTACTTTTGGTTGCAAATTTCATACTAGTTAACTTAAACCCTTCATAACCTATTGTTAAAACACCTGCCATAATTTTCACTGGTGTTTTTAGATGATTAATTAGTGAATATACTCCATTTTTAAAATAATCAATATTTTCCGATATGGGTATATCCATTAGTTTTTCAATTTCTTTTGAAATTATCGTGGGGATAAAATCTCTTATGCCCCCTCCATCTATTGAGAGTAATATATTTGTTTTATTAGTCATAGTCACTTCCACAAAATAGTTCTATATATTTAATGGTAACTCTTGCACAATCACAAGTAAAGTTAATTTTATTATATATTCTTTAGAAATAAGTCTAAAATATCACTATTTTTTGAGTTATTATATTCAATTAAAGTGTTCTAGTACCCTAGAATGTCAGTAAGAAAGTAAAGGTGCACCGTCTTAAATGTCAACTATTATAAATCAATTTTATGAGTATTTACAACACTATCATCTACTTTAATCTCAGTATCATTACCTACCCACCAATCAGAGATGGTTTCTAAAAATGTTTTTGGTTCACACAATGAAAATTGTAAAGATTGTTCCATATAAAATTGACTTTTAAATATTGGAGCATAAGTCTCAGCAGTTTTTTTATATCCTTGATCACATATTTCAGACAAAGTGACATATATAGGATTATTGCCTTTTTGTCCTTCAATATTAATCGATTGTTCTTTTTCTAATTTATATTTTTCAAATTGTTTTAAGTGTAAAAAACCTTTAGGATTTTCTACTTTAATAGAATTATATTCATTGTATTTATCACAATTTAAAGATGGGATCTCAATGCCAAAACCCATTGCATTTATACTATCAGTTATTTTTAAACTAAATACTGAGGCTTTTATACCTGCAGATTTTATCATGCAAAATAATTGAGCTAAATTTTCAGGTTTGTTTAATGTAGTTTCACTTTTTTTGTAAAATCCTTCTTGAAGCATATTCCAGTTGTTTGATAAATATGCGTAGTCATATGGTTGTATATGGTAAAAAGCATCTTCTTCATACAATAAATCTATATGACATTTTTTAGCAATTACTGTAAATATTTTTTCATTTCCTACTAAGGCTGCAATATGTAAGTAATTAAAACTTAAATCACTATCGTTACATTTAATTTCAGGATTTTTATCAAAAATTTTCTCTAATTCATTTACATCTTGTTTCTTAATAGCACTAATAACATCTAAATGTACTTTTTTATGCAAGTTATCTAGTAGTTTTTGATAAGGTGTACATTTTTTATTATGTATTTGGTCTTGTATCATATCCACAAATTCCTGCTTTACTTCAAAATTTGGGATTTTAAAATGATAGCCTTCTTGCTTTGTTTCTAATGTTAAGTAGCCAGAATTAAGCAATAAATACGAAAATACTTTTTCAAGATTAAGCATATTGCTTAAATCATAATATTTATACAAAGATACATGAGGATTAAAATCTAATTTAATAGAATTGTGAGCGGTAATATTTTGAAACCTTTGGCTTATCTCACTATCAATACAAGCCTCTTTTTCCAATAAATTCTTTAATAGAATGCTATAGCCACTCTCTGTCCAGTAATTTTGAGGTTTAAATTCTTCTCCTTTATTTGGATTATTTAAATCATTAAGGTAACTCATTACAGCCCAAGGAGTGTAAGCCTCTATGCTTTCTTTTAGAGATGCTGGTACTGAATAGCCATTATACCATTCTTTAATATTGTTTAAAATTTTTGATTTATCTTGAAAATTAAACTTATTTACTAACTCAGCTATTTCTTGTTCATTGAAACCAAAATTTCTACTAAAATTCTGTTCACTTATGCCATAAACTTTTACATTATTAAAACCAGAATTACCTTCTTTTTTTAGTGTGTCAAATATTCCAGTTAATATTATTTTTTCTAGATGATCATTATCTTTTCCACATGCAGACAGCATTGAGGTAATCACTTCTGTTATATCTTTAATTATTTTTTTATCTTCACTAAATATATTTTTTTCTAAAAGAGAATTAACAGGCTTATCATATTCATCAACTAATATATAAGCTCTTTGTCCGTGATGTTTGTGCAAAATACCACTTAAAAATTTTATACTTTCTTCTATTGTTATACCTGTGTAATCCTGATCTATATATTTTTGAAAATCTTGTTTTTCATCAATAGCTAATTTGGAACTATCTTCTAAGTATCTATATTCTTTATATAGTGACTTAATTGTTACTTTTAACTTTCCATTTATTTCTTCTATAGAATCACCAACAACATCCTTCAAGCTAATAAAAATAACAGGGTATTTTCCTTGATAAGTGTCTATAATCTTATTGCCCCTACCATCTGAGGTAGGTGCTATTTTAAGCTTTTGAAATATGTCTTTGTTGCAACTAATGTATTTATCAATTCTTTCTATACTTCCTTCTGTTTTCCATGAGTAAAAAGGATTATACTCCCATGACCAAGCCCATGGCTTATAAAAAGCATAATTCTTTGTATTTTTACACTCTTCACTCTCAGGCTCAAAGAAAGTTTTGAGCATATCAAGATTTAATGTTTTACCCCACCTTCTAGGATGTGTAATAAGTATTGCTT
>Ga0114932_10002565_pt1 | contig 18969 bp, 19 predicted proteins | sample 2SBtaG_2_FD_87286 | JGI IMG/M metagenome (GOLD analysis project Ga0114932, IMG submission 87286) | Deep subsurface microbial communities from Kolumbo volcano to uncover new lineages of life (NeLLi) - 2SBTROV12_ACTIVE470 metaG | ecosystem: Environmental > Aquatic > Marine > Volcanic ... | reverse complement strand
GCTCGCCTTACTTGACCAAGCTGGACTGGAGCTGCGACCCAGCGACCGGCGACTGGAACTACTACGCGCAGACCGAGGGCTGGGCGGGGTTCATCACCATCGACATCTTCGAGACGGGCTCCAGTGTGCCTTGGGAGGAGTACCACGACCTGGTGAACGTGGCATGGGATGAGCAGGGCACCTGGGATCAATGGGATGTCACCTTGCGACATGTCGACGGCCCAGGTTCAGTCATTCCCGGGCAGTCGACGCTGTTCACCTGCGGCTACCACGCCGATGATTCGCTCACCTGGATGGTCACCACCTATGACGAGTCCGGCGAGCCATTCGACTGCGCGGTCTTTGGCCAGCGTCCCAGCTACTGGATCAGCGACCGCGGCTACCGCGACTGCCTGAACTGGAACTGAGCGCTCGAGGCTAGTCCGCCTGGGCCGCGACCAGCTTCTCGGCCCAGCGGATGGCGGCCTCCATGCTGCTGGAGTCGGCCTTGTTCTCCCAGGCGATGTCCCGGGCCGTGCCGTGATCGACGCTGGTCCGAATGATGGGCAGGCCGATGGTCCAGTTCACAGACTTGCCCCAATCGACCAGCTTGAGCGGAGCCAGGCCCTGGTCGTGGTACATCGCGACGACCACGTCGGCCTCGGTCTCGACCATGCGGAACGCGACCTCGGCCGAGACGGGCCCGATGGCGTCAATGCCCTCGAGTCGGGCCCGCACCACCGCAGGAGTGATGTCGTCGTTCTCTTCGGTGCCAAGCAGGCCGCCCTCGCCGGCGTGAGGGTTGAGTCCGCAGACGATGAGCCGGGGCTGTGCGATGCCAAGCTGTGTGCGCATCGCCTTTACGGTGGCGCGAAGCACGCGCATGACGCGGCTGGCAGTGATGGCGTCCGGCACGTGGCGCAGTGCGAGGTGGGTCGTGACCAGCACCAGCTTGAAGCGACCACCGGCGAAGCCCATGACGGGAAACACGCCACCGCAGAGCTCGCCGAGGAGCTCGGTGTGGCCCTTGAAATCGAAGCCCTTTTCAGTGATGGCGGACTTGGTGACCGGGCCGGTGACCAGAGCGCTCGCGACCCCGGACTGGATGGCCTTTACGGACGCGATGATGGCGCGTACTTCAATGGGTTCGGGCCCGGGAGGGACGAGTAGTGCGACGGAGCCCTCGGGCACGGCAGCATCAACTTCGCCCACGCGCTCGAGGGCTAGCCCCTGTTCCTCTGCGGCCTTGTGCATGGCCTCGGGATCGCCGATGAGCACCGCGTGGACGGGATTCCCAGCATCTCGCCGCGCCACTAGAGCCTTGGCAGTGACTTCGGGTCCGATGCCGTCGGGGTCGCCCGGTGTGATGACCAGCGGCTTCATGTGGTGCACTCGGCATAGGCCAACACGTACGCTGTGATGGTGGCGTTCAGCTGCGCATTCCCGCCGGCGATCACGACGTCAACGCCGTTGATTCGCACGTGGCCCTTTCGCTTGATCACCTGCAAGATGGCGCCGCGAAAGGCGTCCGCGTCGAGCAGCTTGGTCGTCGCGTCTTTTGTGTCGGTGGTGATGAATACGGCGTCGTCGAAGCCCGAGTCGCCCACTTGGAGTTCGCCTGTGAACAGCTTCATCATGCGGTGGGATGTGCCCTCGGCTTGGAAGCTGACCCGAACCCGCGAGTCGCTAGGCAGGATGAGCTCGCGCACGTCTCCGCCGTCTGTGGTGTCGACGCCAGCATCGGTCAGCGCGGCTAGCGGGTCTTCGGCGTCGAGGAACTTGCGGGCTGCGCGACGCAGTTGGTGTGGCTTGGGCATCGGTACTCCGGCCGGTCAGCCTACACCAGCGGTGCAGATGCAGCAGTCAGGGAGCTTCGAGCAACACGTTGAGAGAAGCCTGACGGCGGGTCTGCTGGTACCACTGCTCGAGCTCGTCCTCGATTTTCTCGTCGAAGATCTGTGCCCGAATGCGGTCTGCAACCTGCTCGTACGCCATGACGCCGGCTTCTTCGACAGCGACGATCTTGATGAGGAAGATCATCTCGCCAATGACCACAGGCTCGGCGACCTTGCCCGTCTCGCCCTGGCTGACTGCAGCTTCGATGGCTGGGGACATCTCGTCTTTCTTGAGCTTGCCCATCTTGCCGCCGCGACCCAAGGTGTCGTGCTGCTCGATGGCTGTGGCCCAGTCCAATTCGCCGCCGTTGACTGCCGCCACCATCTCGCGCGCCGAGGCCACTGCCGCGATCAAGGCCGTGGTGGGGTCGACTGCTTCGGGTGCTTCGGTTGGCTCGTCGGTGGGCTGTGGCGCTTCTTCGGAAGGCACTTCAGGCGGGTCCGGAACGATCTTGAGGCCGATGGCTTCAAGTTCATAGGTCGGCTCGTTCTTGTACTCGCGCACAGTGCGGTTGTACCGGTCCCGAACTTCGTTGTCGCTGACCGCAATGCGAGGCCGCAGGACGGTCTCGTTGAACTTCATCTGGCGAATCTGCTCGGTGAGCTGCGCGCGGTAATCGGCCCAAGACACGCCTTGGCTCTCGATCGCGGCGCGAAATTGCTCGCGGTCTTCAATGCCGTTGTCGCGACCAATCTGGTCGATCGTGCGGTCGACCTCGTCGGCGTTGACCGCCATGCCGAGGTTGCCCAGCTGTTGGGTGATCAGCGTGCGCAGGATCAAGGAGTCCAGCACTTCGAGCTCGGCTTCGCGCTGGCATGGAGCGATGGGCACTTCGGATTGGCATCGTTCAGCAATGAACGGTCCGCCCAGGTCATAGACCTCGGACAGTGCGATGACCTCGCTGTTCACCACCGCAGCGATGCGGTCGACCGTCGCCGCTTGCACGGCTCCTGGCAGCAGCAACGCTAGCGGAAGAATCCAGTTCGGCCAGCGGCTCAAATCTACTTGTCCTTCGCGGTGGGCTGCGGGCCGGTGGGGCCGCCCTGTCCCAGGGACAAGCGTCGGGTGGCCTTGACCTCGACCGAATTCATCTTGGCGGTGTCGACGTCAATCTTGTAGTCGCCACGCACACCGTTGACGTAGTCGTCGTACAGCGTCTTGTAGCGCTCGTTCTTGACCTTGCGCAGCACGCTGCCCTTCATCTGTTCGAAGGTGCGCTCGACGCGCTCGCGGCTGGCGGCGCGCATGACCACGTTGTAGCCGCCGCCGGCCAGGAAAGGCTCGGACACAGAGCCGTCCTGCAGGTCGAATGCGCTGCTGATCACCAGGGGGTCGATGCCGGGTTTGCCGTCCATGCTGATGAAGCCGAGGTCCCCGCCACGGCGACGGTAGGGGTCTTCGGAGTTGCTCGCGGCGATGTCCTTGAATTTGGTGGGGTCGGCGACGATCTGGGTGCGCAGGTCAGCGGCGAGGGCTTTGGCCTCGGCGTCGGGGCGGCGGTCGTTGACCTTGATGAAGATGCGCTTGATTTGCACCTTTTCGGGGACCACGAACTCTTCGTTGTGCTCGGTGAAGTAGGCCTGCAGCTCTTCTTGAGAGAAGTCGCTGTTGCGCACATTGCTGTAGACGTCCTGGCGCAGCAGCGTGTTGATCATGACCTTTTGAACCTTGGGGTCCCGGTCGATGTTCCGCTTCTTGGCCTCGGCGTACAGGATCTTCTCGACCACGAGCTTGTCGATGATCTCTTGCTTTTCAGCGGCCGACAGGGCGACGCCGTCTGCTGGGCTGACCCGCTGGGCCGCCATGGCGAATTCCTTGCTGCCGATGTTGATGTCACCGACCGTGGCGATGACTTCGCCGATGTCGACGGGATTGGACGTCACCGCATCGCCGGCTTCGGCGGGCTGGTCCGCGGGGGTCTGGGTGGCCCCGGGATCGGCGGGAGTTTTTTCGCCCTGACATGCCGTCAAAACGGCGCCCATGGCCAGGGTGAGGAGGATGTTGTTGATGGCGCTCATTGGGTCCTCTGTTTCAGACCATCGGGGGTAACACGTCTAGGTACGTCGCAATCCACAGAGGTCGAACACCGCCAGCATCACTGTGTGTTACCGGTCGGCATGTTTTTCTTGCTGCTGTCTTCGGCCTTGGCTGGTGACATCGTCGTCGATGCCAAGGTTCCCACCGAGATTCGCGCCCGGGGTCTGCCGATTGCGTCACTGACGTGGCCTGCAGAGGTTCGGTTGACCGATCTCGAGCCCGGCCTCAAGCAGTTCGAGGTGTTCGTCGCCGGCACCGGGCACTCCATCGAGGTCTTGGTTCCGGCCTCGGGCGAGACGTGGGTTGTGGTCGGCGAATCCGGAGTGAGTGTCGCCGGCATCCGCGAGGCAGACGCTGCCGCCAAGGTCGAGGCGGACGCACCCGTGCAAGTCGAGTTCCGGTCCCTAGGCCCGGGCAAGCTCACCCTTCAGATCGACGGGCAGCGGCACTCGGTCGAGGCGGGACAGCCTCTGTCCATGGAGCTGACGAGCGGCAGCCACCCCGTCAAGTTGCGCAGCTACGACGGCACGGTGATCTATGCCCACGGCACGCTCGAGCTCGCCTCGGGCTTCCCAGCGGTCGTGCAGCTTGCCGAAGGTCGCGTTCCCGAGGTCGCAGGACGTGGGGCGAGCTGGCAGTCCGCGCGGCACTAGCAGGTTGCTGACCCGATGAACTTGCGGTCCATCCGATTTCGCATCGTCGCAGCCTTCATCATGGCGTTGGTGGCCTTGCTCTCTGCACAGGGCTTTCTGGTGTGGCAGAACCAAGCCATCACCCGGTCACTGTCCGTGATCTCCGACGGCTATCTGCCCCTGTCTCGCATCATTACGCAGGTCGACCGTGACCGGGAGCGCGTCGAGACGGACATCGAGAGGGTGTTGAACAACTCTCCCCGACCCGGCACCGGTCCGAGCTCACAGGCGGTGATCTACACCCAACAGCTGTCCGAGAACCTCGAGATTGGCCGCATCCAGGCTCTGGGCGCTCAGCGCAGCTCGAGCAGCCCCGAGGAAAAGGCCGTCTTCAACAAGGTGCTGACGCAGCTCACGCGCATCGACGAGCTGTTCCAGGACTACGAACGGGCCGCTACCGAGCTGCTCGTATTGGCAGAGGACGGAGCCGATGAGCAAGCAGCTGCGAAGGCTGCGGCGATCTCGCACATTGGGCGCGAGCTCGGCGACGAGGTCGACAAGCTCGATCGCATGGTCAACACCCGCATCCGCACCCTGACCGAGAGCACCGAGCGGGCACAGTCTAGGGCCAATGCGGTGGCCGGCGGCCTGACGATGCTCGCGCTGGCCTTTTCGATCTTCCTCGTTGCCGCGGTGCTCATCGCTCTGCGCCCTATTGGCAGGCTGACCGAGCAGGTTCAGCGACTGGCAGCTGGTGACTATTCCATGCGGGTCGAGGTCCGTGGAGACGATGAAATCGCGATCTTGGCCAAAGAGTTCAACGCAATGGTCGAAGCCCTTGAGCTTCGCGACCGGACGCTCGTCGAGCGCGCCGAAGAGCTGAACCGCCTGTCTCTGTACCTGCGCAGCGTGCTCGACAGCCTTGTCGATGGTCTCTTTGTGGTCGAAGGCGGGCAGGTCAGTCTTGCAAACCCGGCGTCCGAGCGGCTGTGGGGCGCGGCCGCCAAGGGCGAGCCCCCGAACTTGGTCGCAGCGATGCTCGCCGAGCCGGGGCGCCATGAGCTGAAGGGGCCGCAAGGCGGACTTCACGAGCTGCGGGTCACGCCGTTTGGCGCCGACGGCGTGGTGGTGGTCACCACGGATGTGACCGAGCAGACTCGCGCCAAAGAGCAGCTTCACCGCGGGGAGCGCTTGGCTTTGGTGGGGCAAATGTTGGCGCAGATCACCCACGAGGTGCGCAACCCGCTGAACTCGATGTCGCTCAATGCCGACATGCTGCAGGACGAGCTCGCTGATCTCGATCCGTCGCGCGAGACCGAGGCGTGGGAGCTGCACGCGCTCATCAGCAAGGAGATCGGACGCCTTACGGAGTTGACGGGGCACTATTTGCAGCTCGCGCGGCGGCCTCCGGCCCGTCTCGAGGCCCATGATCTGGGTGTGGTCATCGCCGAGGTGGTTCGGTTGCTCGAACCCGAGATCGAAGCCGCCGGTGCTCAACTCACCGTGATCGACGGCCAGCTGTCGGCACAGCTGGTCGACGGAAATCAACTGCGCCAAGCGCTGCTCAACGTCCTGCGCAACGCCATCGAGGCCGGTGCCAAGACACTGAAGTTGTCCCTCGAGGCCGATGAAGCCGAGGTCCGCATTGCGCTGGCCGACGACGGCCCCGGCATGAGCGCCGAGGAGATTGACCGGGCGACCGACCCGTTCTTCTCGACCAAAGCCAAGGGCACCGGTCTGGGGCTCGCGATTACGGGACAAATCCTCGAAGACCACGACGGTTCACTGCTCGTACACTCGTCCCCGGGCGAAGGCACGCGCATCATCATGGTGCTCCCGCAGCGCCCAACCTCACTCGACACGGAGAGCGCACTTGCCGCAGACCATTCTGGTCGTGGATGACGACGCAAGCAGCCGCGTGACCCTCGAGCGCATGCTCGGCCGCGAAGGCTACGCCGTCACCCATGCAGAGTCCGGCCGAGACGCCATCACGAAGTTCCGTGCTCGTCCAGGCGACCTGGTGCTGACCGACCTGAAGATGCCCGGCATGACAGGCATCGACCTGCTCAAGGCTGTGCGCACCATCGATCCGGATGTCGAAGTGATTGTCATGACCGCGTACGGGACCGTCGAGACGGCCGTCGAAGCCATGAAGCACGGCGCCTATGACTTCGTCAGCAAGCCCCTTCAGCGCATGGAAATCGTCAGCACCGTGCGCAAGGCACTCGAGAAGCGCAGCCTGCAGCTTGAAAACCGACGCCTTCGTGAACAGCTGGGCACCGTCGGCGAGGGGCAGCTCGTTGGGCGCAGCCAAGCGTGGACCACGATGCTCGATGAAGTCGAACAGGTGGCTCCGAGCGACGCCACGGTCTTGCTCACCGGAGAGTCGGGCTCCGGCAAGGGCCGGCTCGCCAAGGTGCTGCACGAGATGAGTCGGCGCCGCGACGGCAGGCTCATCACTGTCAACTGTGCAGCGCTGCCCGAAAACCTGCTCGAGAGCGAGCTATTTGGCTATGAGCGTGGCGCTTTCACCGGCGCCCAGCAGCAAAAGGACGGTCGCTTTGACCTGGCCCGTGGCGGCACGCTGTTCCTCGACGAGATCACCGAGGTCAGCCCGAGCGTGCAGGTCAAGCTGCTGCGCGTGCTGAACGACGGTGAGTACGAGCGAGTCGGCGGCACCGAGACCCTTAGCTCCAACGTCCGGGTCATTGCGGCCAGCAACCGCGACATCGAAGCCGACGTGGCCGAGGGGCGATTCCGTCAGGACCTCTACTACCGGCTGGCCGTCATTCCCATCCACGTGCCGCCGCTGCGGGACCGGAGCGACGACGTGCCGCTTTTGGCCCAGCACTTCTTGGTGCGCTTCACCATCAAGAACGCCAAAGAGGTCGCGGGCTTCGCGCCAGAAGCGCTCGAAGCGCTCGCCGCCTACAAGTGGGAGGGCAACGTGCGCGAGCTCGAGAACTGCATCGAGCGTGCCGTCGTGTTGTGCCGAGGGGACGTGATCGGCCTCCACGATCTTCCGACCCGCATTCGCGAGGGCCGCGGAGGCAAGAAGCAGCTGTCGGTCGAGGTGGGCACCCCGCTCAAGGACATCGAGCGCCGCATGATCGAAGAGACCCTTCGTTCGGTTGGGGGAGACAAGGGATTGGCGGCGTCGTTACTGGGTATTACGGCGCGCACGATTTACCGTCCCGAGGCAGAATGGGCAGAGGAGGACGAGCAGTGATGACACGGAGTCTGTGGGCAGCCCTGATGCTTCTGGCCATGGGCTGCACCGACTCCGGTTCCGAGGACACCGACACTGGAAACGGCGGAGAGTCGGACACCGACACCGATTCTGACACCGACGCCGATTCGGACACGGACACGGACACGGACACGGACACGGACACGGACACGGACACGGACACCGACACCGACACGGACGTGACTCCGGTGGATGACACTCCGCTGATTCAGAATTGGTCGGACTCCATCGGGATCGACCTGGCTGCATCCGAGCTTGTGGTCGACACCGCCTCGGGCATGTTGTCTGTGGACCCGATGATTGTTCTGGGCGATCCGGGAAATGGTGCAGACGGTCCGATGGTGATCAGCGCGGACACCTCGCTTGTAGGTCCAGTGCACTACCTCGAGTCCCTCACCGTCGAGGACGGCGCCAACCTGCTCATCACCGAAGACACCGAAATCTTCGTCCAGAACGACCTGATGCTCTCGTGGGGCATCGAAATGAGCGGCGGAGCCAGCCTGCGCATCGTCGTCGGGGGCGCGGTCGAGCTGGACGGCGGATACCTGTACACCTTGGGGGCCGGCGACATCCGCATCGAGCAGACCTCGACCCAAGGCATGCACTTCAACAACGCGTCCTACATCGTTCTGAGTGGGCCGATTGGCCTGGGAGTGGCCGGCGATATCGATCTGTTCACCCGCGGTGACCTGGTCTTCGGCTATCAAGCCTTCGTCATCACCGATGGAGAGGGGCAGTCAGCCGGCCACCAAGAATACCGGTCATACGGCGACATCGTGGCGGTCGAGCCGATTGACCAGTGGTCGCCCTACTTCATCATCGACGGCGACGGTGGCACCTCGGGCCACTTCTGGATGTCGACCGAGGGCTCGATGACCTTTGCCGACCAGGGCTACATCATCGCCGATGGTGAATTCGGCGGCGGCTCCGTGGACCTGCGCGCAGTTGGTGACATCTCATTCGATGACTACGACCTGCGCGGCTCATCGGAATTCTCGTTGGTGAGCGAAGGCACACTGAGCTCTGCCAACGGCTCCACATGGCACAGCGAGAACAACACCGCAGGGTCCTCGTCGGACGCATGGCTCGTCGGGAACCGAATCGACATGGGCTACTACTGCTCCCTCATCGTCAACACGGCGGACGAGGCAGGTAGCGGCAATGCCTACATGCACTCCAACACTGACATCCACATGGATGGAGGCGGGTGGTGGGTCGATATCCTCGCCGCCGATAGCGTCTGCGGGCTCGCTGGTGACCTGGACGTGCGAGCGGGCAATGACCTTTTCTTGCGCGAGGGAGAGTTCCGAGCGGGCAGCAGCCTCGGAGGCGATGGCACCATCTGCACCGATCCGGTGGGCCCCGGTGGCGATCTGGACATTCAAGTTGGGGGCGCAATTACCCGCGAGGATGGAGCCTGGTGGACCGAGATCAACGCTGGCACGGGTTCCGTGCCCGGGACGGTGACTCAGACAGAGGGCGTCGACCCCGGCTTGCCCCCGCCCCATTCAGGTGTCGTCGAATGGCCGTCGGTCACCTCTGCCCCGCTGGGTGAAAAGACGGCGCTCGACTCCGTGGTGCTTGGCGCAACCACAGGAGAGGCGCGGGTGCTGATCGATCTGGGCGGGACTGACTCATGGGTGGCCGCAGACTCACTCATCGGCCAAACGCTGCCCGACGGTTGGCGATACCGCGTGGCGGTCAAACAGAGGCAATTCGACGGCAGCAGCCTCGACAGCTTCGAGCTCACATTTGCTCCGGCGTCTCCGTAGCATGCAGCCCTCCGCATAGCGTGCGACACAGACGTCGCTGAAAGGTTGCGTGCCAGGCAAGGATCCCCGCGCGGGACAGTGGAATCGAGATCAGTTACACCGGGGCCGCTTCCACGTCCCTGGAATGTCTCTCCCTGCTTCGCTTCTGCACAATCCTCCTGGCCTCAATGGCCAGCGTGGTGGCCCTGGCCCAACCCCTCGAGGTCGTCTCTGGTGAAGACCTAGAGGCGTGGCGTGCTTTGCCGCGACAGCACGTTCCTGACGCGCAGCTGATTGCCGGTTGGCAGGTCTTTATCGAGCGATATCCGTCGTCACCTCTCGCAGAAGTGGCCTGGCAGCGCCTAGATCAGACCGGCGGCCTGGACTCGGATTGGGCGTCTGCTCCCGAGCTCCAGCCAGTGCTTCAGCGTCTCGAGCGCAGTCACCAAGCCCACGAGCTCGAGCTTCAGCGACGTGCGACTCAGGTTGCCGTGGCCGACCTCAACGCCGATGGCACCCGCGACGTGTCGGTGCCCAGCAAGTTCAGCTTGGCGGTTGGCGCTGGTGCTGCATTTGATGGGTCGAACGTGCTGGGCACCGTCAGCGGTCGCGCCGAGTACGGCCGGGTGGCGGTCATCGGGCGGTCCATGGCGGCTCAACGCCCCTACGCCAGCGGCGGTCTGCGACTGTCGGCATCGATGTGGGGTCCCTGGCTCGAGGCCAACCTCGACAGCAATGGGCGTGTTGACGCCCAGCTGGGCGGGCGCTACCGGCTCTTCAACCAGTACTGGGTCGAAGGCTCAGTAGGGGGCTGCCTGAGTGATGCCAAGGTCATGCCGGTTGCCCGTGTCGAGCTGACGCGGACCTTCATGGGCAAGAGCACACTCGTCACCCGCTAGTGCACAGCCCGACGTTCGAGTCGGCGATCTCATCGCAGGTTCCGTCACAGTCGTCCGCATCGGCGCAGCAATACGCCAGGCAGCAGCTGTCGTTGCCGCAGATGCTCATGTCGTCGACTGGTGCGCAGACCGACCCGTAGTCGCAGCCCACGCCCTCGACACTGCATGGGTCGCCGATGTTCCCGGTGGACGGGTCCTTGCTTGCACAGGTGAACTGGGCGTCGCCGTCGATCACTTCGTACACGCATGCGTCGCTGCCTTCGCATCCGCCGCAGGGCTCGTCACAGGTGGCCGCGGCGTTGATGCATGCGGCGTCGAACTCAGCCGCCTCGTCTTCACAGTCTCGCTAGGTCCTCGTCCATCTGGACTGGCAGCTCGATGATGTCGCCGCCAGACCCGCCGCAGCGTCCCCACGCGATCAGGGTGATCAATAAGACGAGCGGTGCAATGCGCTGGGTGTTCATGGCGACTCCTGCCACCGAAGACGTCGCGGCCCCCACCATTTCTTCAATTGGCGTGTTTTGGCGGGCACGGGCGGTACATCAGCAGATCGTCGCGGTAGCTACCGTCAATCATTCGGTACTCGCGCACACGCTTGCCCTCGCCCTGAAAGCCGTAGCGTCGGTACAGGGCGATGGCGGGCTCGTTGTCGCTGAACACGGCCAAGCCCAGCTTCTCGAGGGTCGGATGCGCGTCGGCCCAGGCGATCACCGCGTCCATCAGGGCCCTGCCAACGCCCTGACCGCGCATGCGCGGGTCGACCATGATGACGAGCTTTCCGGTGTGGGCCATGCGGGCCAGGCGGCCGCCATTGATGGTCAGAAAACCGAGGATGGAGCGCCCTTCTCGGGCGACGAGGAAGCAGCTATTGGCGGCATCGTTCAGCCCGCGGATCTCGCCGGAGCGCTGCTCGAGGGTCATCGCGAACTCGCGCGCCTCGGTGATGAAGAAGCGCCCCTCGGCCAGCACCGTGCGATGCAGCAAGAGGGTGGCTGGCGCGTCCTCGACGGTGGCGGGCTCAACGACCATGTCGCCTGCTACCACTTGTCGCGTTGAATCAACTCGGCGACGACGGAGTCATCGACATAGGCGTCGATTTCGTACTGGGCGACGGCCTTGTAGGACGTCGAGCTCTTTGGCTGCCAGACGCGCACGATGCCGTCGGTATCGACCTCGAAGCGGTAGGTGAACATCTCGGACCTCGCGGCGGGGCGGCCCGTCAGACGCTTGCGCACGATGGGGTTGCCCCACGACATGAACATGGCGTCCTCACGCCAGCCGACCTGGACCTCGCCGGCGACGATCTCGTCCCGGGTGGCGGCGTCGTAGGCATAGAAGCGGTCCCAGAGCTTTTGGTCCTTGAGGTAGGAGTTCCGTTCTTCTTCGGTCTTGTATTTGAGGAACGTCTTTTTTTGGTCGTCGTCCATCCAGACCTTGAGCGCGTAGTAGTGGTCCGCCTCGGTGGCCGACAGCCGCTTGAGCTTGCCGCCACACCCGGCCATCAGGGCTACGGCTAGAAACAGGGGCTGAAAACGCATCATCTCTCCGTCAGATGGCCACGACTATCCCACCCGAAGACTGCTAGCGAGGCCCCACCAACACCGCGGTGCTGACGGGGATCCAACCGGCGTGGCCGTCTGCTGTGCGAATCAGCAGGAAGTCGCCTGTTCGCCGCTGCACGGCCACCTCCGATCCCGGGCTCAACTCGAGCAGTTCGGCGCCATGAATGGCTGCCGCGTCGCGCACGACTGCTGGGTTGTCGACCACGATGGCGATGGGCTGGCTGCTGAGGAGCCATGCGGCTTGCAGCGCTCCGACGGCCAACAGCAGCCCCACTGCGGACAGGCCGATCGGTTGGGCGGCTCGGCCACCGCGACGGCGCCACCTCCAACCGGTGGCCGAGGCGGCACACAACAGCAGCAAGGCCAACAAGCCCAGCTCCCCAGCGGTCGCGAAGTTCATCCAGCCGACCTGTGCGCCCACCGGAGTGGGAGCCCGTCCAGAGAGTCGGCTGCGCGCCAGGGCGAGGTTGTGGGCGATATCTGGACTTCGCGGCCGAAGTTGGGCGGCGGAGCGCCAGTGTGCGATGGCCCGAGGGACGTCATCTTGGCGATAGCGAGCGACTCCGGCGTTGTAGTGGGCCGCGGCCGACAGGTCCCCCTCGATGCCCTCCCAGGCCTCGATTGCTTGCGGCAGGGAGCCGTCGTCGAACGCCAGCACACCCGCATCGAGTTGGTCGGATGCGCAGCCGCTGAGCCACAGAAACAGCAGCGCGAACAGCACTCTCATGCGGCCTCCAGCTGTTCGATGACGACGCGAATCTTTTCTTCGAGACCGGCGCCGGCATCGCCGGCAAAGCGGGCGCGGTTCAACAGCCGACGCACCGCTTCGATCTCGGTCTGCAGCGCGTCATCTGGCGCGCCTTGGCCGACCGCATCGCGCAGGGCCCCATCCATGATGGCCAGACGTTGCTCGGGGTCGGCAGGCAGGCTGCTCAGTCGTTCCAGCGGCGGAGTGGGGCCGGTGACAGCACGGCGGGCGGCGAGCTGCTGCTCGACTCGCTCGCGGCCGATCAAGCTCAACAGCACCAGTCCCGGCAGGGCGGCGAGTGCCAGCAACCAGTGCAGCCACGGACTCAGTCGAACGACTGTGTTTGAACCGCTGCGCCAGATCGGACGGATGTCTTCGGCCTTGTGCTCGACCGGTCCGCTGCCGGACAGCATGGGGAAGCTGATCACGTTTGCCGCCGCTTCGGTGCCCGGGACCACCACCACGTCGCCCACGGGCACTTCGTGGGTGATGTAGCGGCCCTCGCTTGGCGAGAAGACGGTGACCATCAGGTCGGGCACGTGCAGATCACCCTGCTCGGTGGGCACGAGCACGCGCTCGAATTCACCCTTGGAGACGTACTTGCCGTCAATGACAGCAGCGCCCACACGCGGGCCGTTGTCGTACAGCTGCGCGTTTTCGATGCTGCCTGGGTCAGGCAGGCTGAAGCCCTCGAGGGTGCCGTCTCCCTGCACAATCACGGTCCAGATGACGGACTCGCCAACAGCTGCCTGCTCTTTGTCCAGGCGGGTGTGGAACTCGAAGTCCCCGACCAAGCCAGAGTAGTCGTCGGGAGCGGCGGGCAGGGGACGGCTGCGCAAGGCTGCGGGCTCGGTGGCCAGGACCTCTTGGCGGCGGTTGGCTCCGAAGGGATTGTTGCCAAATGGCGAGCGTCTCTGGCCGGCCGGATTGGGCAAGTCGACCTGTACCAGCGCGACAGGTTGGTCGAGGGTGCCGGTGCCGGTGATGACCAGGGGAATCCACGTCGTGTCGATGGCGACCGCACCGTCGGGGTCTTCAACTTGGATCTGGGTGCGGGGCCGATTGCCATCGCGGGGAGCGACCAATCCCTCGAAGTCGGGAAGGCTCCAGCTCGACCGCAGAATGCGGGTGCGATTGCGCAGCATGTAGTGGTAGACGACCACCTGACCTTCCCAGGCCGTGGACGTGTCGAACTGGGCCTCGGCTGCGAGCGAGGTGTTGGCCGCCTCGATCCTGGGTCCCACCTTGACCGTGACGGCTCGCGTGGATTGGTCCGCTTCATCGTGCAGCTCGAGCGTGACCGGCCCCAGGGTGTAGCTGCCTTCGCTCAGCGCGGTCAGCTTGTAGACATAGGAGGTCGTTCGTCGCACCACGAAGTGCCCCTGAACGAGCGCCGTCCGGTTGCTGATCTCGCTGCGTTCATAGGCGATGCGCAGGCCTTGTGGCTCGCTAAAGGCCGGAACCGCGTCGAGGGTGCCATTGGTCACCGCTACGCCAATCAGCACGCTCTGCCCGACCTGTAGTTCGGTGGTCGGCACGCGAAGTTGCACGGTGGCCGCCCAGCCGGGCATGGCGATGCACAGCGCCACAAGGGCAGCCAGCAACCTCACCATGGCTTGTCCGCCTTGGCGCCTGGGGGAATCTCGATGCGGGGTCGGCCCTCTTTGACTCCCTCGAGCAGCTTGGCGGCTTGCTCGGGGGTCATCTTGCCCTCCTCGGCCACCTGATCGCTGACGCCCTCGGCATCGCCTTGGTCGCCCTCTTGCACGTCGTCGAGCTCGTCGAGCCCCACGGACTCGGAGTCCTGTTCCTGGTCCGAGCCACCGTCGCTCTGCTCGGCTTGTTGTTGCTCGTCGGGAGAGCCCTCTTGCTCATCATCGGACTCGCCGCTGGGGTCGCCCTCGGCGTCGTCGGACTGGTTCTCTTTGTCCTCGCCTTCGGAATCGCCTTCGCTGCTCTCGCTCTTTTGTTCGTCCTGACTCTGGTCACCCTCGCCCTCGGGGGCTTGCCCGCCTTCGCCGTCCTGCTTCTCTTCTTGTTCCTGCTGCTGTTGGCGCCGCGCTGCCAGGTCTTGGACGACCAGGTCCTTGTTGTCGGATGCGCGTTGGTGGCGGGGGCGTTGAGCAAGCACCCGGTCGAACTGCTCGATGGACTCCTCGAGGCGGCCGGCCTTGTACTGGGCGATGGCGGCGTTGTACAGCGCGTCGGTGGCGTCGGGTCCCGCAAGTCGGCTCTGGGTCTCCCACGCTCTCGCGGCACCGTCGTAGTCGCCGGCTCGGAATCGCGATGCACCCAGCCGGCTGAAGACGTCTGGGTCATCCGGATGTTGCGCTGCGAGCTGCTCGAAGACCTCGGTGGCCAGTGCATATTGGCCAGATCGGTAGGCGGCGTCGCCATCGGCTTTGTCTTGGGCCATAGCATCGGGGCTGCCGAACACAATGGCGGCGAGGAAGGCCGCAGCTAGTCCGCCGGTCGCCCGCTTGCGCCCGTCGCCTAGCCAGCTCGCAATGAGGAGGAGGAACACGGCGATGCCCAGCGGCCACTGAAAGCCGGTGTTCCAGACTTCGCGCTGGATGGTGTCGTACTGGGCGGACTCCAGGTTTTCGCGGATTTCATCGTGGTACAGCTTCTTTACGTCCTCGTCCGAAGCGATGCTCTGAACAAAGGCCCCCCCGGTGAGGCGGGCAACGTCCTTGAGCACCCCGTGTGATGGCGTTGTGATCACAGTCTGACCCTCTTGGAGCAACCAGGTGCCGTCGGGCAGAGGGATGGGCGACTCCTTGGTGCCGATGCCCAGCCCGTAGATGCGAATATTGCGCTGTTGAGCCTCGCGTGCAGCCGCCAAGGCGTCGTCGACGCGGTGCACTTCGCCATCGCTCATGACGATAATGGCCTGTCCGGCTTGTGCAGTGTCCTGGCCCAGCAGCACCATCGCCTGCCTGAGCGCTTGGCCCAGCTCGCTGCCTTGGCTGTGAAAGGACTCGGTCGACAGCTCCTGAGCCAGCAGTCGGATGGCGTCGTGGTCAGCGGTCAGCGGGGTGCGTGGGTATGCGCCGCCCGCGTAGATCACCATGCCGATCCGGTCGCCCTCCATCTGGTCAAGCAGGTCGCTCACTTCGCGACGCATGCGCTCGAGGCGGCTGGGGTCGACGTCCTCGGCGGCCATGGACCGAGACAGGTCCAAACACAGCACGATGTCCACACCGCGCCGGTCCATCTCGACCACAGTCTTTCCGAAACGAGGCTCGGCCATGGCCATCACGATGAGTGCCAATCCCAGCAGCAGGGCCACATCGCGAATCGAACGGCGGATGCGTACAGAGAGCGGAAGCACACGGTCGAATAGCGCGCCGCTGAAGCGGCTTCGCAGCAGGTGTCGATGGGCCATGGTGGACCGGATGACGATGGCGACCAAGGCGAGCACGAGCAGCCCAACCCAGATCCATTCGGGGGAGCCCCAACTCATGGGCCCCTCCGCAGCCAGGTGGCGGACAGCAGTGTGTGCAGGAGCAAGAGCCACATGCCCGGCATGAGCAGGCGCCTGTACAGCTCTTCGTGTTCGACCAGCTCGCGCACCTCGGCGGGGGACGTCTCGAGCTCGTCGATTCGCTCGTAGATGCCTTTGAGCCCCGCGCTGTCGGTGGCTCGGAAGTACTGGCCGCCAGTCAGCTGGGCGATCTCACGCAGGGTCGGCTCGTCGAGTCCGTCCCCTTGCATGCGAAAACCGCCGCCGGCCGCACCGACACCGATGGTGTAGATGCGGATGTGCAGCGCCTCGGCCATTTGAGAGGCCTGCCGCGGAGTGAGTTCGCCGGCGTTGTTGCGGCCGTCGGTCAGCAAGATGACGATGCGCTCGGTCGAGTCGATCTGATTCAGGCGTCTGGCCGAGACGGCAATTGCCTGGCCAATGGCTGTGCTGCTGGGGCCAGCCAGGCCGATCTCGATGTTGCGAAGCACGGCGATGAGGGTGTCGTGGTCAAGGGTCAGGGGCACATGGGTAAAGGCCTCTTCACCGAAGACGACGACGCCGATGCGGTCGTAGGGGCGCCCCTTGATGAACTCCTTCATCACGCCCTTGGCGACAGCCAGGCGGTTCACGGCCACATCGCCGACGGCGAAGTCCTCGGCGTGCATCGAGCCCGATGTGTCGACCGCCAGCAGAATGTCCAGTCCGTCGCTCTGCACCACCACGTCGCGGTGGGTGATGCGCGGGCGTGCCAGGGCGACGATGCACAGAATGAGGCCCGCAAACAGCAAGGCCTTGGGCACCCAGGCCAGCATCAGCCGCAGGGTCATCTTTTGGTTGGGCAGACGTGTGCCCGGCACGGCTAGGCGGTTCTGTCCGGTGATGCGCCCTTGAAGGGGCAGCAGGAATACCAGCGGCAGCAGCCAGAAGGCCCAGGGGCTCGCCCATTCGATCATTTGCGGTCCTGCCAGTCGTGAGGGCTGGTGCTGCGAATGAAGGCCTTCAGATCGGTGTCGAGGTCGGTGAAGAAGGTGGAGGAGATGTCGTCGTCGGCGTATTTGACGAAGTCCGTGGCCCTCAGCAGGCGCTTTGCCTGAGGCACGCTGTCCTCGGGCAGGTGGCGGGCCCCCGTCAGGTGACTGAGGGTCTCGGTGGTCGTGTATTTCTGGGCCGGGAAGGCCAGTACGGCCTCGGCGTAGGTGCGGAAGATGCGAGACAGCTCGACGGCACGCTCGTAGTCCGTCAGCAGGGTGGACTCGCGGGCGGCGGTCCAGTCGAGCAGGGCCTTTCGGTCAGGGCGCATGCGGATGATGATCGGCTCGGGCACGACGCGGGTGCGCGCACGCCACAGCAACACCAACGCCACCGAGAGCAGGACCGCCAGGATGGCGCCAATGGGGGTCCAGGGAATGACGATGATGCGGCGCGGCTCTTGGATGTCTGCGAGCTCGCCGACATCGGGCCCTTCGACGCCGATGTCGATCCACAGCGGGTCGCTATTGATCGTGCCGCTGGCGTCCTCGTTGGTCCACTCGGTCTGCAGAGCGGCCAGTTCGTAGCTGTTGCGGTTGCCGGTGAACAGGTAGCGGCGGGTCAGGACGCTGCGGTTTCTCAGGGACTCGACGCGTGGCTCGCCGTCCTCGGTGAAGACCAAGCCCTCGACTTCGGGTTCGGTCAGCTCGACATCGGCGCCATCGGGCACCGAGACCTGGACCACCAAGCGGCCGCCGCCGTCGCTGACCTCGCCATCTAGCCACGTGCTCATGGCAGGTTTGCCTGGGTCGACCTTGGTGAGGTCCCCGGACGAGCCCCCCGAGCATGCCAAGACCATTGCCAGCAGCAGCGCCTTCATCGGCGCCTGCCCATAGATGCGAAGTGTCCCTGCAGGGCGACCCAGGCATCGTCAGAGGTGCCAATGGCCAAGGCGTGGGCCCCGCAGCGGCGCAGAGCTCGAACCCTGCGGTCTGGGTCGTGGTCCGCGGCGAAGCTGGCGCCGTCGACCAACGTGGTCCAGCCGGTCTCGGCATCGACGACTTCGACCAAGCCCATGCCCGTGAGCCCGAGGTCGAGGGGGTCGTGCACCATCATGGCGTGCACCTGGTGCCGGGCTGCCAGGGTGCTCAAGTCGCGGGTCCATGTGCCGGTGTCCAAGAAGTCACTCACGACGACGATGGTCGCCTTGCGCTTTTGCATGCGCGCTACGAACGCGAGTGCGGCGGCCAGGTCGGTGCCGCGCTGCCGGCCCCGGGCTTCGAAGATGGTCTGGATGACGTGCCACACATGCCCACGGGTTCGCCGGGGAGACAGCCATGTCTCGACGGTGTCGCTGAACGTGACCAGTCCGACCTGATCGCGGTTCCGAATGCCGGCATAGGCAATACCGCCGGCGATGCGGGCAATCTGCAGGCGTCGGTCGGTGCGTCCGTCTGCGCCGCCGCTGCCCACCTTGGTCGAGCCCGACACGTCCACCACCAGAATGACCGTGTTCTGGCGTTCTTCGCGAAACACCTTCACGAAGGGTTGGCCGGTGCGCGCCGTCACGTTCCAGTCGATGTGCCGCACATCGTCGCCGGGGCTGTAGTCCCGCACCTCTTCGAATTCCATGCCGTGGCCGCGCACAGCAGAGCGGTAGTTGCCCGCAAACAGGGAGTCGACGCGCCGCCCAGCGTGGATGTGGATGGTGCGCAGCTCTCTCAGCTCTTCGGGCGAGAGGCGCGACAACTACGGCATCTCCACCTTGTCGAGGATT
>Ga0114932_10002562_pt1 | contig 18976 bp, 16 predicted proteins | sample 2SBtaG_2_FD_87286 | JGI IMG/M metagenome (GOLD analysis project Ga0114932, IMG submission 87286) | Deep subsurface microbial communities from Kolumbo volcano to uncover new lineages of life (NeLLi) - 2SBTROV12_ACTIVE470 metaG | ecosystem: Environmental > Aquatic > Marine > Volcanic ... | reverse complement strand
ATCCGTAGATATGACTCATCTATTCTATTTTGTGAAATTACTCCATTTAATACCGCATCCTCAATAATATTTATAATTTTTGTAGGTGTGGTTTTCCATGAATCATCATCTTTTGAGTCAAAAGATGATGCAGAATTTCTTGCAAAAACTAAAATATCATTTCCAGCATTGATTGAACGATGAACCACATCTTCTAAAGCATAGTAATTCCTTATCGCTCCCATTTCTAAAGCATCTGTTACAACTACACCTTGAAAACTGAGATTTTCCCTTAATATACCTGTTATGATTTTTTTAGATAAGGTTGCTGGAGAACCACTTTCGTCTAAATTACGATTTATAATATGTGCAGTCATAACTGCTGTATTTGACGAATCTGAAAGTAAATTCTTGTATGGTTTTAGTTCTAAATCTGTATTTGCTGAATCTGTTGTATCTGTTAACCCCCTGTGTGTATCGCTTTGAGCAAAGCCATGACCGGGGAAATGCTTTAGTGTAGAGATTATATTATGCTTTTTATGAGCATCTATGAATTGTTTTGAATAATTAATTACTGTTTGCGGATTATTACTAAAACTTCTTTCAAAACCACCTATGACACTACATGGAGGTGTAGTGTCAATATCAACGCATGGAGCAAAATTAAAATTTATACCATAATCTTTAAGAGTTTTTGCCATGCCCAGATAAGTGCTATATGCTTTTTCAGGACTATAGCTTGTTGCTATTTTCTTTGCTGAATCAAAATTTTCAAACCCATTTTTTGAACTTAATCTTTGAACTCTTCCACCTTCTTGATCTACAGCTATTAGTAATCTAGAATCTGCTTGTAGCAATAAATCGGTCAAATTTTTTAACTGTTTAGGAAAATCAATATTGTACCCAAATAATAACACACCACCTAATCCTAATTTACCTATATCTTCCACTATCTCAAGCACACCTTGATCCTCAATATCTGCTCCACGAAAGCCAAACATTAGCATACTGGCTATTTTTTGCCTTAATGTTAGTTCATTGTTTTTTGCCATAGAAATTATTAATACTCATCAATTATCATGAATGATGCCACATAAACAATCAATGAGCTATAAAAAGAGTGCTTTTACAAATCAAGATGCTCTGTTTGAGGAGCGTTATATTCATCAAGTATATTAATTAATTTGTCTGCCAAATCAGTTTTTCCAAGATTAATAGCATGCATCATAGGATTATTACTACCCTTATCAAGTTCTACAGGATTAAGTTTAGCAAAGCTCAAAATTTGTTCGTCTTTTATAGCATCTTTTTTAATCAAATCTTTTATTATGTTAGCAGATATAGTCTTTGTATTAATTTTTCCAAATTTTAATGCAAGATCAATATCTTCTCTTTTGATCAAAAAATCCACAGCATTCTCAGAATAATGACCACATTTTTTTAGTAACGACTTTGGATTCAATTTTGCAAGATCTAGTGCTTCATTAATATATGTTTTATCTACTAAAGAACATATAGGAGTAAAATAATCATGAAACCCGCACCTGTTATCAAGAGCTTTTGGATTTAATTTTGCTAGTTCAACAACTAAATCTATTGCATTTTTATCTATAAGATAATCAAGTGCTGTACAGTCTGAAGCACCTCCGCAGTGTACGAGGACGGAGCTAGGATTTAATTTTGCTAGTTCAAAAGCTATATCACTTTTCCCATCGATAACTAACATACATACAGGAGTAAAATATCCGTATTTATCTTGATATTTCGCTACTTCCTTAATCAGATAAGAATGTTCTTTAGCGTAAGATAAAATATTATCCTTATCTCCTTTTTGAATTAAATTTAAAAGTTTATAAAATTTGGTATCTGTCATAACTACTTCCTAAGTATTTAAAGTTTATTAAATACAGATTAAGGTGCGTATGTCTATTTATTTTTGCTCATAAATCTCTACTATTTGTCTTAATCCCTAATTGAATAGCCTATATATAGTATATATGAATATTGTATGCTCCGTAAAATAACTATAATGACAGGCTCTTTTCTTTTCTCACTTATTTTAACTATATTTTCTTGATATTGTCAGAATTTAGAATTACAGTCCATAGGATTTGCAAGGGGTTATTAATATGTTCAGTACGTTGATTAGCAGACAACTTTACAATATGGTTGGTTGCGAAATTACCCATGGTAAAAAAATGACAGCGAATGGCTCATGTTTAAAACAAAAAGCTTCTACAGAGACTAATAATACCTCTATATCAGGCATCCCTAAATTAGTAAACTATATATGGTTGTCGGACTTCAGAAACGCTAAAAAAAATCCGATAAATCCACATTTTTTGCACTGTGAACTAGAGAACAATTTAGAAATATTACATATAGATAAAGGTTATAAGCATATTATCTGGACTGATAATCCAAGCACAGTACAAGATCAGATTGATTATTTAGGCTATAAAAATGTTAGCGTGCAAGATGTTAATCAATATGTAAGTAAATTTTCTCTATGGACTAATTATCGTGAATTTTTCCGCGAACATTATGTCAATCAAGCTAAAGTTTGTCCCGACCACCCTTATATACAAAACGAGGAAATACCAGGAAAAGGTGCTCATTGGGAAGACTATAATGAGTCTTGCCGCAAATATAATGAAAAATATTTTCAACTATTAATGGAAATTGATTTTTTAAAATACTCAATTTTATATGAGACTGGTGGGATTATAGCTGATCTTAATTTTCAGTTTCAAGCTCCACTTTTAGAAAAGTCTATGAAAGAATGTGATTTTTTAAGTCTTGCCAGTGAAAATAGTTTTATGGCTGCAAAAAAAGGAGAGCCTCTTATTGAAAAAATCATTGAAGTAAATAAAATTTTATTTGAAAAGGATCCTACTATGCGTACCGATAGTTTTTTTAAATATGGTTATCGATATACTATATCTGATACGTTGTTTCGCGAATATGAAGAAGCTCTTTATAATGATCATACCATTGGCTTTGATATCCGCCATCAAGAAAACTCTTGGACTGAAGCATTAATATCATTAACAGGTATATTATAGTCTATTTTTTACTCAATTTATCAATTAATTTTTCCATAGATTCAGGAGTGAGATTTTCATGATAATCATTATTGATTTGAACCAGTGGGGCAGCAACGCACGCTCCTAAACACTCAACTTCAACAAGTGTGAATTTATTATCTTTTGTTGTTTCTCCCAATTCTATTCCTAATTTATTCTTGCAAGTATTTGTGATGTCTTTTGCCCCTCGTAACATACAAGGAGTCGTTCTGCATACTTGTATTAGATTTTTTCCAACAGGTTGTTTGTTAAACATTGTATAGAAATTTGCAACTTCATAAACTTGGATTGAAGGCATTTCTAACAGTGTGGCAATATAGTCCATTGCTGCAAGAGGTATCCAATTATCATGTTGTTCCTGCACTAAATACAATAAAGGCATAACTGCGCTTCTTTGTTTTCCTGAAGGGTATTTTTTTATATATTCATTGGCTTTTTTAAGATTGCCTGTAGAAAATTTAAAAGACTTTGGTTGCTCGAATTTGCGCTCTTTAAATAATGAAGACATAATTTTTACCTATCTATTTCCCCGAAAACAACATCCATACTACCAATATTGGCAACAACATCAGCAAGCATATGCCCTTTACTCATGCTTTCAAGAGCTTGTAAATGAGCAAAGCCTGGCGCCCTGATATGACATCTATATGGTTTATTAGTACCATCTGCTACTAAGTACACACCAAATTCCCCTTTTGGAGCTTCTATGGCAGTATAAGTTTCTCCTGGCCCAACATTGTATCCTTCAGTGAATAATTTAAAATGATGAATTAATGCTTCCATCGAGTGTTTCATATTTTTTCTTGATGGTGGAGTTATTTTTTTATCACCAGAATGCACATCGCCTTTTGGCATTTTTTCAAGGCACTGTTTTACTATTTTAACAGATTCTTTCATTTCTGCCATTCTGACAAGGTATCTATCATAGCAATCACCATTTTTTCCAATTGGTACTTTGAAATCAAATTCTTCATATATTTCATATGGCTGAGACTTCCTTAAATCCCATGGCACACCACATGCTCTTAGCATTGGGCCAGAAAATCCCCAATCTAAAGCTTGTTCTTTTGTCATCTTTCCAATGTCAACAAGACGTTGTTTAAAGATTCTATTTTCATCTAGTAATGTTTCCACATCAGATATTTTATCCGAAAAATTTTCAAAAAAACTAGATATATCTTCTAATAATTTTTCATCTATATCTTTTGCAACTCCTCCAGGCCTAATATATGATGAATGAAATCTAGCACCAGATGCTCTTTCATAAAATTCTAACATCACTTCTCTTTCTTCAAACATCCACAGCAAAGGAGTCATTGCACCAACATCGAGTGCATATGTCGTTATATTTAATATGTGATTTAAAATTCTTGTGATTTCACTAAAAAGAACCCTCAAATATTTAGCTCGCAAGGGAACTTGAAATTTCAATAATTTTTCAACAGCAAGAGCAAAACAATGCTCCTGGCACATTGGGGAAACATAATCTAATCTGTCAAAATATGGTACTGCTTGGAGGTATGTTTTATATTCTATGAGCTTTTCTGTTCCCCTATGCAATAAACCAATATGTGGGTCCGCACGTTCAATCACTTCTCCATCCATTTCCAATATCAACCGCAAAACACCATGAGCAGCAGGGTGTTGAGGTCCAAAATTTATTGAAAGATTTTTTATATTCTTTTTAGCACTTGAGTCCACCATTAGTACTGTTTACAATATTTCAATTTGTTAATTTAGGTTTACATTACCACATAGAATTTTTGAAATAAACAGTTTATCCTCAAAAATATAACACCTAATCATTAATGGATAAATCAGTTTTATGTTTCTGCCTTGCTACAAAACAAAATCCATTTTACAATTCTTGTAATAATTAATTATATTAGTTTGCTTTGAGCTTGTGTAATACAAAAATATCTTAGTGAAGTTGCGCTGATTAGAAACATCGAAATACCTAGTGAAAAATAGTAATAATTTGTTCCACCGTTTACGATAAAATGTGATGTTTGATAAAATATAATTGATACCGAATATGCGGAAAGAGTAGACCATAAGGCCGATGCTACCGCCCATTTTTTGCCTATCTCGTTAGATATAACACCAAAAACTGAAACACACGGGAAATATATTAAAATGAATATTAAATATGATAAAACAGCTAGTTTATCGTCAAAATTATTTAGTATGTTTTTTATAATTTTGTTACTTACTTCATTGTCATCAAAATAATCTTTTTTATCATCATTATTTCCTAAATAGTATAATTTATCAAAATTATCTGTAAAAATGCCTGTTATTTTTTTCGGTACACTTAAAAAAGCTTTTTTATATTTTGATAAAATACTGAGATTTGTTACTGAATCAGGATCACTAGATTTGTCTGCATATAAAGAAATTAATGTTCCTACTACAACTTCTTTTGCAAATATCCCAGTAATTATTCCCACGGTTGCTGGCCAATTTTTTTCCTGTAATCCCATTGGTTTAAAAATGGGGGTTAATTTTCTTCCAATTATATTAATAACATTTTCATTATTGTGCGTTCCTAATTCATTCTTAATGGGAATTTTTATGGTACTTACTAAATGGACAATAAAAAAAACTACTACAATGGTTTTACCTGCTCCAAAAATAAATGATTTGGTTTTTAAAATGCTACTATTTATTATTGTTTTTAATTTAGGTAATTTATAATCTGGCAGCTCTATTAGCATATTGGAATCAATTATTTTTTGAGATCTATTTTTTACTAATAGACCTGTTAATATTGCCATTAAAATCCCAATAAGGTAGAGAATGAAGATAATGTTTTGTGTGTTATTTGGGAAAAAAATATAACAAAAAAGGGTATATACAGCAAGCCTAGCGGTGCAAGAGACAAAGGGAGACATCATAATGGTAGAAATTCTTTCATTATAATTATATAGAACCCTAGTTCCAGTTATAGCAGGCACATTACATCCTAATCCAATAATTAGAGGTAAAAATGAGTGTCCTGATAAGCCTAAAAATCTCATGATTTTGTTTGCTATGACTGCTGATCTTGCAATGTATCCACTATCCTCTAAGATGGATAAAAATATATACATGGCAGCTATAATTGGAATAAATGATGTAATTGTTTGAATTGCACCTCCTAGTCCATAAATTAATATATTGAGCCAATCAGATGTATAAAATTTAGATGTAACTAATAAAGGTATATCTATGAAGGTCGCCTCTGCTATTAGACCAAAAAATTCTTGAAAAGCTCCACCCACATTGATGCAAAAAACAAACATTAAGTATAATACCATCAAAAAAATGGGAACCCCTAGAATTTTGTTTAACACTACATTATCTATTTTATCAGAGAATGATTCGGAGTTAACAGACTTGTTTTTGCAAACTTTTTTAAAAAATTTCTCTATAAAAGCATATCTGCAATTTACTAAAACAAAATCTGATGTTTGTCCAAATTCTTTTTCAATATTGTCGCAAATCTCTTTTGCAAATTCTTTTATTTTATCTCCATAATTGACGTAATTTCCTTCAATGATTGCGATTTTATCGCCATTTGATATTTTATCAAATTTATTTGCATCTAGGAAGCCTTCTAAATTTGAATAGTACTCTTTAATTTTTTTAGGATAAAAATCAAATATGTTGATGTTATTTTGAACATTTTTGTTTTTTATTAAGAAATCTTTTAGTTTATTAATATCATCTGTTTTTTTTGCTGATATTGTGATAACTGGGCATTTTAATGTTTTTAATAATTTTTCCTCATTAATAGTTATACCTTTGTCTTTAGCTATGTCATCCATGTTCAACACGATAATAACTGGTATTTTCCTCTCAATTAATTGAAAGGTTAGATATAGATTTCTTTTGAAATTTGCACTATCAATTATGTTAATCAGGTAATCAAAATTTTCCTCCTTGATATAATTGATAGTAATATCTTGATCTAAAGAGGTTTTTCCGCCGATACCTAGAGAATATAATCCGGGTAGATCTATAAGTTGAACTTCACAATTTTTAAACTTAAATTTTCCAGTTCTTTTTTCAACTGTTACTCCGGACCAATTGCCTGTTTTTTGCGCCAGATCCGTTAATTGATTAAATATTGTAGATTTTCCTGAGTTGGGGTTTCCAATAATACCAACGGATATTTTTTCCATCCTGATATTACCTCTAACCTAACTTGCTATTTTAGTAGTGACCAATTTATGAGCTATTGAATTATCCAGTGCATATTTAATGCCTTCGCACTTTATTATGGAGGAACCAAAATTATTTTTTTGAAGTAATTTTATTTTTATTTTTGGTAATATTCCAAGTTCCATTAATTTAAGTTTTTGAATTTTACTTAGTGAAAATTTTTCTATTATAAAGTGAGCTCCTTTATTTAACGCGCTTATGGAGTTATTTTTCATAGTTGCAATTGATAATCATTCTTGATAAGAATTTAGATTGTATTTCATATATTGTCAAGGATAATTTTATTTAATACTACTCTTCAAATTATATGTTTCATCATGCATTAAGAGGTTTAATAAAATACAAATATTGGGCTAATGAGATAAGTAATGGAAAGAATGTTAGTACTGGGGGCTGTTAGAATTATTTTGTTTTTTTAACAAAGGTATTGGAAATTCGCTATTGTTGCTGTATATTAACCCTATATCACTATGAAATATTTTTAAATGAATAAAACCAAATTTTTGAAAGTAACGTTATTAACGTTAGTGTTTGTATCTAATTTTACTTTTGCAGGAGCATATAGCTTAAAGGATGCAGTCAATTCAACTTTATTAAATAATGAACAATTGCAAATAGCTAAAAAGAGATTAGAGATTGCAATTTTAGAAAAGCCAAAAGCTGCAACGGAATTTTTACCAAGTATAAATGTTGTATTGAACAAAACATTTTATAACCCAAGTGATAATACACAGTCATATAATAAAGAATCGTTTGGGTTGAGTATTCAACAAGATATTTTCACAGGTGGTTCAACAATTGCAAGAATTGCAGCAGCTGATGCAAAAATAAACTCTGCATATCAGGAATATAATAAGACTTTGAACGACATGATATTAAAGACAATTCAAAGTTACCAAAATGTTTTAACATATAGGGAGTTTGTTAAAGTTCAGCAAACAAATGTTGATATGGCTAAAAAAAGCGTTGAAAAAGCTATAATAACAGTAAAAACTGGTGCTGAAACAAAAACTTCACTATTTTTGGCTAAAGCTAATTTAGCATCTATGAAAAGTAATTTAGAGGATTATACAGTAGGAAAAACCCAAGCAGAATCCGGGTTTCAATATATTGTTGGAGAAAAAGCTCCTACAATTATGGAGCAAATTGAGATCGAAAATTATACAAAAATCAAAAATCTTGATGAATTCACAACTTTGGTAAACACGCAAAATCCAGATTTAATCAAAGCAAAAAATGATTTTAAAGCATCAAAACAAGGAATAAATATTGCAGCATCTGGTTTGTTGCCACGAGTAAATTTATTTGCAAATGCTTCAAAGCCAAAATATTCTGTTGAGAGTTTTCCAATGAATGATTTTAAAGGTAATACATATGGTATTGGGGTTAATGTCCCACTATTATACAAGGGTGGTATACAATATCTAGAAATTTCAGAAGCAAAAAAAAGAAGTAAAGCTACTGAGTTTGGCGTACGAGATGTTGTTTATAGGATTAAATCGGATGTAGTGGGTACTTGGAGTAAGTATATATCGAGCGAAAATATTTATGAGTCATCGCGTATTGCTGAGGATAACTTTTATCAAACATATTTAAGCACTCAATCAGAATTTGACGTAGGCGCAAAAACGTTAATAGAAGTAATTAATAGACAAAGAGATTACAATGATAACACTATAAGAAGATTATCAAAGGAAAGAGATTATAAAGTATCTTTGTTTGAAATATATAACTTGATTGGAAATTTACCTAAAGTTATTCAAAGCGGTGAAGTTATAAAAAAAGTGAAGGTAGAAAATCAAAAATCAAAATAAATGATAGGGGACGATTATATAATAGATAGGTATAGGCTTAAAAACAGTGTTAATAAGTGGAAGTTTATTGCTCTAATTTTGCTCCTTATTGCCTTATTTACGATTTTTTATCATAAAGGTGACGGTGTGTCTGGAATAAAATCAGATTACATTGCGAGCATTGATATAACAGGCATGCTTGTACAAAATAAAGAAACCATCAAATCTTTAAATAAAATTGCAAATGATAATAATATAAAAGCGGTTTTAGTAAATATAAACAGTTCAGGTGGAACTGGAGTTGGTGGTGAATCACTGTATAGAGAATTTAGAAAAATTGCGGAGAAAAAGCCTATTGTTGCCTCAATTGGAGAAATAGGTGCATCTGCTGCATATATGGCTGCAATTGGAACAGATAGGATATACGCTTATGACATTAGCCTTGTTGGCTCTATAGGTGTAATAATAATGAATATTGAAGTTGGTGAATTTGCAAAAAAGCATGGAATAAATCTTGAGCTAATAAAATCTTCTCCCTTAAAAGGTATCCCTAATTATTTTGAAAAGCTGAATGGTCAACAGAAAGAATATGTGCAAAATTTAGTTAATGAATCAAATAAATATTTTATAGGGCTAGTGAAGAAAAGAAGAAATCTATCTGAAGATGATTTGAAAAAAGTATCTGATGGAAGAATTTTTACTGGCAGCCAAGCAAATATACTAAAGCTTATTGATCAAATAGGTGATGGTGCTGATGCTGTAAAATGGCTTAAAAGCAAAGAAAATCTTAAAAATTTAGAAGTAAAAAATTATAATTTAGTTAGGCCTACATCCAAATTAGAAAAGTTAATGGAGTATTCAGATAATGTTAAATTGATTTTCTCCACCATTTTTAATACAATATCAACTTAACTAATATAGACTAAAATAGTCGGAATGGCTTGTTTTTCAAAAAAATTTCATAAAATTGTTTTTTTTCTACCATTTTTAATATCCATTAATCTATACACTGTTACTTCCAATGCTTTGCCAGCCCCTCTATCTAAGGAGCAATTGCTTAAGGATAGTAATGTTATTGCTAGAGTGAAAGTTATTGGGGTGACAAAAATTGGATATGTCAAAAATGCAATTAAGTATCAAGCTTGGCTTAAAATTTTAAAGCCTATAAAGGGAGATATAATTAGTAATGATACTATCATTGTAACTTGGCATAGATTTGATAAAAAACTTATTGGTAGTTGGGCCATAGATTATTATCCTGATGAAGAGCTAATAACCTATTTGATTTGGGATAGTGATGAAAAATCTTATAAGAATATTTCGTGGAATTCTGCCGATAAAATACAATCATCTAGTAAAAAATTACCAACAAAGGATGGAGAAATCATTCTGTGCTCAGAATTTTCTGATAGCTTAAAACGCTGATGTTATTGAGGACTCATTCAATTTTAATTTGAAAATAACTCACACAACATGATGATGAGGTATAAACATATTTATAGTAACGAGCATCATATTTAGTGAGCTTGGGTATAATCAAAATCACTTTAAGCTTCAAAAAATTTGCTATATTTTTTTCTAAATTCATTGTAGTTACCAGAAAAATCTATAGTTTTCCCCTTATGCAAAAAAATGATTCTATCCGCAATTGTAGATATAAAATGTCTATCATGACTTACAAATACAATTGTTCCTTCAAAGGATTTTAATGAATTGGCTAGTGCGATTCTACTTTCTAAATCTAGATGGTTTGTAGGTTCATCAAGTATCAAAACATTAGCTTGCTCTAGCATAATTTTTGAAAACAACACCCTTGCAGCTTCGCCACCACTTAATACATTAACCAATTTATCAGCCTGATCTTGTGTGAGTAACATTTTGGCAAGAGCTCCTCTTATGGTGCCAATATTTGATTCATTAGCAGCATTCATTAACCAGTCTATTGCCGAAACATTACCATTTATTACATCATGATGATCTTGTGAAAAGTATGAATATTTTGTGTTATATCCCCATTTGACGTTTCCATTTGTAGGGGCAATAAGTCCAAGTGCAGTTTTAAGTAAGGTTGATTTTCCTATACCATTTATGCCTAAAATAGCTATTTTTTCACCTCTATTTACCTTGAAGGATAGATCTTGAAATAATTTATTTTCCTTAAAAGATTGCGAAAGCTCTGAAATGTCCAGTACTTCCTGTCCGGATTTTTCCTTTTGTTTGAATGAAAATTTTGGTGCAATTCTTGTAGTGCGCCTAAGCTCAGGAACATCTATTTTTTGGACTCTTTTTTCCCTTGAAAGTGCTTGCTTAGAACGTGCAGCTGAGGATCTAAATTTCTCTATAAATACCTTATCTTTAGCTATTTTCTTTTCTATAGAAGCTTTTTCTCCTTCTTTTTGTTCTGCTATGCTTTGTTTTTCTTCAATAAAGTGGTCATAATTACCTGAATATAATGTAATGGTGCCATAATCTATATCTAGTATATTATTGCATGTTGAATTTAAAAAATCATGATCATGAGATATTAAGAGTAAAATACCTTTAAATTTTTTTTTCAAAAAATCTTCTAGCCATTGTGTTGACAGTATATCCAAATGGTTAGTCGGTTCATCCAATAATAATATATCGGGATCAGAAAAAAGGCATTGAGCGAGCAGCACTCTAATTTTGTACCCACCAGATAATTTTTTGAGAGGTTCTTTATAATCTTTTTCGTCAATTCCAAGCCCTTGTAAAATTATCTCAGCGTTTGCTTCTGCACTATAACCATCATTTTCGTATATAACAGATTCTAACTCTGCAATTCTATAGCCCTCTGCATCAGTAACTGTACTTTTACTGCTTAAAGTATTTTGTTCTTTTATTGCATCCCATAAGACTTTATTGCCTTGGATAACAACGTCAATAATTCTATCATTTTCATATTTAAACTGATCTTGGACTAAAGCGCTAACTTTCAGTAATTTATTGATGACTATATCACCTGAAGTTAATTCTTCTTCACCCTGTATTAACTTTACCAGGGTTGATTTTCCTGATCCATTTGCACCAATGAGACCATATTTATTATTTGGCTTCATAGTTAAGCTAACATTATCAAAAAGTTTTTTACCTCCAAAGTGCATAGAGATATCTTTGCATAAAATCATAATGATGAATTAAATTTATGGTGAATAAACGCTTATAATACAGCTTATTTAAATTACTTCAATATAGATTTTTAACTATCAAGCCTGTAACGTTGCTTAAAATAGTTAATGTGACAACCTAAAATTTTGAAAGAGAGCAATAAAAAAACAACCAAAACATAATTATATTTTAGTGTGCCTCAGAATTTGCATGTCAAGTTTGTACATCTTATCTTCTAGCTCCATCTTTTCAGCAATAGCCAGTTTATCTCCTATTATTGCCACCCTTTTTATAAGGTGATTGTTAGTTTCTTTTGCCATCTTTTTTTGTTTATCAGGACTTAGGCCTTCCGCTGTATCTAAGTTATGCTGCCTATCCATTTGTTTAATGAACATTGTCTCTGTGTCATTTAATTTATGTAGGTTATTTAATGTCTGCTCCAGGGTTAACTTAATCCATTTGCCATCTTTAAACTTCTTTTTTGTCAGCCTATCTACCATTTCAGCTATTCTTTGATTAAATTCTTTTTCCATGGTCTTTACTGTACATTCTGAATCTTCCACTACATCATGAAGAATTGCTGCAATGATAATATCAGTTTTAGGATAATGCTCTGCTACCATCCCAGCTACTTTGAGAGGATGAAAGTAAAAAGGGTGATCTCCTGTTTTTCTCATTTGCCCATCATGCCATTTTTTAGCAAATGTGATTGCTTTTTTTACGAGCCTCATATTTAGCTTCACATTCTCTTCCTTGCTTATTGCCTCTAGTTTGCTCAATAAATCTGTGCTATATACGCACTTATTGCTGTATGGTTCATATTCCTCATCTAGTTCATAATTAAAATCTTCCTCATATAAAGCAGAATCTATATTTCTTGGTTCATCAGGGTAGTTATCATAGGTGCCAATGCTTTTTTCTAATTTAGTTAAGTAATTTAGTGCCCATATAAATCCTATCACAACTGGCAGATACAATGCCAAAATTCCATAATACCCAAACCATACTGTTAGTGGAATCAATCCATAGGATAAGATCGCAAATCCAAAAGCAGCTGATATTCCAAAGGTAGTTGCAATTGTTGTGAATCGTATAGATAAAGGAAAATGCCCAAACCACACTGATATTAGCATACCTGTAACTAAATCCAAACCTACCTGTAAAGCAAATATCATGTATTCACCACCTAAAGCCTGGATGTTTTTAAGGCAATATGGGATAAATGATAGAGTAACTACAAGCATAAAAGCAGATACTTTGGTTAGTTTGATGGGGTGAATAAATTTATATAAATGTACATAAAAAATACATAAAAAAAACAAAAAAACTGTAAGTTTTAAATTATGATTGATTACTTGCTCTGGGGTCATACCTAAATTGCTTTTCATAAAATCACCTAAGTAAATATAAGCTACATAAAACCCATAGGGTGTTGTTATTATATGAAAAAACAAACCTAATAAAGCTTTTTTATTAATCTTTTCCTTTACAACATACCTTTGATCTAATTTTTTTATAATTTTCATTCTAGATTGATAATTAACAAATTCAGGAGTTTCTCTTAATCTTGTTCTAGCAACAAAGCCAATTACTGCAATTACTGCTCCCACCAAAAAAGCTAATCTCCAGTTATAACTGGAGGATAACACAAGTGAAGCAACACTCAAGGCAAAGAATCCTCCGGCTCCTGGTGCAGCACATACTATACCACTTGCTATATATTTATATGGTAATTTTAAGGTTTCAAATAGATATATGTGCGCTCCAATGACTTCACCTAAAGAGGAAAAACCCTGAAACATTCTGCATAAAAGTATCACAACTGTTGCCCATATTCCAACCTCTTCATAAGTCGGAAACAATGCCATTGTTAAACAAGTTCCTGCCATTATAAAAGTTGTGATAAAGATAGTGGATTTCCTACCAATCGCATCTCCAATTCTTCCAATAACATAACCTCCAACAGGTCTAAGTACAAATGTCATACAAAAAGCAGTTGCAGCAAGTACTTTGGCCATCATAGGGTCTGTTTTTGGAAAGAACAAATCATTTAAGAGTACCGAAAGATGCACGTATAACATCAAATCAAAATATTCTAATAGAGTGCCGAATGAAAGAAGCGCAACTGCCTCTTTTTGTTGTCTTGTAAGCTTTTTAGCCATGATTGTATATTCCCATTAACAATTTTATGCAAATATCCTAATGACTATTTTTTAATATTACAAGTTCTTTATACAGTAATATTTAATAGATAGTTTTCATCCCTGCAATTCGGTGCTGTATCTTGATTATGTTTGCGATTTTAGCCCTTTTCCTGCAGTTGATTTCACCAAAACCTTGTGAATAAACTCATCAATATCTCCATCTAATACTGCAACTGTATTAGATGTTTGGTGTTGGGTACGTAAATCCTTGACCATTTTATATGGATGTAAAACGTAAGAGCGTATTTGATTGCCCCAACCTATTTCTGTTTTTTCAGAATTCTTTTTTTCATCCTTATCTTCCAGTTTTTTTAATTCAAATTCATATAATTTTGACTTTAGCATAGATATACATTCTTCTTTATTCTTATGCTGTGATCTATTATTTTGACATTGCACTACTATTTTTGATGGTAGATGAGTTATTCTAACAGCACTATCAGTTGTGTTAACATGCTGCCCACCAGCACCAGAAGAGCGATAAGTATCTATTCTCAAATCTGCTTCATTAATTTCAACAGAAACATCATTATCGATTTGGGGATAAACCCATATACTTGCAAAACTTGTATGACGTTTACCAGCGCTGTTAAATGGTGATACTCTGACGAGTCTGTGTACACCTCTTTCTGTTTTTAACCATCCAAAAGCATTTGTACCCTGTATTTTAAAAGTGACTGATTTTATACCTGCTTCTTCACCAACTAAACTATCAATAATTTCATATTTAAATTTATGTCTTTCAATCCACCTTTGATACATCCTCATTAGCATTGATGCCCAATCATCACTTTCAGTTCCACCAGCACCAGAATGAATTTCCAAAAAGCATCCCTTATCATCAAGCTCTCCACTTAATAAGCACTCAATTTCTTGAACTTTAACTGCTTTTTCTAGTTCCTTTAATTGTTCCAGCGTTTCCTTATAGATATCTTCATCTTTTTCCATTTCTGCAAGCTCAATCATTTCTAAGTATGCTTGCAAATTCTCATCTATAGACAGTATTTTTTCAATATTTGTCTCTAAATATGTCTTTTCTTTTAATATGGATTTTGCTTTATTTTGATTAGACCACAAGTTAGGATCTTCAACTTCTTTCGACAATTTTTGTAGTCTTTTTTTTGCAACCTCTAAGTCAAAGATAACCTCTTAGTAGCTCTAAAGACTTTTCTATGCTATTCTTTATGCTTAAAATTTCTGTATCCATATTCTAATAATATACAATGTCTATTATTGACACATTACCAAAAATCAAGGGAAAGTACAGAGAAAATGCAAACGCTGGCAAAATGTGCTGGTTTAAGACAAATGGTATTGTAGATATTTTGTTCATACCACAAGATATTGATGATTTAAAATATTTTTTATCTAACAAACCTAAAAATCTGCCGATTTATATAATGGGGGCTGGTTCAAATTTATTAATTCGTGATGGTGGCTTCAACGGTATGATTATAAGATTAGGAGTAGGATTTAATTATGTGCGCCATGATGAAAACAACATCATAGCTGGCTGTGCTAGCTTAGATTTAAATGTGGCAAATTATGCAGCAAATAACTCTATAGCAGGGCTTGAATTTTTTGCAGGAATTCCTGGAAGCATAGGAGGGGCATTGGCTATGAATGCAGGAGCTTACAATAGCGACACATCGTCGGTGCTGATTGAAGCAAGAGCAATAAATATTTTTACAGCTGAAATTAGAAAATTTTCGAATCAAGAAATTGGATATTTTTACCGCGGGAAAAAATTAACTAATGACTGGATATTTTACGAAGCTAAGTTTAGGGGATACAATGGAGACAGAAACAAAATACAAAAAGCTATTAAAGAAATTCAAGAAAAACGATCTTCCACTCAACCAATAAAATCAAAAACCGGAGGATCTACTTTTAAAAATCCACCTAATCAAAAGGCGTGGCAATTAATTGATCAATGTGGATTAAGAGGTGAAAAAATTGGAGATGCAAAATTTTCTGAACTGCATTGTAATTTCCTCATAAATGAGGGTGAGGCAAAAGCTTCAGACTTAGAGCATTTAATTAAGCTAGCCAAAAAAAGGGTGAAAAATAACTTTGAGATCAATTTAGAAGAAGAAATAAAAATTATTGGCAGTTAATTACAATAGCAGTAGTGGCTGAAAATTTCGCAATCTATATTATATGATGTAACAGTAGGAGACATATCGTTTGAAGTATAATTATTTAAGATTAGGGGATTATTTAAGTCGTGATTATAAGGTGTAATCACAGAGGCAATTCCAACTGAGTTAGCATATAAAGGGTAATTAGCATCTGATTCTGAGTAAGTGCCTATAAGCGAGGTATTAGAGTTTTCATCACTATATTCTGACATAATAATTAAAATTTACTTCCTGTTCCATTATAGTACAATTAGGTATAAATAACCAATTATTTACATGAAAAATAGTCATAAGCTCTCTAAATTTTTCTGGGAATGTATAAAGCCATATTGGATATATTATGCGCTCATGGCACTTGCCCCAATTTTAGGGGGTTTTTATATTAGTTTAAACAGTTATGTAGTTAAAATGTTGATAGACATGATGGCAATAAATGTACGGTTATCCTTTTCAAATTTAATTGCCCCAATTGCATTGTTCATATTTGCTCAGGCTTATATTGATATTATATGGAGAATATCTAATTGGGCTGAATGGAGAGCTGAACCATATGTTAGAAAAACAATTCTTACCAAAGCTTTTGAATATGTTCAAAAACACTCGTATTCATATTTTCAAAATAATCATATTGGTACAATAACAAGTAAAACAAAAGGCATTTTATCAGGCTATGATGATATATCTGGGACAATTCATCATAAATTACTAAGTCCTTTTTCTTCATTCATAATAACAACTTTTGCTTTAGCTATTGTAAATATTTGGCTTGGTGTTTTTATATTTATTTGGTCTATATTTTTTATAATTTCTATGTATAAGCTTACTGCTAAGCTTTCGGAATACTCTAATAAAGTAGGTGAGTCTAAGCATAAATTATTTGGCATTATTGCAGATAACATTTCAAATATTATAACGACAAAAATATTTAATGTAAGAGATCAAGAATTAAGAAAATTAAAAACTGAATTTGATAAAGATACTATTCCCAAAGAAGTTGCAATGTATAAATATGATTTTAAAGTACAAATTGTGGCAAGTGTTTTTTATTGGTTACTTTTGACTTCGATTTTAATTGTAATGATATATCTTAAAAACAACGAGTTAATTACTCTTGGTGATTTTGCTTTTGTGTTTGGGATTATTTTTGCTGCAAGTAATGAATTATGGCATGCAATTTTGAATCTTCGTGATTTGCATGCATCAATAGGGGATTTAAAGCAATCGTTTACAATACTTGAGGATGAGCATGAATTGTTAGATAAAAAAAGTGCGAATGACCTACTTATAACTAATGGCAAAATTGAATTTAAGGATGTTAAATTTGGATATAGCAGTGATTGGACGGTTTTGAGTAATTTTAATTTAACAATTCATCCAGGAGAAAAAATTGGATTAGTTGGGGTTTCAGGTGTTGGTAAATCTACAATTATAAATTTATTGTTAAGATTCTTTAAAGTAGCTGCTGGAAAAATCTTAATTGATGGGCAGAATATCAACGATGTTACGGAAAAATCTTTATACGATGCAATTGCGATTGTCCCTCAAGACACAATGCTTTTTCATCGCAGTATTCAAGATAATATAAAACAAGGAGATTTAAATGCAACGAATGAGAATATTAAAAATGCAATAGAACAGGCTTATGCTTGGGAGTTTATAGAGAAATTTCCAAATAAATATGATACTATAATTGGAGAAAGAGGGATAAAAATTTCAGTGGGGCAAAGGCAAAGAATTGCAATTGCACGAGCACTTTTAAAAGATTCACCTATTCTTATTTTTGATGAAGCAACCTCTGCGCTGGATAGTGTTACTGAAAAATATATACAAAAAACTACACAAAATATCATTAAAAAATCTGATAAAACGATGATTGTCATCGCTCATCGTCTATCTACTCTTAAAAATCTTGATAGAATTATAGTTATTGATGGGGGTAGGGTGATTGAAGAAGGTACGCATGAGGAGCTCATTGCAAAGAAAAATGGTAAATACAACAATTTGTGGAAACTGCAAAGTGATTTTTTTGTTTTTTGAAAGGGTTAAGAAATTCTTTTTACTGTCAATTATCCACTACATAAATCTTCACTTAAGCTGCTATATACTGATGTAATGTTGTGCTCAAAACCTAAAATTTGAATATTTAATAGGTACAGGAGAGGAGGTATTAGTATATATATAGCTAGTCCTTGTCTTCAGTTTTATTATTTAAAATTTTTTCATCCATATTATACATCTTATCTTCAAGTAATAATCCACTTTTAATCCCTAATTTATCTCCAATCACAGCGATCCATTTTATAAAATGGTTATTAGTTTCTTTTGCCATCTTTTGTTGCTTTTTTGGTTTCAATCCTTCTATTGTTTCTAAATTGTGATGCCTGTCCATTTGCTTTATAAATAATGTTTCGTGATCACCAAGCTTAATGAGTTTTTCT
>Ga0114932_10002559_pt1 | contig 19001 bp, 8 predicted proteins | sample 2SBtaG_2_FD_87286 | JGI IMG/M metagenome (GOLD analysis project Ga0114932, IMG submission 87286) | Deep subsurface microbial communities from Kolumbo volcano to uncover new lineages of life (NeLLi) - 2SBTROV12_ACTIVE470 metaG | ecosystem: Environmental > Aquatic > Marine > Volcanic ... | reverse complement strand
CCTGCGGTTAAGGCGATAGGCGATGTTGCCGATATTACATACGGATGCAGTGCGTTGTCCGATCTCCACATCACAGATAGGTTTGGTTCTTTTGCGCATGGCATCCAGAAAGTCTTTGTAATGATCTGTGCTATGGTACACGTGCTTCTCCGTATCACCGATCACCCGGTCTTTCAGCGAAGCAGGATTTGTTTCCAGCTTACCGCGTTGAACTTTGATCTCTCCTTCGGTACCGATAAAATGAATGGCATTGTTCCATTCCCATTTTTCATGTGTCATGGTGATGCCGCCTGCATACTTATAAGTAAGGAATGGATGCTCCCCGCCATCGGGTGCAATGACTTCTACCGGACCGCTCTGATCCATGTCCAGCGCCCATTGTACAATATCAAACATGTGTGCGCCCCAATCGGTCACCATACCACCACCAAATTCGCGGTAGTTACGCCAGTTGGGATATACGTCTTTGGTTGCAGGAGGCGCTAATTCCGCATTGAAAACAGAAGGCACTTCATTGGGTCCCAGCCATTTGCTCCAGTCCAATCCATCCGGTATCGGTTCTGCAGGAAGATCGTAGGGCTTTGGCGGAGGACCCACATTCACTTTTACCGATTTGATCTGCCCGATATATCCATTACGGATGAGCTCTGCCGTTTGCCTGAATTCATGCCAGGAGCGTTGCATGCTTCCTGTTTGAAACACACGGTTGTATTTACGGGCGGCATTGACCATGGCCCTTCCTTCTTTGACGGTAAGCGCCATAGGTTTTTCGCAATAAATATCTTTCCCGGCTTCTGCTGCGCGCACTGCCATAGCAGCATGCCAGTGATCGGGTGCGGCAATCACCACTGCATCCACCTCTTTGCGGCCCAGCAATTCCCTGAAATCATTGTACACAACTATATCAGCATAATTGCCCAGTTGAGGCATTTTAACATAGGTGTCTTTTATTTGCTTAAGCGTGAGATCGGCTTTGGCCTTGTACACTTCACTTAATGCTACAAAACGAACCTGTTCTGTTTTCAGAAAATAAGAAGACAATATTTTGCCTTGTTTACCTCCTCCAATTAACCCCAGGTTGATCATATCGCTTGGGGCAGTATAAAGCAGTCCTGTTTGACTTTTTCCACCCAATACGTATCGTGGGAGGATCATAAAACCCACCAATGCTTTTGCAGTGCTACCCACAAATGCCCGGCGGGAAACATTATTTTTTCCTTCTTTTTTCATATGGCCGTGGTTGATTAAGCGCTTGAGATTGAAAGATACAAATTTGGTATAAAACAGATACCGAAATTATAAAGCAGGATCAGGATTATCTTTTGAATAGCATTAAAACAGAGCCAATCAGGGTTAAAAGGATCACCAGTTTCCGGTATTGCTCGTCTCGTATCCTGCCAACAATACGTAACCCCATCCAAAAGCCTAGAGCCAGTGCCGGAATGAGCACCAGGTCTGTTTGTAAGCTATGTATATTGATATTATGCCAGAAGAAGACCTGGAATGGCAATTTGAAAAGATTCATGAACAGGAAGATCCAGGCTGCCGTACCAATAAAATCATTTTTGGGCATCCGCATTGCCAGGAAGTAAAGATTGGCAAATGCGCCAGCCAGGTTTCCCAACATCGTAGTTAATCCTGCAGCCAGGCCTGTGCTTACAGCAAACATCGGATGTTGCGGCACCTGTGTTGATTTACGATATTCCATCAGTACAACGATCACGATGGTCAGCAAAATGATCGCTGCCATTATTTTGCGAAAAAGGACTTCATTCATTTCCTTCCCTATGTATACACCTATCAATATTCCGATGATCATCCAGGGAACCAGTTTCCAAAAGTGTTTCCACTGTGCGTGACGGTTATAATACCTTACCGCCGCAATATCTGCCAAACAAAGAAGCGGTAGAACAATTCCTGTAGATGATTTGCTTCCAAAAACAAATGCCATTAAAGTAACGCTCAGCATATCCACCCCCTTTAGGCCGGCTTTGCTGAGCCCTATGATAAAAGCAGCCAGAAAGATCAGGAACCATTCGGTAAAAGAATAAAAAGAAAATATACTAATCATTGAACATAGGGTGTTTGTTTACTACTAAGCGCTTTTCTTTGTCCTGACCATGTTCCACCAATAATTCAGCTTCAATACCAGCGCCCTGTTCTTTACAAAAAAAGGCGCCGGATAATAATTGTCTGTATAAACAATAAAAAGATCCGAAGCAGGTTGGTAACGCCATTGAAACCTTGCGTTAAAATTGATATTTTTTTGCTGTTCGTTGTATTGTAAATATGTGGTAAAAAATAATTTATTCGTCACGGTAATATCCGCTTTTGGTCCGGCAAGAAAAAAAGCGGTATGTCCCCATGGCTGTGGTAAATGAAGGTCGTCATAGCTGGTGCTGAGCGCAAGACTTATATAAGGTTGAAAGCGATAACCTATTTCAGTATTCATGGTAAACCGTGTGCCATCGGCAAAATAACCACCGTACCGTAGAGATATCGAATACGTAAATAATTGCTGGGGCTGCGATACCATGTCAAGCCCCGCAGTGTTCCAGGTATGTTTTGTGCCTTTGGCAAGTGAATCTTTTCCTGTATTGGTTGGATCGAATGGTCTTAATAATTCAACATAATCATGTATACCTGATCCTGTTAAAACAATACGGTTGCGGAAAGTGAGCTGGTAAGACAGCATGTTCTCATTGTCTGTCTGGTGAAACTGTTCATTGAAATAATAGGTAGTATTGGCTTGCAGACCATGACTGAGTATATGACCACTCCGTGGGAAGAAATACCTGGTTACCTGGGGGCTGACTTTAATATATCCCGTCCTCGGTACATAACCTACTTCTGCATTGAAGCCATTGCCTACATATTCATGTTGCCAGAGTATGTTCCATTTTCGGCTGTTGTATAACAGGTTAGCTGCGTGCGCCATGGTGTTTCCCTGTGCGCCGGGACTGAATGAGCGCATAACAAAGGCTTTGCCTGTCCACAGGTTACTGGAAGAAGCCAGGTTATATTCCAACCCAATATTCCTGTTGTATTGCGAATAGATTGTTTTGCCGGAATCATTACCAGGATGATAGTTCATAGATGTCTTATCCACATAGATCAACCCGATATTGGATCTTTTAAACACTTTCCGTTGCAGCGACACTACTGCAAAGTTCTGCGCCGGCAGCCCTTTTTCCTCCACTGCTGCTGTTTGAACGTCCATCAGGCCAAGGCGCCAGTCCTTGCTGAGTTTACCACTCAGGCGTGCACCTAAATTGATGGGCACACCCAGGCCAATCCGCCGGGAGAAAAAAGGGCGGATGTTTGCATAGCCAAAATTGGCGAACAGGTCATTGTTCTCCAGGAAAAACTGCCTTTTTTCCGGGAAGAATAATTCAAAGCGGCTAAGATTGGTTACCTGCTTGTCTACCTCCACCTGGGAAAAATCGGGATGAATGGTGAGATCTAGGTTGAGGGAAGACGTAACACCAATTTTTGCATCCACGCCCACTTCCTGTTTATATCCCGTCTTGCTTTGTGCTGAATAATCTTTGGATGCGCTGCTTAAAACATAAGGAATGACAGATACATTCATTCCCGGTGCGGGCGGCGGTTTGTCCCATACAAGTACACCTGTATAAGCTAAGGAAGCAGTAGGGAATTGTCGTGGAATGGGTGTCCAGCTCGATTTTTCTGTTGTCTTCAGGTCATTGCGGCTGAAATTAATGCCCCATTCTGTTATTCCTTTTTTATACCGCATCGAAGTAAAAGGGATGGCGGCTTCAAAGATCCATTTATCGTCATAATCCTTTACGGCGGATACCCATTTGTTATCCCAGTTCAGGTCTACTTTCCCCCCTTCATACATAGAACCATCCCATTGTGCCCCGGCAGCATTCGCGCCAAAAGTGAAGCCGTTGGTTTGATCATCAAAAGGGTCTATGAAAAAAATAAAGTTGTCATTCTTCTCAAAGCTAAAATCCCTCCGGAGCGATTCTACCATATTCGGGCCTGGCAATGCTTTATTACAAATGGCTATGATGTACAAGTTGCGGCTGTCATAGGTCATGCGGACTTCTGTACTTACCCGCGCATAGCTGGTATCCATGGGTAATACCATGGAAAAATGTGTGGCCGGTTCTGCCTGCAACCAGGCCTGCTCATCCATCACACCATCGATCTTAATCGATGCATTTGTTTCACGGATATGTAAACGGTAAGAGGCATTCTTCTTCTGCGCAACAGATGGCAATACAACAAATAGGAGCAGAATGGCAACAATAAAATACTTCAATACGATTTATTTGAGGGTAGATAACGGCATACAAGTTAAAGAATGTTGCAAAACACTTTTTCGAAATCCTGGTTTTTTTTAAATAATGAACGCGATGAACTAGAGTAGTTAGCGACATGAAGTAGTGCAGTGAATACTATGGAATATACTAGTTGACAGCATCCGGTAGCATAGTTGATGCTACCGACAGCAATGTGAAAACGGCTAATGGGGAGAGTGTAAAATAGCCTCATCAAGAGCCTGACTTTTGTAGGTAGTCCATTTTGGTGCGGCTTTTATATAAAATAACATACTATTTTGTGCTCACTAACAATTCACGAATAGTTCAAATTGCTTTAATAACATACAATGTTGATTTATATTATAGTGGTTTAAATGATGTTTAAGAAAATATATAATGTGTTTCTTTTTCTGGTGATCGGCCATACAACAATGGCTCAGTTGCAGGTCGCTAAAATAGGAGTAGAAGAAGGATTGTCCAACGAAACCATCAGGTCTATTTATCAGGATAAAAACGGGTTTATGTGGTTTGGAACGCTTGATGGGCTCAACCGGTACGACGGATATTCTTTTAAAGTGTATCACAATCGGTTTCAGGACACCTCTTCTCTGCTTAGCAATGTTATTTATGGAATTACGGAAGACAAACAAGGGAATATTTGGCTGGGCACGCGTCTTGGCGTTTGCCGTTTAAACAGGCTGTACGACAATTTTAGCACGGTTTATTATACAAATGCCAAAAATAAAAGGAGTATAAGATTAGACCGGGAAGTCATTAAGACTGTTACCTGTGATGCTAAGAATAATATCCTGATAGCTTCTGAATTGCAAGGCTTAATGGTTTGTAAAGATGCTTCACTTACAGCCGTTCAAATTCCTTTTGCGGACGCCCATAATGAAAATGAATACCAGTATGGTGTGCAATCTATTTGTTTTGATAAAAATGGGCGGACGCTTGTTTTTGTACAAGGGAAGGGGTTGTGCGATTTGAATTACGTTCAACATAAATTACAATTACTAAATGGCGATGTAAAATATGTAAGCAGTATGTTGCCTGATGGCGATACGGTATGGATGGCATCTACTACGGGTATTTATTGTTATGTATTAAATACAAACCAGGTAAAACAGGTGTCTACCATTGAAGACTTAAAGCTTAATCCCAGTCTTAATATTACTTTATGCTCTGACGGTGGACAAAATATTTACATCGGAACGATAGATGGCGGCCTCAATATTTATAATAAAATTACAAAGCAAATAAGCTATATACATAGCGGATTCGGAAGAAGTGATTTATCAGGAAGTGGTATTTATGCGCTTCTGAGGGATAAGGTATCCCGCTTATGGATCGGTACCAGGAGGGGTGGCATTAATATCATTAACCGCGATAAACAAAAATTTGTGACAGTCAGTCATGAGCCTGGAAACCCGAACAGTCTGTCGGGCAATTTTATTACTTCGGTTTGTGAAATGAATAATGGAAACCTGCTCATTGCAACAGAAAATAATGGGTTAGATATACTGGATAAAAACACAAATAAGTTTACACATTATCAATACGACCCTAAGGATTTGTCATCAATATCCAGTAACAATGTAAATGGTATTTCTTTAGATTATCTAAAAAATGTATGGGTAGCTACTTATACAGATGGTGTTTGTCGATTTAACCCACAGACCCATAAATTTAAAAGATACAAGACTGTAAATACGAAGACCGGGGTTGAAAATAAAGTATTCAATACATTCTACGAAGATGGTGATAAAACTTTATGGGCATCAGCATTGCGTACCGGAAACTATTTAGGCGCACTATATCGTTATAATAGACAAAAAGATGTTTTCGAACTTTTTGATGACAGTCTATCGGATTTGTTTTCAATAAAAGAAGATAGTGATGGAAATCTATGGGGGGGTGGCCTTACGAATCTTGTAAAGATCGACAGGGTAAATCACAGAAATCAATTTTTCTATATAGGGCAATTCATCAGAACTATTACGGATGATGGTATGGGGAATTTGTGGTTAGGTACAGAAGGCGGCGGGTTGGTTTTGTTCGACAGAAAACGGAACAGGATCGAAGCCCGGTACACTACATCTGAAGGCCTTAGCAATAATAGTATTTTTTCCACCTTGTCGGATGGTAAGGGGAATTTATGGTTGGGAACTTTTAATGGGTTATCAAAGTTTGATATTAGAAAACATCGCTTTAAAAATTATTACAGAAGCGATGGGCTGGAAAGCGACCAATTTCATTTTAATGCGGCAACCAAGCTACAATCAGGAGCGTTTGTTTTTGGAGGAATAAAAGGATATAATATATTTTTCCCTGATAGCATTGGGGTGGTTACCAGCAATTCGCCGCTTTGTTTTACTGGGGTGATAATAGATGGGAAGCCCATTGAAATGAACCAGTCTTTTATTAGTAAAGCAAATGGCAGCAATGTTGACGCGATTGAAGTTCCTTATAATAATGCTTCTTTTTCATTCACTTTTGCCGCACTTGAGTATGCTGTTCCCGATAAAATCGCTTACGCGTATATGATGGAAGGCTGGGATAAAGGATGGACCTACTCCAACAACATACGTACTGCCACATACACGCACTTAAATGAAGGTCGTTATGTTTTCAAGGTAAAAAGCACGGATGGTAACGGGGTTTGGAAAAATGAAATTTCTGTTTCGGTTCAGGTTTTCCCACCCTGGTACCGGAGCTGGTGGGCCTGGCTTTTTTATATATCCCTGCTTGCTTCGCTTGTATACATATACATCGGTTATCGTGCCAGGCAGGCTAAATTGCAATATGAGGTAAATCTGCAAAAAATAAACCTGCAAAAAGAAAAAGCTGAACACGAAAAACATGCAGCCGAGCTGGAAACAGAACGTACGCAAAGAGCTCTTGAACTTGCCGAAAGAGAAACTGAAAAAGCGATAGCCGATAAAGAGCGGGAGGTTAATGAACGCAGAGCTTCTTTCTTTACCAGTATTTCTCACGAGTTCCGAACGCCATTAACATTGATCATTAACCCTATTAAAGATATCCTGGAAAAACGGAACCTTCTGCCCGAAAAAGAAGACAGGGAGATTGAGATCGTTTATAGAAATGCAAGGCGTATGCTAAGCCTCACGAACCAATTGCTTTTATTTCGACGTGAGGAGAGCGGACTTGACATTGTTTATCCAGTAAAGCTAAACCTGGTTGCTCTTTGCAAAGAGGTCTATCTGTGTTTCATCCATCAGGCAGAAGCAAAAAACGTTCACTATAATTTTTATTGCGAGGAAAGCGATATTGAACTGTATGCCGACAGGGATAAACTGGAAATTATTTTTTACAATCTGTTATCAAATGCCCTGAAATACACTCCATCGCGCGGAACGGTTGATTTACATATTATAAATGAAGCCAACGAAGTAATCGTACAGATATCCGATAGCGGTCAGGGCGTTTCACCGGGTATGGAAGATAAAGTGTTTGAGAAGTTCTACCAGGACAAAAGCAATAGTAAGGAGGTAAAGCCAGGTTTTGGTATTGGGCTATATCTTGCCCGGCAATTTGCCGAAGCGCATCACGGCTCTGTTTTCTATGATGGTGTTGCGAATGGCGGCGCCAGGTTCAATGTTCGGCTTTTGAAGGGCAGCAACCATTTCACAAAGGAACAATTGTCGTATAGCGTAGTACCCGGCCAATCGGTTTTAGAAGAAATAGCAGACAGCACAGGAGAAAAAGAGCATACTGGTAATTTACTGTCAAGCGTAATTGAAGATACGGGTAATCTGGTGGCAGGGGATAAGCAATCTGTATTATTTGTAGATGATGACGCTTCGATCAGGGAATACCTCAACTTGGTTTTGTCAGATTCGTACCAGGTTTATGAAGCCGCTAATGCTGAAGAAGGTATTCTCAAAGCCGAAAAAATTTTACCCGATATCATTATTAGCGATATTATGATGGAGGGACGGAACGGCCTTGATTTGTGTAAAGCCATCAAAGAAGATCCTTCATTAAATCATATACCTGTTATATTGCTTACAGGGACCTCCACATTAAAGTTGCAGGGAGTACAATACGGTGCTGATGATTATATTATAAAACCTTTTGACAAAGAGTTTCTTCTAGCCAGGGTAAGCAGCTTGCTTAAAAATAAAACCAATCTTCAAAAGTATTTTTACAATGAGATCACCCTTAGTAAGCAGGATGCAAAAGTCCCTGAAAAGTACCGTGAATTTCTTGAAAAATGCATTCAGATAGTAGAAGACCATTTAGACGATGAAATGTTCGGCAGTAAGCAACTTGCTGCCGCTATGGGCATGAGCTATTCGGCTATTACCAAAAGAGTGAAAGCTGTTTCAGGGCAGCCGCTGAATAGTTTTATCCGTTTCATCCGTCTGCGAAAAGCGGCTCGTTTATTTATTGATAGTAGTAATAATGTAAACGAAGTGGCTGCCATTGTAGGTATTTTCGATGCCCGTTATTTTCGCGAACAGTTCAGCAAACAATTCGGAATGAATCCATCTGACTTTATTAAAAAATACCGGAAGCCCTTTGCAAACAAGTTTACGGTCAATAAAGACATTTTAGGAAAAGGAGAGGCATAAAGGCTTTAGGAGTCTTACACAGCAAGCCGGTTTCTATTAATTAACTAATAACCAATACTTTATAAGGCAACCTGCTTGACAGATTTGAAAATTTACCCCCCAAAATAATTTTCAAAAATGTCAGTTTACCCCCCTTTTTTTGATAGATATCCTCCTATCACCCCCCACCCTGTAACTTAATATTGTGCTGCTTGTATTGCCGTTAACACGTAAAAATTAAATAACAGATCATGTTTAAACCGATTGCAGCCAAACCGAATTGCGGAAAGCAGTTTTTTTTGCTTTTTATTTTAATTGTCTTTTGTACACTTATCAACGCCCAATCGCGGGTATTATCCGGAACCATAACCGATGCGGTTTCTAAAAAGCCTGTAGCAGGAGCCACTGTATCTATTAAAGGGAGTAAAACAAGAACGACATCGGATGAGCAGGGGCGCTTCACTTTAAAAGCTCCTGCCAATGCCACCCTCTTTGTAACCATCGTTGGCTATAAGGAGTTAGAAGCAGCTCCCGGTTCAGATTTGTCGAACCTTTTGCTCACACCCACTTCTCAGGAGTTGGAACAGGTGGTGGTGGTGGGATATGGCAGTCAGAAGAAAGCCACCCTCACTGGTTCTGTAGAAGCCATTTCATCAAAAGTCTTCCAGGACAGGGCGGTAACCAATGTTGGGTTGGCGTTGCAGGGCCAAACGCCAGGATTGGTGGTAACACGTACTTCTCCGCGCCCTGGTAATGAAGGCCTGAACTTTGTGATCAGGGGCCTGAGCTCAGTGAATGGAAGTGCGCCGCTGATCATTGTAGATGGAACTCCCGCACTCAACAGCTTTTCATTTTTAAACCTGAACCCCGATGATATTGAAAGTATATCAGTATTAAAAGATGCTGCAGCCTCTATATATGGTAGCGCTGCATCCAATGGTGTTATTTTGGTAACCACTAAACGTGGTAAAGGCAAAACCCATTATGACTTTGGAAGTAATATGCGATTTAGCACCAATGGTATTACCAGTTATTCGCCCAGCATGCAACAATATGCCACTATGTGGCTCAATGCGAATAAAGAAGAGGCAACACCCAACTGGTGGGTTTGGGGTACGCAAGACAATGTGTTGAAGATGCAGCAAGGAGTAGAAGGCGCGTATCATTTTGCTACCTGGCCCGGCGTTGATTATTTTATTTTCAATACCAATCGTATCAAGGAACTTTTTGCCACCCGCTATTCTTATCAAAATAACCTGAGCATTTCCGGCGGTAACGATAAATCGACTTACCGCTTGTCTTTCCTGATGGCAGACAATAAAGGAAACCTTGCTACGGCTTACGACGGACAGAAACAGTATAACCTCCGGTTTAATTATGATATTAAGCTTTCAGACAGGTTAAAGCTGGAAACGGGCGTTAGTGTGGTAGACGCTAAAACGGCTACACCTTCTGTAGGTTTGGATGCTACTTTATATGCTAATGATATGCCTTTCTTCCCGGCTAAAAACCCCTTCGGGCAATGGTTCCCTATTTTTAATGGTGTAGATGGCGGCGCCAACAGAAACCCGGCCGCTTTAACATCAGCCGGAGGAAGGGATAATCAGAATTCACTAACGGGCCGGGTAGACCTAAAAGCTACTTACCAGATAACGAAAGGACTGTCCGTTGAAGCAAAAGCTTCCATACAGAACGAGCGTTTTACAGAAGATAAATATGTATTGGCTATACCGATCTATAATTGGTATGGCACCAAACAAACCGGATGGGCCGGCGGTACAGACACCACCAAAACAAGTTATTATGTCAAGTCATGGACCAGCACGCTTCAGTATTATTCAGCGTTGCTGCGTTATAACACAACTTTCAAACAACTGCATAATATTTCTGGATTTGCAGGTATTGAAGCGCAAAAAACAAATTATAGCTGGATCGATGCCAACCGTATTGGTTTTACCGACCTGGGTGTTCAGAACATTAGCCTGGCATCCACTGCGGTGCAAACCAATAATGGGTTTAGCTCGCAATATGGCAACTACGCTTATCTGGGTAGGTTCAATTACAACTATGCGGAAAAATATTTATTGGAATTGCAGGGCAGGGTCGATGGCAGTTCCCGTTTTGCCACAGGGCATAAGTTCCAGGCCTATGGTGGCGCTTCTGTAGGTTGGGTATTTACCCGTGAAGACTTTCTACACGGCCTCAGCTCCGTTCTTAATTTTGGTAAGTTAAGAGCAAGCTATGGCTCTTCTGGTAATCAGGCAACCGGACTTGGTGAATTCGACTATTTGTCGCTGGTAAAAATAGGCACTACGGTTTTGGGCTTGCCCGCTGCATTGCAAAACTCTTCTTCATTACTTAATAATGGCATCATCAGTTATGACAGGACATGGGAGCGTGTAGAAATGAAAAACATTGCGCTCGATCTGGCATTTTTGAGGAACAGGCTTTCTACCAGTTTTGAATATTTTACCAAGGATAATATAGGCATGCTGGTCAATGTAAATTACCCGTCTGTCCTGGGGGGTGCCGCTCCGAAAACCAATAGCGGCCATTTCAGCACCAGGGGCCTGGAAGCTATTATCAAATGGGATGATCATGTGAAAGATTTTGCCTACAATATTGCATTAACGCTAAGCAATACAACGACAAAAATAACCGGCGTTCAGGGTGCAGACTCCTATTCTCCCGGCAAAATGGGTATTGTAAACGGGTATCCTTATCAGCCATGGTTTGTATACAAAACCAACGGGTATTTTAAAAACCAGGCCGATGTAGACGCCTATTATGCCCAATATGCCAACAGCCCCGACCTCGCTGGTTTGCCGCAAAACAATACAGCCGTTGCGTTACGCCCTGGCGATACCAAAAAAGTTGCAGGCTCCGGCGGAACAATTACCGGTTCTGGTAATGGAACCAGTTCGCTGATCTATGCCGGCGATGGTACACCACATTATACTTTTGGCATCAACCTGGGTGCATCGTGGAAAGGGTTCGACATCAACGCATTTTTTCAGGGGCAGTTAAAGCAATTGATTATGCGCAATGGCTGGATGTCTTATCCGTTCAATGCAATTTATACCAATCAAAACCCTTCTTTCCTGGGTAAAACATGGACTACTGATAATCCTAATGCAATTTTTCCGCGATTAACGGTTAATCCTAACCGTGCAAGATGGGATTATGCCAACAACGATTTCATGTTGCAGAATAACCGTTACATCCGTTTAAAGTCATTGGTAGTAGGGTATAGCCTGCCACCCTCTTTACTTAGAAAAGTGAAGTTGGAAAGAGTACGGGTATGCTTCTCTGGGAACGATTTGTGGGAACTGACGCATATTAAAGATGGGTTTGATCCGGAAATGGGCGAGACTTCGCAAAATTCAGGTTATCCGTTTGCCCGGACCTGGGCTTTTGGCGTAAACATAGGATTCTAATCACGATAAAATAATTATAAGATGAAACGATTGTCAATATTTATAATGGCCGGGGTGATGATCAGCCTTGCAGCCTGCCAGAAAAACTTTATAGATATAAGCCCTACTGCAAATTTTACAGATGCGGTATATTTTAAACAACCCGGCGATTTTAAAACATTTGCTACCGGCTTTTATGGCCAGCTGCCTGGCTGGGATTTTGGCACTATGGATAACAATTCCGATCTGTCTGCCAATGCTAATGGCGCTGGTTATGATATAGGCCATGGTACGATTGCTACCAGTACCAGCGGTTCATGGGATTATTCCGGCATACGCAGTTGTAATACTTTGTTGGCAAAAGCCAGGGCGTATACGGGTGGCGGTAATATCAGCCAGTATGTAGGTGAAGCTTATTTCTTTCGGGCATTTGCTTATTTCAACCTGCTGAAAACCTATGGTGGTGTGCCCATTGACACTACGGTACTTACTACAAGTTCGCCGGAGTTGTTTGCACCCCGCAATAGCCGGTATGAAGTGGTAAAGCAGATTCTGTCGGATTTAAACCAGGCCATTCCTAATTTACCTGCTGAACAAAATATACCTGCTGCCGATAAGGGCAGGATAAGCAAATGGGCGGCTGAAGCAGTAAAAGCACAAATAGAATTGTATGAAGCTACATGGGAAAAATATGTGGGCCAGTCTGCAGACGGAGACGGTAAAGCAACAGGCGGCGGTACTGCCGGGTATGATGCATCCAATGTAACCAAATACCTGGCCGATGTTGTAGCCTTATGCCAGGATGTAATGAATAATGGCGGTTATGCAATATGGAATAAAAATGCTACCAGCAGTATGACAAAAGCAAGTTCCTGGTATTTGTTCAATCTCGAAGATGCAGCAAGTAATCCCGGAGGCTTTGATAAAACAAGCAATGCCGAGTTCATTTTATATAATGTGTATGATTATACACTGAAAAAAGGAGGAAAAAATATTACCTGGACGTCATGGCAACTGTACCCCAGTCGCAAGTTTGTAGATATGGCGGTGTGTTCAGATGGTCTGCCTCCCGAAAAATCTCCACTGTTTCAAGGATATCATAAAACAGGAGATGAATTTAAAAGCAGGGATTATCGTTTAATAAATTATTTGTACAGCAACGGCGCTGCGCCAACTGCTGTTACATTGGATTTCGGCGGCTTAGGTTTCAGTGGATATGGTAATGGTAAATATGCTGTATACGGTTATGGTAGCCGCAGGACGGACAATACCGAATCGGCCAATTATCCCATTATCCGGTTGGCTGAAGTGTACCTGATGTATGCCGAGGCTTTGTATGAATTGAATGGGGCTATTACGGATGCTCAGTTAGATGCTTCAATCAACGTGTTGAGAGACAGAGGCGGTGTTGCACACCTGAGCAATGCGTTGGTTACAACTAATGGATTGGATATGCTTACCGAAATCCGAAGGGAAAGAGCTGTGGAATTGTATAGGGAAGGGCGTCGTTTCGACGACTTAAAACGTTGGGGCATTTTAGAAGCTTCATTAAACCCATCCCGCCTGGGAATGGTAGTAGGTGGTGCAAGTTATACGACCAGCTTTAAAACAGCTTCTTCTACCGGAACCGATAGTGTAATTGCTGCCAATTATCATCCCGCAACTTATGTATTTGGTGAAGAAGCCGTGCAAACTCCGAAGGGCACATTGACTTGTGTGGTAGTAGACAGTAAAGCAAATCATTCTGTTGTCAAAAAGCATTATTTGTATCCTGTACCGTTGAGCCAGATTACATTGAATAGTAAGCTGCTTCAGAACCCCGGGTACTAACAGGAATAATAATGCTATTTCATTATTTATTTTAAATCAGAAAATTTTATGCGAAATAAATTCACCTGTTTAATGAGCCTTTTATCAATAATGGCCATTATCATCGTTAGTTGCGAAAAAGAACCAGCCTACAGGGCGTTTACTTACCCTGCCCCGGCTGCTTCAGGTATGAGCCCGGCTGCCGGCTACCCCGGGATCAATGTTACTATTACGGGCAAAAACTTTGATTCACTTACAGGTGCAGTAAAGGTCTGGTTTGGCGGTATCCAGGCAACTACTATAGTAAGTTGTACAAACAATCAGCTTGTGGTCCAGGTGCCTTCCAATGCTGTCTCAGGAAAAGTAAGTCTGCAAGTATGGACAAATAAAATTGATTCCATTGGCGCTTTTACGGTTAGCCCAGCTCCTGCCATTAGTTCAAATTATACCCTCAGGCCGATATCGAATATTGCATTCCCGGGAGATACAGTTTATATAAAAGGTATTCGCTTTGGAGCGGATGCATCTAAATTGTTGATACAATTTAACGGGACTCCTGCTGTCAGTGTTCCATTTATTAATGATACGCTTATTAAGGCAGTTGCACCTAACGGATTTTCTTCCGGTAATGTGACAATTACGATAGGGGGATTGACTATCAGCGGAAACCCCGGAATCATTAATCCCAGTGCGCCAGGTAATATTACCCCCTACTTTTTAGGCAATACCGGTGATACAACAAAAAACGGAGGCTTCATTAATAACACTGATGCATTGGTCTCCAACAGATGGGGGACACTGGCTACCCCCTGGGTTACCAATGCTGCAGCGAAGAACAAAAGTGGAGTAGGAGGATACTCCACAGATGTAGGACCAGGCGGAATTAAAGGAAATATTTGCTGGGAGACCTGGAATAATACACCGATTACAGATGGTATTGTTTATCAACCTACTTCAATGCCATTAACTCCGGGGAATTATACATTGTCTGTTCGTTATTACTCAGAAGTTCAATCAAATTCATCTGTTTATTTCGCGGCGGCTTCCGGAAATGGTGGTATTCCTGTTTTAGCCAACATTGCTTCCGCATTAGGATCCGTAGCCCTTGCAAGCCCGGCAAATGTTGGAAGTACTTCACCTAATCTCACAGAAATTAAGTCATTCAATTTTACAGTATCATCATCGCAGGTTGTTTCAATAGGATTTTTAGCCAATATAAAATGGGGAAATGGAACAGCTAATCCGGGTAGCTATATAAGAATCGATTGGATAAAACTGGTAAAGAATAATTAGGTACAATTTCTATTCAGGAGGTTGAAATGAAATAGCCTCATTTTTAAGTGGGGTTATTTTCAATATTTAAAATAGTAAAAATGGGATATTCAAAGAATAGCGTTATTTCCGTGGCAGTGCTCACTTGCTTTTTCTTCATTGCATCCTGTAGCAAAAGTGGAGGAAGCAGCAGCAGTTCCGCTACAGATACTTCCACAACGCATAAAATAAAATACATCGATACGTTGGCTCCTTCTGTAGCACTGAAACATCCGGGGGGATTGATGAGCAATGATGACATTACAAGAATTAAATCCGATACGGCTACAGAACCCTGGAAAAGTGGCTGGACTAAACTTTGTGCCAACCCACATGCACAAACGACTTATACGGCTAGTCCAACTACCTTGCTAATACGTGGCGGTAACAGCCCGGAACAACCTTTGCCCGATAATTATTCTCATGCCATGAATGATGCAGCTGCGGCGTTTCAATTGGGTGTTCGTTGGAAAATAACGAGAGATGCTACTTATGCACAAGCTGCGGTGAATATATTGAACGCCTGGGCAAACACTTGTACCGGAGTAAGTGGCGATCCGAATGCTGCACTTGGTGCTGGTATATATGGGTATGAGTTCGCGATCGCAGGTGAGCAGTTGCGAGATTATGCTGGTTGGGCAGCAGTGGATTTTACGAAATACCAGCAGTGGATGTCGAATGTCTTTTATCCTGTTAACTACAGTTTTTTGTCCAGCCATTGGGGTTGTAACCCTCAACATACCTGGTCCAACTGGGATTTGTGCAACCTGGCATCAATTATGGGAATTGGCATCCTGACTGATAACAGGTCTATGTACAATTATGTTATTAATTACATCCAGAAAAGCGGCCTTGGTAACGGTTATATTTTTAGAACCATACCTTTTGTTTATGATTCCATTACATCGCAAATGGCGCAAATGCAGGAAAGTGGCAGAGACCAGGGGCATGCTACTTTATCATTGGCGCTATTGACAACTATATGCCAGTTAGCATGGAACCAGGGGGATGATCTGTGGGGTTTTAATAACAATATGGTACTAAAGGCAAGCGAATACACTGCAAAATATAATATTGCTTTTTTAGATGTTCCTTATACTGCTTATAGCTGGTATCCCAAGTGTGATAATACGACAGAACTACTGCCTGTTGTTGGCGCTGGTAGTCGTGGAACTATAAGGCCGATGTGGGCAATGATCTACAACCATTATGCAAAAATAAGCAACATACCCGCGTCGAATTTGACCTATACCGCAATGGGGGTTCAAAGAACACAACCGGAAGGAGGTGGGGGCGATTACGGTCCCAATAGCGGTGGCTTTGATCAGTTAGGGTTCGGTACTTTATTGTTTACCAGATAAGGGCCCATTTGTTTTGATGGCATGTTCTCTACGGGAATATATCAGGAAAAATCAGGTACCATTCACAAATGGATATTAAAGTAGAAATTAATGAGTAGTAATATAATGCCCGTCAGAAAAATAATGAAGTGGGGGTGCGTCTTTATAATGGTTGTTTTTTTGGGAGGAAGCTGTAAAACCGTTTCCACCTTTCATACAGAGAAAGAGCTGAACTACTGCTTGCAACAGACAGTTAAAACGTTGGCTGCACTAACAGATAGTACACATCTTCCCAGGAGTATACAAAACAGGCAAAAGCAATGGCGGTTTGTTGATTACCGGGATTGGACATCAGGTTTTTGGCCAGGTATTCTTTGGTATATTTATGATTATACCGGGGAACCAAAATGGAGGAACGAGGCAGATAAGTATTCAAGAAACTTATTTCCATTAATAGATTCTGCTCCCATTGACCACGATCTGGGGTTTCAGCTTTATTGCAGCTTAGGCAATGGTTATAAGTTTACAAAGGATAATAATTATAAACGGATAATGCTGCGGGCGGCAGATTCGTTGGCTACTTTGTACAATCCAAAAGTGGGAACGATTTTATCCTGGCCGCGTAGTGTGCCTGGCACGGACTGGCCGTTGCGCCATAACACCATTATGGATAATATGATCAATCTTGAACTGTTGTTTTGGGCCGCTAAAAACGGTGGGTCAGCACATTTGTATGATATAGCGGTAAGCCATGCGCTTGTAACAATGCAGAACCAATTCAGACCCGATCATTCATCTTTTCATGTGGTGGTATATGATACCGCTACCGGCAAAAAAATAAAAGCCATCACACACCAGGGATATAGCAATAGCAGCATGTGGGCGCGTGGCCAGGCATGGGCTATCTATGGCTATACAATGGTGTACAGGGAAACAAAAGATACGCAATTCCTGAACTTTGTACAGAAAGTAACAGATGTTTACCTGGAACGGCTCCCCAAAGATTTGGTTCCTTATTGGGATTTTGACGATCCGGCTATTCCAAACGCACCGCGTGATGCTTCAGCAGCGGCGGTTGTTGCTTCGTCGCTGCTGGAACTTTCAACCTTAATGACGGACAGGGAAAAAGCGAAAATGTATTATGACAAAGCGGTTGGCATGTTAAAGGAATTGTCTTCCGAAAGATACCAAAGCCGTAATATTAATAATGCTTTTCTTTTACACAGCACAGGCCATAAGCCGAATGGAGGGGAGATTGACGCATCGATTATCTATGCGGATTATTATTATATTGAAGCATTGTTAAGACTTAAGCACATTTCGGATACTTTTTAATATTTCCTTAAAACAGTAAATGCGATCCAGTACTATGGTCAAATCATTTTTTATATGGGTGTTATTGGTTAGTTCATTACCGCTTTTTTCACAGGAGATCATGAGTGATACAAAGAAGGTTTTGACCTCTCCGGATGGTAATTACCGGTTTTCATTTTATCAAAAGAAAAAAGAAGATGGTGCCCGGCAAATGTATTATACGCTTTCCTTTAGGGGGAAAGAAGTGTTACTCGAATCGGAAATGGGTGTGTTTATTCAAAACCATTTATTCGAATCGGCGCTCGGCATTCCCAATGACACATTTAAACATTGGAGCGATAACCTGGAACTGATAGGGGTGGATACTTTATCTGTAAATACAACCTGGCACCCTGTTTACGGGGAACGTAACAGGGTGAAAGATCAATATAACCAGTTGGTATTGAAATTCAGAAAGGGCGGTGCAGAAGCCGGTACAATGAGCGATGCGTATGACAAGCGCAGGTATTATTTTATGAATGTGGAATTGCGCGCTTACAATGAAGGTGTTGCATTCCGTTATCATTTTCCGGAAGCGGTGAATGGTTTGTTTTTGCATATCAGGGGCGAACAAACGCAGTTCACTTTACCTAAAGGTACACGGGCTTATTATGAAAAATGGGCTCAGGGGCCTATTAGTTTATTGCCATTAAAGGATTGGAAAGATGAGGCGGAGCGCCCGCTTACTTTAAAATTACCGAACGGATTAACCGTTGCGTTAGCCGAAGCCAATATGATAGACTATGCCCGGGGTAAATTTGCATTGTGTAGCGAAAAAGCCAATACGCTTCAGTTGTCGATGTACTCCGCCGCCGATGTTATCACGCCTTATGGAACACCCTGGAGAGTTGTAATGGCAGGTGAACACCCGGTTGATCTGATCAACAACAACGATATCATTTT
>Ga0114932_10002558_pt1 | contig 19013 bp, 13 predicted proteins | sample 2SBtaG_2_FD_87286 | JGI IMG/M metagenome (GOLD analysis project Ga0114932, IMG submission 87286) | Deep subsurface microbial communities from Kolumbo volcano to uncover new lineages of life (NeLLi) - 2SBTROV12_ACTIVE470 metaG | ecosystem: Environmental > Aquatic > Marine > Volcanic ... | reverse complement strand
GTGACGGAACCAAGGCGCACAACCGCAACAAGGTTTTCGCTGTCAACGATTGCCACGGCGGCGGGGTCAAGGGCAAAAGCTTCGGTAACCAAAGTCGACGGCGCGCCGTCGACAAAGGCTTCGCGCCGCAAAGCCAGTTCGTTATGCGGCACCAGGTCCAGTGCGACAAAATCCTGACCGCTTTCCAGCGCCGGTTTCAGTGCGGCTGCAACGCTGAGAAGCGCACGGTGTTTCTGCGCAGCCAGCCAGTCGGTGGTGACGCGGTCGCGCACGTCCTGCATCGGAATCAGTGCGGGTGGTGTTTCACTGTCAAGCCGCAGCGCTAATATCCCGCCGTCGGCCAGATCGATTAATTCGGGGAAATCACCTTCGGCCACCGCTGCCGCGTTTTCGCGAAACGCGTCATAGGCGGCAATGCCGTCGGCGCTGTCGACGGTAAACGCAATGGTGTTCAGCTCCATATCACTTGAATCGGCCACTTCTTCCAGCGTTGCGCCGCCGGCAAGCAGATCGTCGATGTCGGTGATTCGCGCGGCGATATATCCGTCGGCCTTGGCTGCCGCTGCCTCGACCTTCAGTTCGGCTTTGGCATCTTCAAAGGTAGTAACCTGCGCTTGCAGGATCGCGTTGACACGGAATATCGCCGGACCCAATGCAGAATCGACCGCGCCGGTCACTCCGGGCTGCGCCAGTGCGAATACAGCGTCGCCACCGGCCGTCGACAAATCCGCGCGCCCCACGTCACCCAGATCGATATCGTCCAACGTCAGCCCCCGCGAGGCCACCAGATCTTCAAAACTGTTCTGACCGTCGCCAAGCAAAGCAGCGGCCTCTTGTGCGGCGGTTTGGGACGCAAAAACAAGTCGCTCGACGATGCGGCGCTCCGGGCGGTTAAACCGGTCGGGCTGGCTATCGTAAAGCGTGCGCAATTCGCTGTCCGCGACGTCGATATGTTTAAGAACCATTTCAGGGGTAAGCGATATGTAGGTAATATTGCGCGTGGGCAAAGATGTATAGCGCGCCGCATGGTCGTTGTAGTAGGTGGTGAGATCACCCTCGTTGGGCGGTGCAAGATCGGCGGGAAGCTGACCGTCACCAATCAATGCCCAGGTAAAATCGCGTTCTTCGCCCAGATAGGACAGCAAAACGCGGCCAAAGCCTTCGCCTGTAGGAACCCCACCGGAAATGGATCGTTCCAGTAATGCACGGCTGTCCTGATCGCGTACTATAGTGTCGTACTCGCCCGGTGTCAGACCAGCCCGTTGCAGGGCAAACTCATAGGCCGTTTGATCAAACGCGCCGGAGAGGCCAACAAACGCATCCGTAGCCAGCAATTCGGCGCGCACGCGCTCGTCACCGACAGAAAGCCCGATTCGGTCGGTCTCGCCGTCAAGTGCCGCTGTGACCAAAAGTTGCGAAATCACCTGCCTGTCGATGCCAAACGCACGCGCCTGTTCCATGGTGATATTCTGCCCGACCTGCTGCGAAATTTCGCGGATTCTGTTATTGAGCGCCAACGCATAGGATTGCGCGCTGATGTCGCGGTCACCAACCGACCCCACAACGCGGGCGCCGCCGTTGCCCACCGAGCGCACGCCAAAACCGGTCAACCCGACAATCAACAACCCCAAAAGGATCCATACGAAAATGTTGGACGCTTTTTTGCCTGTGGATTTGGCCATGGTGCGGTGCCTTTTATGTTGGTTTTTTCACTGAAACGGGTCTTAAGGATGAAGCCGCGCATATACAAGCACCGCTCAGGTCGAAAAAGCGTGAAGTCTGTCAAACAGCGCCGCAATTTCGCGCCGATCAACGTTGGCATAGGCGATGCGCAGCTGCCGTTCAGGCGCACCATCGCCGCCCTGTTCCAACGTGGGCGCGAACATCGTGCCCGGCAGCATCAGAACCGACTGGTCGCGTAACAGTTTCTTGGCAACCTCTGTTGATCCCAGGTCAAAGGGATGCGCCACATAGGTAAAATAGGCGCCAACCCCCAAAAGCGTCCAGCCGGTCAGCCCTGCAATGGCGCTTGTGATCGCAGCGCGGCGCGCCAGTATTTCGCTCCGCTGACCGGCCAGCCAGTCGCTCAGATTTAACAGACCGAATAGCGCGCCACGCTGACCCAGCTGGTTGGGGCAAATGGTCATTGTGTCGAGAAACTTTTCCGCCGCCGCCAGACGGGCGGGTGCCGCAATCATCGCGCCCACCCGATGGCCGGTCAGACGATACGCCTTGGAAAACGAATAGAGGTGGATCAGCGTCGAGTCCCAGTCGTTTTTGTCGAACAATGAATGTGGCGCCCCCGACCGGCTGTCAAAATCGCGGTAGGTTTCGTCTACGATCAAAGTGATGCCTTTGGCTTTGGCGAGATCGTAAAACTGTGCCAAAAGTTCGCCCGGGTATTCAACGCCCACCGGATTGTTCGGCGTGACCAGCACTATGGCGCGGGTTTTGTCGTCAATCAGCGCCTTTGCGGCCACGACGTCGGGATGCATGTCCGCATTCAACGGCAAAACCCGCGCCTTAATTCCCATCATGTCGAGCCACATTTTATGGTTGAAGTACCACGGCGCGGGGATCAACACCGCGTCACCGGCGCGTGCCAGTGTCGAAACGGCAGCGCAAAACGCCTGATTGCAGCCGCTGGTGATTGCCACATTACCCGGGGAAATCGCGCCCCCATAGGCCTGCGACCATTGCGATGCCACCTCGGCACGCAGTTCGGGCAACCCGAGCACGGGGCCGTATAAATGTGCGCCGGGATCGTTCAGCGCTGCCTCGGCCAATGCCGCGCGCAGGGATTTGGGCGGCGGTTCAACCGGCGCGGCCTGCGACAGGTTGATCAACGGTCGGTCGGGCGCAAAATCCATGCCATCCAGCCAACGGCGTGATTCCATGACCGGTGGCGGCGACGTAAGGTCAAAATTCGGATTAATGATCCGGGTCACAAAACCCCCTTTGAGCGGGCCCATTCAAACACGTTAAAGGGGGCATATTTCAAGCCCTAATGCGGTGACGGAAACGGGAAAAAAATCAGAGAGAATCGGGTTAGATTTGTAGCTAAATTGATTCGCAATTATTTGGAATCGACCGGCGCTATCGGCGTAAAGGCGACGTAATCTGACGAATTTATTGTCCGGTCGCGGCCGTTTCTGTCACTTTTTTCCAACAGCTTTTGCCCCGATTTTAACACATTCAATCCCAAATCTTGCCATTCTTGAGGTCCGAATGAGACATGACAAAAACCGCGATTTGCGAAACAATGGCGGCCGTTCAGCGCAAGAAAATCTATGCTTCGTTGGCATTTCATTGAAGCGCTCAACGGCGATCGCTGGGCAATTGTTTCAATATTGGAAACAAAAAAGTGGTTAAAAACAGGTGGTTGCGAAAATTAGGTTCTGGCCAAATGTGCCGTTTCCGCCAGATTTGCGCCACTTTTCACTATTCAGCGATGAAAAGTTGCTTTAGGTTGGAACACTCAATGCCCTACTGGGATGGGCACCACAACTCTGGTCACGGGGGCGGCCGCACACAGGATCGTATTGCTTAATACGAACGCGTGAGCGCCGTGAATAACCCGGACGCAGGGCTGCGCAAATTCCGCGCCCTTTATTTCGATGCTTTGGTCATCCTCGCGATGGTTGCAGTACTGTGCGAGCTGAATACGGTTTTGCATCAGTCGCCCGCTTTCGTGGCATTCATCGGAATTTCATTCATTCTGGCAACATTTGCGGTCGGGCGTCCGTCCGGTCTGTGGCTGCGATTCCTGTCTTCACCACAATCTCATCTTTCGCAGTTGCGCGTGGCGGGGGCGGTACAATGAAGATCGTGCGTTGTCCGGCCATTTCAGACTATCGCGGTTCGCTTATTGCGTTTTGCGAACGGCCCCGGGTTTTACGCCCGTATAGCAATCAAGTTTCCATCAGCGGGAGTATTGAACAATGACTGATCAAATTAACGACAAAAACGAAAATCGTACCGTGTGGGACCAACCCCTGGACGACGATTCCGGTTCCGGTTCCGGCGGCGGCACTGGTTCCGGTGGCAGCACCGGTTCGGGCGGCGGTTCGGGTTCCGGCGGTGGTCACGGTTCCGGCTCTGGCGGGGACAGTGGTACAGGCGGCGGCTCTGCCGGCGATAGTGGTACTGGCGGCTCCGGCGGCGGCTCGGGATCCGGAGGCGGCACAGGCGGCGGCACAGGCAGCGGCTCGGGATCTGGAAGCGGCACAGGCAGCGGCAGCGGCTCGGGATCCGGAGGCGGCACAGGCAGCGGCAGCGGCTCTGGTTCTTTCTGCGGGTCAGGTGGATCGCGCGGCGAAATCAACGGCGACTCCGGCAACAACACGCTGGTCGGAACCGCGGGCGATGACGCAATTTACGGCTATGACGGGGACGACACAATCAGTGGCCTCGAAGGTAGTGACTATCTGAACGGCGGTTCCGGAGACGACGTCATATTTGGCGGCGGCGGTAGCGATATCATAATTGGTGGCAGCGGCGACGACCAAATCGACGGTGGGTCCGGTGACGACTGCATCGACGGCGGCTCGGGCGATGACTATATCGACGGCGGCGACGGCGCAGACCATGTCCACGCGGGCGATGATCGCGATACGATTGTAGCCGATTCCGGAGACAACGTAGACGGTGGCTCGGGTGGTGACGATTACGACACTTTGGTGGTCAAAAATGTCGATCACATTCAATACACCAGCGCCGATCATGAAGACGGGATCGTTCATTTCAACGACGGGACCACCATGGTGTTCAACGACATCGAGAACATCGTGTGCTTTACGCCCGGTACGCTGATTTCCACAGCAAAAGGCGCCGTGCCTGTCCAGGACTTAAAGGTCGGCGACAAGGTGATCACCCGCGACAACGGCCTGCAAACGATCCGTTGGGTTGGCGCAAAGACGATGGAGGGGCGGCATCTGCTTGACAATCAGCACCTGCGCCCCATTCTGATCCGCAAAGGGTCACTTGGCCGTGATCTGCCGGAACGCGACATGAAGGTGTCGCCAAACCACCGTATGTTAGTCGCGAACGAGCGTACCAGTCTTTTGTTTGAAGAACGCGAAGTTCTGGTGGCGGCCAAACATCTGATCGATCACAAGGGCATTCAGCAGATCGACGTGGTGGGTACCACGTACATCCATATGTTGTTTGACCACCACGAGGTGATTTTAGCGGACGGTGCCTGGAGCGAAAGCTTTCAGCCCGGAGACTATTCTCTCAAAGGCATGGGAAATTCCCAGCGTAACGAAATCTTTGAGATATTCCCCGAGTTGCGTGACGCCAAGGGCCGCAATGGTTACGGCGCGGCGCGGCGTTCATTGAAACGCTCGGAGGCGCGGTTGCTGCGCTGATGAAACCGACGTCTTCACGTAGACGGGCAGGCTTTGGTCTGCCCGTTTATGTTTTGGTACGGGCAAAATAACGCGCCCAGTCGTCTTCTGTATCCAAATTAACTGTGGCGTGTTGCGCGGGCAGGGGTACGGTCACCACCTCATCCAAATGCGCCGCAATAAGCGCGCGGGCACCCTGATCACCAGACAGCCGTGACAATGGTGCAAAATATCGACGCCCAAACAGCACCGGATGCCCGGGTTGACCACCCGTATCGCTGGCCCTGCATATGTGCAGTCCGACCTTGGGGTCATAGGCTTTCATGACGTTGTTCAAATCTGCGGTTGTCAAATCGGGCATATCGGCCAGCGCCAACAGCGCGGCGTCGCAGCGGTGATCCAATGCGCGGACACCGGCGCTTATGGACGCTGCCATGCCCGCGTGGGCGTTTGAATTCTTAACGATTTCCAGCGGCAGATCCTGGAGCGCCTCTGCGCGTGGCCCGGCCGCATTGCGCAGTACCACCAACACCGACGCAGCGTCGCTTGCACAGCATTGCCTCGCTGCGCGGCGCAACAGGGGCCGGCCATCGATTTCGATCAAAAGTTTGTCGCGCCCGTGCATCCGCCGCGAAGCGCCCGCAGCCAGCAGGACGATGGCGATGTGTGGATTTTTATCCGCGCGCATGAATTCGGTCCTGTGATTTACGGTTGAGCGTCGCCTTGGCTTTGATTACGCTTTGTCCATGGCCTGCGACAGCAGTCGACAAAAATCAAGCCGTGAGGGGAGTATATGCGCAGCTATCTGGAAATCGACCTTCAATCGCGGGAGTCGTCCAAACGGGTGCTGACAGGACAAGAGATTGCCGAGTGCGGGCGCTACCTGATCGCCAAAACGCTGCTGCAAGAAGGCGTCGCCACCGTTGACCCTCTGGGCCCCGACAACCCTCTTATGTTCACCGCAGGGCCCTTTGCAGGCACCAATTTTTCTAATGCCAACCGGTTGAGCGTTGGCTGCAAAAGCCCGCTGACCGGCGGCGTCAAAGAGGCCAATTCGGGGGGTACGTTTGCCTTTGCCATGGGGCAGCTGGAAATCGCGGGTCTTACTTTGCGGGGTCGGTCTGATGAATGGGTGGTCATCCGCATTCCGCTGGAAGGTGACATCGAATTTCACGACGCCACGCCCTATCTGGGTCTGGGCAATTTTGATTGCGCCGCCAGACTGCACGACAGGTTCGGTGCCAAAACCAGTCTGGCGCTGTGCGGCCCTGTGGGCGAATACCAAGGCTTGCTGGCGGGTATTGCGTTTTCCGATACCGACAACCGCCCCTCGCGACTGGCGGCGCGCGGTGGGGTTGGTGCGGTGATGGGCAGTAAAAAAGTCAAGGCCATCGTAATCGACAAAAACCGTATGCCGACCGTAAATGACCGCAAAAAGGTCATGAGCGCGGTCAAAATGTATAACCGCCTGCTGGGCGACAGCCCGGCGGTGCAGGCCATGAAGAAACTTGGCACCGCGATGGTGTCCGATCTGACCAACACGCTGGGGGCACTGCCGACGCGCAATTTCTCGTCCGGGCAGATCACCGACACCAAGGCCGGGCCGCACAAAATGGGCGGCGATTTTATTTATGAACTCAATACCGGGCGCGGCGGAGATCCCAGCCACGCCTGCATGCCCGGATGTATGATCAAATGTTCCAATGTGTACCACGACGCGGACGCGCGCGAGCTGGTGTCGCCGCTGGAATACGAAACCATTGGCCTGCTTGGCACCAACTGCGGGCTTGACGATCCCGACGAGGTGGCGCTTCTGAACGAGATTGCCAACGATCTGGGGGTAGACACGATCGAACTTGGCGGCACGATCGGTGTGTTGATGGAGGCGGGTCAAGCGGAATTTGGCGACGTCGGTTTCATGACACAGGTGTTGAAAGATCTGCGTGCGGGCAACAATCGCGGGCGTCTTTTGGCGCAGGGCACGCGGCGCGTGGGCGAACATTTTAACGTGGCGCGCATTCCGGTGATCAAAAGTCAGGCAATCTCGGCCTATGATCCACGCATTATCGAAGTCACCGCCGTATCGATGATGGTTACCGCACAGGGGGCCGACCATACGACCGGCAATGCCCCGTCATTTGTCAGCCACGACAAGACGGTAAAACAGGTGGCCCACGAAAGTTACCGCATGCAGATCAACAGCTCACTGGCGGATTGCTTTGGCCTGTGCGTTTTTGGCCGCTCGGTCACCGATGTGAACAAAAAGCTAATTTCCGACGCGATCAATGACGCATTTGGTTGCGACGTGACGCCCGATTGGCTGGTACAGATCGCGCGCGAGACCCTGCGGCTTGAGAATCGCTTTAACGCCGCCGCGGGTTTTTCTGAAATCGAGGACGAACTGCCGGAATTCTTCGCAAATGAACCGCTGCCCCCCACCAACAAAACCGCGCGACTTTTTGCGGCCGAGGTGCGGGGTTATATCAAGGAATTCAGTGAGGATGCGGGATTTTCGGTTAATTAGGGCCATTTTGGCCCGGTAACAGGAAAAGGATTCCACCTGATGAATACTCTGCAATCGCTGTCGGTCGACAGCGAAGGCGCCTGTCTGGCGCTTAACTGGGCAAACGGAAAAACCCGACGATATCATGCCGTTTGGCTGCGCGACAACGCGCAGGATGCGCTGACCCGCGATCCGCGTAACGGGCAAAAATTGCTGACGTTGGCGGAAATTCCCGCGGATACGGCCATTGCGGACGCGCATTTGGATGGCGATGCCATCGAAGTAAAATTTACGTCCGAGGACCGCGTCATCGCGTTTTCGGCCCGGTGGCTTGACGCCCACGCTTATGACGTTTGCGCGCCGGAAAAACCGGGCTGGTTGTCACAACACGTAAGCACCTGGCAGGGCGATTTGTCAGTTCCGGGCGGCGAAATGGCGGCGCTTGATCTGCGTGCCGACGATTTGCGCGACTGGCTGGCGGCAGTCCGGCGGTACGGTTTTGCCAAAGTCAGCGGCGGGGCGCGCGAAAGCGGCGCACTGTTGGATGTCGCGGCACTGTTTGGCTTTGTGCGCGAAACCAATTACGGCAAGTTTTTCGAAGTACGTACCGAAGTGAACCCCAGCAATCTGGCTTATACCGGAATGGGTTTGCAGGGTCACACCGACAACCCTTACCGCGATCCCGTGCCAACGCTGCAGATTCTGTACTGTCTTGAAAACTCGGCCAAAGGCGGCGATTCAATGGTGGTTGACGGGTTTGCTGTGGCCAAGCGGCTGCAAGGTGAAGACCCAGAAGGCTTTGATGCGCTGGCGCAGTATTGTGCCAATTTTGAATACACGGGTGAAAGCGGCGTGCGCCTGAAATCGCGCCGCCCGATGATCGAACTGGCCCCGGACGGCAAAATGATCGGCATTCGGTTCAACAACCGCTCGACCGCGCCACTTACCGGCGTGCCTTTTGATGCGATGCCGACCTACTACCGCGCCTACCGCCGCTTTGCCGCATTGGTGGACGACCCCGAAATGGCGGTAACATTCAAGCTGGAACCGGGGGAATGTTTTATCGTCGACAACACCCGCGTTTTGCACGCCCGCGCCGGATATTCGGGCGCGGGAACCCGCTGGCTGCAGGGCTGTTACGCTGATCGGGACGGGTTACTGTCGACGCTGGCAGCACTGGAGGAAAAGGCATGACCGCACCGGATTTCACCGCACTTAATCGCGGCAACATTGTCGATTTCCTTGGCGATATTTTTAAGCGGCGCGGGGCCGAGGCCTATTTGGGCGAGGACGTGACGATGTCCCAGCACATGCTGCAGGGCGCGCAACTGGCCGAAGAAGCAGACGCGGGGGATATTCTGGTGGCGGCGGCGCTGCTGCACGATATCGGGCATTTCACCAATGAATTTCCCGACGATGCGCAGGATCGCGGCATCGACGCCAAGCACGAACACGCCGGTGAAGCGGTGTTACAGGCGTTTTTCCCACCTGCCGTCACCGACTGTGTGCGCTATCACGTGGACGCCAAGCGCTACCTTTGTGCCACAGACGCTGGTTATTTTGGGCAGCTGTCGGCGGCTTCGGTGCAGACGCTGGCGCTGCAAGGTGGCCCGATGAAGGGCGCCGAAGTCAGCAAATTTGCGCAGAATCCGCATGTGGCCGATATCCTGCAGGTGCGCCGGTGGGATGATCAGGGCAAAGTTGCCGGTCTTAAAACGCCTGATTTTGATCACTACGCGCCGGTTTTGCAGCGGGTCGTCGACGGGTACTTGGGCAGCAACTAAAGCGCAATCCGAAAAGTGGGCACCGGTTTTCGGAATAAATTGCGCGCAAGATCAAAAAGATAGAGCCGCTCCGCTGATTCAGATAAAAAGGACGCGGCTCTAAAGCATATCGCGCTATAGCAGAGGTTTGGTGATCAGGCGCGCGGGGCGCATGTCGCCAAGGATTTCGATTTCAACCTCCAGTCCCTCAACCGCGCGCGCCGTGGGCACAAAACCCAGCGCGATGGATTTTTGCGCGAAATGCGAATAGCCACCCGACGTGCAGAAACCCTGGACTTTGCCGTCCAGCCAGATCGGTTCGTAGGCGACGACGTCGGCGCCTGCGGCGTCGACCTCAAAGGCGACGAGCTTGCGCCAAGCCCCCGTGGCCTTTTCCGCCAGTGCTGCAGATTTACCAATGAAATCAACGTCTTTGTTGTAAGACAGAAACCGGTCCAAGCCGGTTTCCAGCGGTGTGTAATCGGGGGAAAATTCGCGCATCCACGCGCCGAAGAACCGATCCAGCCGCAACGACATCATCGCGCGCATGCCAAAGGGGCGCAGGGCAAAATCAACGCCTGCCGCGCTCAGGGTGTTATATAGCGCCCGCTGGTTGTCAGCATCGCTGTAGATCTCATACCCAAGATCGCCGGTGTAAGACACGCGTTGCACCAGCGTGTCGCAGACGCCAATCGACATGGTTTTGACGTCCATAAAGCGAAATGCGGCATCCGAAACGTCGCCCGCTGTGCATTTTGCCAATAGATCGCGCGCCCGTGGGCCTGCGATCTGAAAGCCGATGCGCGTGGTTGAAACATTTTCAATGTTAACGTTGCTATCGGGCAGATGTTGCAAAAACCACCGCATGTGAAAAGCCTGCGCACCGAAACTGGCGATCAGTTTGAAACGGGTGTCCGACAGGCACGATACGGTGAAATCGCCGATCAGGCGTCCTTTGGGCGACAGCATCGGTGTCAGCGACATGCGCCCCGGTTCGGGAATGCGCCCGGCCATAATCCGGTCAAGCCACGCCCGCGCACCCGTGCCCGTCACCATGTATTTGCCGAAATTGGCGACTTCGTTGATCCCTACACCGGTACGCACCGCCATGACTTCCAAAGCGGTGGCTTCAAACGCATTGGAGCGGCGAAACGACGGGGTCTCCAAGCGCGGCGCGTCTTTGAGCGCAAAGTAGTTGACGACCTCCAACCCGTATTGCGCGCCGAAAACCGCGCGCTGGTCATCCCAGATGTCGTACATCGGCGTGGTTTGAAACGGGCGGCAGGCCGGGAGTTCCTCATTCGGGTAAGTGACCGAAAAGCGCCTTTGGTAGTTTTCAACGACTTTGGGGCGGGTGTAGCCCGGCGTGATCCACGGGCCGAAACGCGCCACGTCCATGGCGAATGTGTCGCGTTCGGTTTCGCCTTCGATCATCCACTGCGCGAGGCTGAGCCCGACACCACCGCCCTGGGAAAAACCCGCCATGACCGCGCAGGCCGACCAGTAATTGCGCAAGCCCGGCACCGGCCCGACCAGCGGGTTGCCGTCCGGGGCAAACGTAAACGGGCCATGAATGGTGTTTTTGACGCCCGCACGCGCAAGAATCGGATAGCGGTTATAAGCTAATTCGATCGAAGCTTCGATCTTGTCCAGATTGTCGGGCAAAAGTTCGTGGCCAAAATTATCCGGTGTGCCATCCACAGCCCATGGCACGCAGGGCTGTTCATAAAAGCCGATGCACAAGCCGCGACCTTCCTGGCGCAGATAGCTTTCGCCGCCCGGATCAACAACATGCGGATGTTCAATGCCGTTTTCATAGATTTCAGGGATGTCCTCGGTGACGATATACTGGTGTTCCATCGGGTGCAGCGGCAGATAGATACCGGCCATTGCCGCGACTTCGCGTGCCCACAGACCGGCGGCGTTGACAACGTGTTGTGCGTGAATAGTGCCGTCTTTGGTCACAACGTCCCACGTACCGTCGGGGCGCTGGTTGGTCTCGAACACCGGGTTGCGCAAGATAATGTCCGCGCCACCCATCCGCGCGGCCTTGGCGAAGGCGTGTGTGGTGCCCGAGGGGTCCAGATGGCCGTCGAGCGGGTCATAAAGCCCGCCAAGAATACCGTCGGTATTGGTGATGGGCGACAGTTTTTTGATTTCATCGGGCGTCACGATGCTGGTTTCCAGCCCCATAAAGCGGTGTTTGGCGCGCTCGGCCTTGAACATGTCCAGCCGCTCGGGCGTGTCAGCCAACGTCACGCCACCCACATGGTGCAGCCCGCAGCTCATGCCGGTCAGTTCTTCGAGTTCTTTATAAAGACGGATTGTATAGCCCTGCAGCGCCGCCATATTGGTGTCGCCGTTCAGCGTATGAAACCCGCCCGCCGCGTGCCACGTGGAGCCAGACGTCAATTCAGAGCGCTCGACCAACATCACGTCAGACCACCCTAGTTTGGTCAGGTGGTAAAGTACCGAACAGCCGACGACTCCGCCGCCGATAACACATACGCGGGTGGTGGTTTTCATGCGGGGCTCCCTGACTGGACAGGGGGACTATTGAGCGGGTTTATCGCCCCTACAAGTCCGAAAACGACACCCGGTGTCGTGACTGTAAAAGTTCCGCACATCGCGTGTGAAATCGGATCGCGCGGCGTTTATATTGGTGACAATCGTAGCGTCAGCGCGGTTTTGCGGGGTAGGCGCGCTGGTTTGCGGTCAGCACTTAACCGCCCTGTTTTTCCGGGATCAGCCCGCGCGGACTGAAGCGCAGCACCAGCAGCAGGATCAGCCCCATGGTCAGCAGGCGCATGTGGGCGGCGCTGTCGATCAGGTGTGACTTCAGCCAATAACCGTCGGCCATTCCCGCTGTGATCAGGCTCATCAGCCACAGGCCAATGGGCTCTACCTCGATCCACAGGAACCAGATCAGAAAGCCGCCTAGCACCGAACCCCAGTTGTTGCCCGAGCCCCCCACAACCACCATCACCCAGATCAGAAAGGTAAAGCGCAGTGGCTGGTATGTGGTCGGTGTGAACAGCCCGTCCATCGACACCATCATCGCCCCCGCGATGCCGCACACCGCCGAGCCCAGAATGAACACCTGCAAATGACGCTTGGTGACGTCTTTGCCCATGGCTTCGGCGGCTTCCTCGTTGTCGCGGATGGCACGCATCATGCGCCCCCAGGGTGATTTCAGCGCCATTTCCGACAGCCAAAGAATGATCAGCAGAACCACTGCAAAGAGGATGGCATAGGATACTTTGACGTAAAGCGAAGAGGCGTCAATCGCGGACAGCCCAAAGCGGTCGGCGGCGGCCAGAAAACTTTCGCTGGCCTGCAGGTCAACCTCTTTGGCGACGGGGCGCGGGATGCCGTTTACGTTTTTCACGCCGCGCGTCAGCCATTCCTCGTTCTTCAGAAAAGCGATGATAATTTCGGCGATGCCAAGTGTGGCAATCGCCAGATAATCCGAGCGCAACCCAAGTGAGATTTTACCGATTACCCACGCGGCCCCGGCGGCCAGAATACCACCGACGACCCACGAAATCAGGATCGGCAATTCGAGTCCGCCCAAAAATCCGGTACCGGCGGGATTGATTTTTTCAATCGCCTGAACCGAAGGATCGAAAACAAAACGAAATGTGAAAAACCCGATGACCATCAACGCGAACAGGGCCCAATTGCGGGCCCGCCCCGGTGCCATGGTTTTCCACAGCGCAATGGCCCAGACGATCGTACCCGCCGCGATAGCCAGCGCCAGCAGAATGCCAAAGCCGCCGACCTCCCACGCCTCTTTGACCGGCGGAACCGAGGTAATGACTGTCGCCATGCCGCCCAGTGCCACAAATCCCATGGTGCCGACCGAAAACAGGCCCGCATAACCCCACTGAATATTGACGCCCAATGCCATGACTGACGAAATCAGGCTCATGTTGATCAGGGTGAAGGCCACCGACCAGCTTTGGAAAAACCCGACGGCGATGAACAGGCTGAACACAAGGGCAAACAGCATGATATTGCGTGTATTTATGGTCATACCGATTGCCCCTTGAACAATCCGGTCGGGCGAAACAGCAAGACCAGAACCAAAATGGAAAAAGACACAGCGAATTTGTAATCGGTCGACAGCAGTTGCACGAGCGTTGTTGGTTCAAAGCCGTCAGGGACCAGATATCCAAGTACCTTTTTGAACGCGTAAGTGACGGATATTTCAGAAAACGCTATAACGACACCACCGGCAATCGCGCCCACCGGGTTGCCAAGTCCGCCAACAATCGCCGCCGCAAACATCGGTAACAAAAGCTGGAAAAAAGTGAAGGGTTTGAAGCTTTTATCAAGGCCGTACAGCGTACCTCCCACCGTGATCAGCACCGCCACCAGCAGCCAGACAATGGTGACCACGCGTTCGGGGTTGATACCCGATAATAGCGCCAGATCCTCGTTATCGGAAAACGCCCGCATCGATTTGCCCGTGCGGGTTTTATTCAGAAACCAGAACAGCGCGGCAACGACAACGACTGCAACCACCAGCGTGATGCCCTGTGACACCTTGATCGTCAGCCCCTCGGCAAGACCGGTTGCCGCCTTGAAATCGCGGGCCTTCAGAATAAACCGTGCGCCGTCGGCAAATTGCTGATCACCCGGGCCAATGATAAACCGCACCAGCCCGTTCATGATGAACATGACCCCCAAAGACGCCATGACCATGATGATCGGGGCGGCCTTTTGGCGTCGGTAAAACCTGTAGACAAACCGGTCGGTGACCAGCAAAAGCGCAGCCGACGCAGCAATACCAAATGGCAACGCCAGCAGCGCCGTTGGCAACGGCGCGATCGAAATGCCGACGCTTTGCATCCACCATGTGACCAGTATCACCACCATGGCACCAAAGGCCATCGTGTCGCCGTGGGCAAAATTGGAGAACCTTAAAATACCGTAGATCAACGTGATTCCCAGCGCACCAAGCGCCAGTTGGCTGGCGTAGGCAATCCCCGGAACCAGCACGAAATTTGCCAGGGCTATGAGCGCATTCAGAAAATCCATTAGCCGGCGTCCTCGCAAATCAGGAACGTGATGGTCGAAGTCGGCGGAATGCCGGCACGCAGTCGGTGCCAGAGAACCGATTTATCCCCCGCAGGCAACAGCGATTGTATGTCAGAGTCGCCCTCGGACCACACGAACGGGCCAGAGTCGGTCACATTTTGCACGGTGGTCGATATGTCGTTGTATTCAATCAAGAAACTGCCTTCACCTTTGGGTCCGACTTTGAGCGGCGATAAGGTAAATTTTGTGGTCGCCTGTGTGGCCTCACAGGCGCCAAGTTCGTTGCAGATTTTGGACGCCTGGCAGTTCAGCACCTGTTGGGCACCCTCGGCCATAGCCATTCCGGGGATCAAGTTAATCAATAGAACGACACGAAGAAACACCCTTACCCCCCCAAAAAGCTTTTGCGGACTTCGGGGTCGGCCAGCAACGCCTCGCCCGTGTCGGTGAACCGGTTGCGCCCCTGTACCAGCACGTACCCCTTGTCGGCGATATAAAGCGCCTGTCGCGCGTTTTGTTCAACCATCAGGATCGAAATGCCGGTGCGTGCCACTTCGATGATGCGGTCAAACAGCTCGTCCATCACTATCGGCGACACGCCCGCTGTAGGCTCATCCAGCATCAGAACTTTGGGCTGGGTCATCAGGGCGCGACCTACGGCGACTTGCTGGCGCTGCCCGCCCGATAGTTCACCTGCCGCCTGTCGGCGCTTGTCTTTCAGGATCGGGAACAGGTCATAGACCTGCGCCATGGTGCCGGAAATATCGTCTTTTCGCAAAAACGCGCCCATTTCCAGATTTTCCTCGACGCTCAGCGAGGTGAACACATTGGCGGTTTGCGGCACAAATGCCATGCCCTTGGCGACACGGTCCTGCGGTGAAAGGCCGGTGATGTCCTCACCGTCGATCAATACCGCGCCCTCGTGCATGTTCAGCATTCCAAAGATGGCTTTCATGGCTGTCGATTTGCCCGCGCCATTGGGCCCTACAATGACGGCGATTTCGCCTTTTTCAACGGCGACGGTGCACTCGTGCAGGATAGCGGCCCCTTTGCCGTAACCCCCGGTCATGTTTTCACCGATCAGAAAGCTCATGTTTTGGCCCCTGATTTTTTGGCAGGCTTGGCTTTGGCTTTGGCTTTGGGCTTTTTCACAGGTTTCGCGGCCTTGGGTGACTCAAAGCTGACCGCTTTGCCTTCTTTGTTCTTCAATCCCGTGCCCAGATAAGCCTCGATCACGCGTTCGTCGGCTTTGACCTCAGCGGCGGTACCTTTGGCCAGAACCGCGCCTTCGGCCATGACGATGACGGGATCGCACAGACGTGAAATGAAATCCATATCGTGTTCGATCATGCAAAATGTGTAGCCGCGTTCACTGTTCAGACGCAAAATCGCGTCGCCGATGGTGCGCAGTAACGTGCGATTAACACCGGCACCGACTTCGTCCAGAAACACCACCTTGGCATCGACCATCATGGTGCGGCCCAGTTCCAGCAGTTTTTTCTGTCCGCCAGAAAGATTGCCGGCCACTTCGTCAGCCAGATGCGAAATCGTCAGAAAATCGATCACCTCGTCAGCCTTGTCCTGCAAGGCCTTTTCCTCGGCTGCAATTTTACGCCGCCGAAACCACGTGTCCATCAGGTGCTCGCCCGACTGAGTCCCCGGCACCATCATCAGATTTTCGCGCACCGTCAGCGAGGCAAATTCGTGTGGGATCTGAAAAGTACGCAGCAAACCGCGGTGAAATAACTCGTGCGGCGGCAGGCCGGTAATGTCGTCGCCGTCCATGGTGACTTTGCCAGAACTGGCCTTCAAAACACCGGCTATCACGTTGAAAAGTGTGGTTTTTCCCGCACCGTTGGGGCCTATCAATCCGGTGATTGATCCGGTCTCTACCGTCAGCGTTGCGCCGTCAACAGCGCAAAACCCGCCAAAATATTTATGGATATCTTCAACGACGATCATTGTCGCCTTACCCCTATCAAAAACAGCCCGGAACCGGCCCGGGCTGTTCTGTCTTGGTCAAAAATCGAACTTAGCGGTATTGAACAGTCGTGACTGCCTCGCCTTTGATTTCGATTTCACGGTAGTTCCCGGCAGATTCGCCCGGTCCAATCAGCTCTACCGCCGAGCCGCCGACGTAGTCGATGTCGCCGCCGTCCGCGAGGATTTGCAGGCCTTTGGCCAGCTCACCCGGGAAGATTTTTTCGCCCGGTGCGTTGGCAACTTCAAAGACATGTTCTTTGAAATCGGCAGACATGTGCGAATTCGCAGCCTGCATTGCCAGCAGGATCAGCGCAGCCGCGTCGTAGCTTTCCGGCGCAAAAGGCGACGTGCCTTCAAATCCGTTGGCTGCGCCGATGTCGGCCATCATGGCCGCGCCGGGGCTGTCCGTGCCAGGCACCTGACCAAACGAACCGTTCAGATCAGCACCAATTGCGGCAGGCAGGCTGTCGCCGACCATGCCGTCAGGCAGAACGAACGTGTCAAACGCACCTGTGTCCAGAGAACTCTGGATGATGCCTTTGCCGCCCTGATCAAGATAACCGGCCACAACCAGAACTTCGCCACCGGCAGAGGCCAGCGCGCCGACTTCAGCCGAATAGTCGGCTTTGCCGTCTTCGTGGCTTGTGTTGATGGTCACGGTGCCGCCCGCGGCTTCAAAAGCTGCCTGAAACGCATCGGCCAGACCCTTGCCATAGTCGTTGTTGGTATAGGTCAGCGCCACGGTTTTGATGCCGCGGTCCATGATGTTGTTGGTCATAACCTGACCCTGACGCGCGTCAGAAGGTGCGGTGCGGAAAAACAGGCCGTCGTCTTCGGCTGTGGACAGCGCCGGCGATGTGGCCGATGGCGAAATCATAACGATGCCGTTGGTGCGTGCCACGTTTTGCAAAATGGCACCCGTCACACCGGAACAGTCGGCGCCCATGATGGCGGAAACCTTATCAGATGTGATCAGACGTTCGGCGGCAGCCGTGGCAGCGGCGCTGTCGATACAGGTCGAATCGCCGCGCACACCGACGACTGTGGAGCCGCCAAGGAACAGGCCGGAGTCTGATACTTCCTTGATTGCCTGTTCGGCAGCAGAGCCCATGGCAGGGGCCAGCGATTCAATCGGGCCGGTAAAGCCGATGATAATGCCGATTTTAACTTCGCTTGTATGCGAGGCGCCAAAAGCACCCGTCGCAAGCAGAGCCGAGGCCGTAGTGGCCAATAGTAGTTTTTTCATGATATTCTCCCAGTTGTGAATTCAGTACCAATCACATTAGGCCAGTATATTGCATTTGAAAAGATAGTATTTTCAGCATGCTGGCGTAAGTGGTTTGACTGACGATCCGGCACCTGCACCGTAAATAATCACCCCGCCGAAGCCCGTGCGCCGCGCTCGCGATAGGGTGTGGTGTCATAGTGCGCGCGGTAGCATTTGGAGAAATGCGACGGTGAAGCAAACCCGCAGGCCAGTGCGACGTTGATCACCGACATTTCGGTCTGCATCAACAGGTTGCGGGCCTTTTGCAAACGCATTTCCATATAATAGCGTTTGGGAGAACGGTCGAGATAACGGCGAAACAGACGTTCGAGCTGGCGAGTCGACATGCCTACGTCGCGCGCCAACAGGCTGGGAGATATCGGTTCTTCGATATTGTCTTCCATGATCTTGATCACGATGTGCAATTTCGGGTGGCGGACCCCGATGCGGGTGGGAATTGACAGGCGCTGTTCGTCGCGCGACGTGCGGATCGACGTGTAAATCAGGCTGTCGGCAACTTCGTTGGCAATTTCCAATCCATGATCGCGGGCGATGATATTGAGCATCAAATCAAGTGAAGACGTGCCGCCAGCCGAGGTATACCGGTTGTCGTCAACGGTAAACAGAGCCTTGGTGATTTCAACGTCCGGGAAATTTTCCTCAAATGAATCGTGGTTTTCCCAGTGGATGGTGCAGGTGCGCCCGTTCAGCAACCCGGCCCGGGCCAGCGTGTGGGCCGCAGTACACAGACCGCCGATTTTGACACCCTTGCGCCCTTCGCGACGCAGCCAGTTCAAAACCGGTTTGGTGCTGGCTTCCTGAATTTTAATGCCGCCGCACACGAGGATCGAATCGTCATGTTTCAGTTCGGACAGTCCACCTTCGACGGCGATTTGAACGCCGTTCGAGGCTATCGCAGGGCCACCGGTTTCGGTGACCAGAGTCCAACTGTAAAGTGATTTGCGCGATTTTCGGTTGGCGATGCGCAGCGGGTCGACCGCCGAAGCGAACGAAATCATCGAAAAATTGTCCAAGAGAAGGAAAACGTAGCGTTTTGTCTGCGGCGTGTGAGGGTCAGTCATGATCGTGCGGCCCCGGATCGAATC
>Ga0114932_10002554_pt1 | contig 19016 bp, 21 predicted proteins | sample 2SBtaG_2_FD_87286 | JGI IMG/M metagenome (GOLD analysis project Ga0114932, IMG submission 87286) | Deep subsurface microbial communities from Kolumbo volcano to uncover new lineages of life (NeLLi) - 2SBTROV12_ACTIVE470 metaG | ecosystem: Environmental > Aquatic > Marine > Volcanic ... | reverse complement strand
GACCTGCTATGATAACCGTCAGCAGAAAGATTTTATAGTTACCCAGCGAAATAATAGAGGCCGCCACCAGGGTGGTGAGACCCGCCGCGGGCCCTGATACCGCTAGTTGTGAACCACTTACTAGTGCAACTACCAGTCCGCCTATGATACCTGATAAAAGCCCTGCATAAAGCGGGGCGCCTGAAGCCAGTGCAATGCCCAGGCAAAGTGGCAATGCTACGAGGAAGACGGATAAACCGGCCGGCAGATCATACTTAAGCCATACTAACCTGTAATACCTGATTTTCCGTCTCATATTTTATACCCTCAAAACAATGTAGACCCTTGTGGTAAACAATTTTGCCGTTACAAGATAAGGTTTTTAACAAAAAATCCCGCTCTGCAGAGCGGGATTTCATTATCAGAACTAGTGATAAGTTTATTTCTTTTTCTCGTAACGCTTCTTGAACTTGTCGATACGACCTGCAGTATCTACCAGCACATTCTTACCAGTATAGAAAGGATGTGACATGTTGGAAATCTCCAGTTTTACCAGGGGATATTCTTTACCATCTTCCCACTGGATGGTTTCTCTGGTAGCAGCAGTAGAGCGGCTCAGGAATGCATAACCGTTACTCATGTCCTTGAAGACAACAAAACGATAACTTTCAGGATGGATACCTTGTTTCATGGTTTCTATTTTAAGGTGGTACGGATTTGGCCGTACGATTATTTAAGAGCTGGCAAAGGTAAGTACAATTAGGCAATTGGCCAATTTGGAAATTTGCCAATGATTGGGTGCATCAACTTTTCATGTTTATGAACTGTAGCGGGATGCCGAAATTGCCGGCCTTGCATTTGGCTATAACATCTTGAAGATCATCGATTTTCTTGGCGGTAACCCGGATAATATCGTCCATAATGGCCGCCTGCACCTTCAGGCCGCTGTCTTTGATCATTTTGACGATCTTTTTGGCGTCGTCCTGCTTCAGGCCATTCCGCACGGGTACCTCTTTCTTCACCACTTTCCCGCTGGGATAAGCGTCTTTATCAAAATCGAAAGCACTGGCATCAATACCCTGCTTCATAGCGCGACTGATGAGCACATCGATGAGCTGTTTCATCTTCATATCACTTTCGACTTCCAGAGACACCACAAAATCTTTTTTGTTCAGTTCCACCACCACCGGCGAATCGCGGAAATCGAAACGGCCGCTTATTTCTTTCTTAACTGTATTGATGGCATTATCGAGTGTTTGCAGGTCTACTTTGCTGGCAATATCAAATGACGGCATAAACAAAATTTTAACAAATATAGCCATAAAAAAGGCCCCGATGGAAATCGGGGCCGCCGTCTATATAATGCACATGAGAAAAAACAAATTTAATGTTGCGAATGTGGATGGAATCAACCAGATAAAATTGCTAAAAGATGATGAACGGACATACGCCTATTCAAATGGATCATTCCTCTTAATTAAGAGCCATTACCTCCTTGTTGTACCCTGTTTTGTTCATCGGTTGCACTACCTCTTCTGCGTTGTTGTTGCACAGGTTTTCCTTTACCAAACCTGTACGAGAAACTGACATTGAATACACGGCTGTCGCGTACCTGGTGAATGGTTACGTCTACATTCTGGTACTTACTATAACCATTGAATTGTTGTGTATAAAACACATCACTCAGGTTCATCTTAACTGTTCCCTTGCTATTCAATATTTGTTTGCTCAATCCTATATTCATACTACCCATCGGTTGAATAACCAATACACCTTCCAAACTGTTTCCACGATAAAAACCACTGAGCTCTGCGCCCCACCCTTTTTTAAAAGTGAACTGGTTGTTCATGTTGGCCATGAAATTATTTCCGCCGATTGAAATGGGGCCGCCGTTCACCGTACCATTGAATTGATTGTAATAATACAGAAGATAAATATTGGTACGCCACCATTTAGCGAGCGGCATACCCAAACTCATCGATGCGCCCAGGTTCCAGCGGCTGGCGATATTGCTCTTCTTCACATAGGTAGTAGTGGTACTGTCTATCTGCTCCAAAACATCCTGGATAATATCGGTAGTATAACTATAATTGATGGTAGTGGTAAGCATGCCGCCATATATGTGACTGAGTTCGATATTGTGACTGAACTGCGGGTTCAGGTAAGGATTACCCACCTGGTAAGTGTACTTATCAAGAAAATAAAAGAACGGGTTCAGGTCCTGGTAATTGGGCCGGTTGATACGGCGCCCGTAATTCAAAGAGAACTGGTTCTTGTCGTTCAGGGTATATCCAATATACACTGTGGGGAATAACTGCGTGTAATGACGGTTGAAGGTTTGCCCCGTTGTAAGTTGATTACCTTTCATGACTGTATTCTCTGTACGCAATCCGAATTGTCCGCTCCATTTTTTATTGAACTGCTTTCCAAAATTGACATAGGCCGCATTGACATTTTCTTTGTATAAAAAATGATTGGTCCTGCCCGAATCGATTACATATTGCCCGTTTTGCAAATTGCTGTACTGTGCATTGTTGTCTGTTGTTACATAACTGCTTTTAATACCCGCTTCAAATTTGATATCGCCGCGCAGGGTCTTGGAAAAATCTACTTTGGCGCTGTATATATCGATATCGGAAGGCACAAGTCCCCTCATGGTTTCATCGGGTCCTTTTTTATTGCCGGCATTATCATAAAACAAGCTGTTGAGCATCTGCAAATTGTTCGATGCATAATGGATATAATCCACATCACTGGTCAGTTCCGTTCCGGTTGTATCGAATACATGGCGCAGGTTGAAATTGAAACCAACATTTTTAAATTCATTCCTGCCATCATTGACAGACTGCGTGCGTGTATTCAGGGTACCACTATTGTCTTTGATCAATGTATTGTTCCTCATGTACTCAGTGCCATTATTACCCAAACCTGTTACAACCAGTCCCAATGTTGTTTTTTGGGAAGCAAAATAATCGAACCCGGTTTTGAAATTATAACCACGGTACTCACGGTTACTCAAGGTACGCTGATCAAAAATAGATGAGATAGTGTCGGAAGATTTATTCCTGAAAATACGGGTGAGGTTGATTTCATTGAAATTTTGCGAATAATAATGACTGGCATTACCGAAAAGATTGAACTTACCGGTACGGTAATTTAAATTGAGGCTGTTATTGGCCCTGGGATATACTCCCTGACCATATCCTGTTGTTAAACTTCCATTGAAGCCCTGCGCTTTGTTCTTTTTTGTTTTGATGTTGATAACACCGGCATTACCCGATGCATCGAACTTGGCCGGCGGGTTGGTCATGAGCTCTATCTGGTCGAGGTGACTGCTCGACATATTACGGAGCATATTGGCCAGGTCCTGTCCGCTTAAATAAGTAGGTCTTCCATCTATCAGGATCATCACACCCTGCTTGCCCTTCAGGCTGATATTGCCATCTTTATCAACACTGATACCCGGCGATTTTTCCAGTATATCCATCACGGTTGTACCTGCATTGGATGGAGAAGCATCTACATTGATCACCGTCTTATCCAGTCGCTGTTCGATAAAAGGTTTTTTGGAAGTAACCGATACACTCGCCAATTCATTGGCTACCGGTTTAAGTGCAGTGATGTTCAGGTGATGAGCCTGGTGGTTGGCAGACAATTCAAAAGCATCGCTGTAATATTTTGCATAACCTGCTGCCTGTACCGCTACCAGGTATTTACCCGCCGGGATCTTTTCCATGGAGAAGTCGCCGTTCTTATCGGTCACGGATCTTTTCACTACGGCAGAATCTTTTATGCGCAGCAGGCCAATGGATGCCGCTTCCACCGTTTTTTGGGCGGAAGACAGTCTCCCGCTCACCGAACCCGCCGGGTCTGGCGCCTGAGCTGCGAGGCTGGAGGAAACCAGTGCCGTTGCCAGCAACATAGATAGAAATTTGTTCATACAATTAGTTTTATAGTGATTGACTTAGTTCCAGTTGTTACTAATTACAGAACAAAACTATGTACTATGCAAAACCAAGTACATAGTTTTAACATGAGCGGTTCCTGGAATGGATGAACGGAAAACCGGGGGTTCAGGGATTACTTAGCGGTAGCAGTGGTCCATTTTTTGGACTTTGCCATCACAACGATGCCGGCAATGACCAGCAAACTGGCGATCAGCTCTGCCTGGGTAGGTTTAAAGGGAAGGGTCTCATAACGGGTATTCACGCGGATCAGTTCAATGAAAAACCGCTCCACACCGTTCATCACCAGGTATAGCCCGAAGAGTTGGCCGGGTACTTTGATCTTTTTGCGTACCGACCACAATATGAGGAAGAGGATAAAACAAACGATGATTTCGTATAAAGGTGTGGGAAATACCGGCGGCACCAGTTGGCTGCAATAGGGGCCGCTGCATCCCGGGATGGGTACGCCCTCACCTACCACGTTGTGAGGATAATTGTAAGCCCACAACCAGCCGGGCATCCAACTAAAAGGTTTGGGATGGGTATTCACAATACCCCAATCGCCATCGCCGCTCATGTGGCAACCAATTCTTCCGGCCGCATAAGCGAACATCATCACAGGCGCCATCGTATCGCAGAGGTGTGCAATACCGATCTTATGTTTTCTTGCATACACAATAAAGGCGATGCCGGCGCAGATCAGTCCGCCGTAAAAAGTAAGTCCGCTGAAAGATATCAGTGCGCCAACAGGATCTTTTACAAAGTCGTTCCAGTTTTCAAGGTTATGGAAGATCTTGGCGCCTACAAAACCAAATGCAGCAGCATAGATCACCAGGTCTCCTACCCTGTCGTGCGGCCATATTCTTACCACCCTGTTTTCCGGCTTCGCGAGTTGATGGCGTTTTTTCTCCCACCACTTCAATCCTGCGAAAACCAGTCCCAGCAATATTCCCAGCGGCCAGCTCCCTTGCGTGGAAAGAATGAATGATTGCGGATCGTTCAACGCATTGCTGGTTACAAAAGCGCCGATGATCTTAAAGCCAAACACAAATCCCAGTATAAAATTCGCCAGCAACTCCTGCAAGCTTGCAGGTGCACCAATGGTGATGGTCTCTTCTGTATACACAAACTGACCCAGGTTTTCTTTCCTGCGGAATTCCATGGTAAGGATCCAGGCCGAAGCGATGAAAGACAGGGCCACAAAAAAACCGAAGGTGTTTATCAGCTTCAGTCCAGCTATGTCGATTCCGAAAATATCTTTGAATGCGTAGTAGAGATTGGGATACATGGCAGCAAGATAATGGTTAAATATTTAGCAGTGAAATTGCTGTAAAAAAGTAAGGCTCCGCAGAAGCGGAGCCCATACTTACTAACCCATCTCTAAACAAAACTAAGGTAAAATCAGTTACAATACTCATCAAAAACAGCGATCAGGTGCTGGGCGATCATTTGCGCCGGGCGACCCTCGATCTGGTGCCGTTCCACCATGCTCACCAACTGCCCGTCTTTGAACAGGGCAATAGCGGGTGAAGAGGGCGGATAAGGCAGTAAATGCTGGCGAACCTGGTTCACTGCCTCTACATCAAAACCTGCAAAGCTGGTGGTCAGCCTGTCCGGACGCTTTCCGGCATTCTGAATGGCCATCAGCACACCGGGCCTGCAAGCGCCTGCTGCACAACCACAAACCGAATTGATCACCACCAGGGTGGTGCCACTCTGCTTCAGGGTATCGTCCACTTCCCGGGCCGATACCAGCTCATCAAAACCATGATCGGTCAGTTCGGCCTTCATGGGTAACACTATTTCTGCTGGGTACATGTCATTTCATTATTAGAATGCAAAGATACGATAAAGTTGGAACACTAAAGAAGCATTAAAAACGACAAAGTGACGCTTGGAAACTCCAATAATAGACATTTTGTCGTTTAAAAAGGGACGATTCCCTCCTTACTGGCATGTTTTGCTCGTAAAAATCGGGTGGTACAGGGTTTGAATGGGTTATAGAAACAATTGAAAACTCAAAAATTGAATACCATGACACTTGTAAAACATCGTCCCGCCCATTTCAGCAACTTATTCGATGAGTTCTTTGGCAATTACCCCGTTAACTGGGGAAAGGATATACAAGCCGCTTTCGGTAACCCCAAAGTGAATATCCATGAAACTGCCGATGCCTATCATGTAGAACTGAATGCGCCGGGCCGCAACAAAGAAGATTTTAAGATCGATGTGGAGAATGGTTTGCTCACTATCAGTTACGAAAAGAAAACCGAAACTGAGAACAAGGAGTATAAAACCATCCGCAAAGAATTCAGCTACCAGAGCTTTAAACGCAGCTTCAACCTCGATGAAAACATCGATGCCAATGCTATCCAGGCCAAATATGAGAACGGCGTGTTGAAACTGTTGCTTCCTAAAAAAGAGGAAGTGAAAACAGCTCCCAAGCAAATTACTATTTCATAATCCTATTACAAAAATCATTGGCACAGAGCCAACAGATTTTGTTTCATAAGCAGTTGGTTTTGGTTAACACCCCGCGTATCCACGCGGGGTTTATTTTTACTGCTGATGCTATTATCGATGATGTATCGATCGGATCACAACGTCGGGAAGGAAAGGAGAAGCGTCGCCGCCATTGCGCAGGATATCGCGCACAATGGTGGAAGCTACTGATGTGTACTTAGGCTCACCGGTAAGGAAAATTGTTTCTATGTTTTTATCGAGCGTGCGGTTGGCGTCGGCAATGGTTTTTTCGTATTCAAAATCACTCACGTAACGAATCCCCCTGAGTATGAACCCCGCTCCGATCGATTTGCAATAATTTATCGTGAGCCCTTCATAGATCACACTTTCCACGCGAGAGTCTCCGTTGTAAATTTCTTTGAACCATTCCTGGCGTTGTTCGGGACTGAACATGGGCGTTTTAGCCGCATTGATACCAATACCGATATAAATTTTATCGAAGAGCGGCAACGCACGGTTGATGATATCGATATGTCCTAATGTAACAGGATCGAAGGTTCCGGGAAACAGGCAGATTCTTTTCATAAGCATGGTTTAATTTTCCCTGCCGGCCAGCAGATAGAGTACCGCCATACGCACTGCTACCCCATTCTCCACCTGGTTCAGCACAATCGAATGTGGTCCGTCGGCCACATCGCTGTCCAGCTCCACACCCCTGTTGATGGGGCCCGGGTGCATGATCACGATCTCTTTTTTAAGGCCGTCGAGTAATTTTCTTTTGATACCGTAGGCCAGGTTGTATTCCCTGAGCGATGAGAACAGGGGTTGGTTCTGTCTTTCGAGTTGTATGCGCAGCACATTCGCCACATCGCACCATTCCAGGGCTCGTTGCACATTATACTCCACCCGCACATCCAGGGCTTCGGTAATGTATTTGGGTATCAGTGTAGGCGGCCCCGCTACCATGATCTCGGCTCCCATTTTCTTCAGCAGGTACATATTACTCAAAGCCACGCGGCTGTGCATGATATCACCGATGATGGCCACTTTCAATCCTTCCAGTTTACCCAGCCTTTCCTGCATTGAAAATGCATCGAGCAATGCTTGCGTGGGATGTTCATTGATGCCGTCTCCTGCATTCACAATCGCAGCGGGAATATGTTGCGCCAGAAAATGCGGCGCACCGGAAGCGCTGTGCCGCATCACCACCATATCTACCTTCATGCTCAGAATATTGTTCACTGTGTCGAGCAAGGTCTCTCCTTTCGCCGCAGAAGAACTGCTGGCCGTAAAATTGAGCACATCGGCCGAGAGGCGTCTTTCCGCCAACTCAAAAGACATACGCGTGCGGGTGGAATTTTCGTAAAAGAGATTCACAATCGTCACATCCCTGAGTGAGGGAACTTTCTTTACAGGTCTTTGTAAAACTTCTTTGAACTGCTGGGCGGTGGAGAGAATCAACTGAATATCTTCCTTATTCAGGTCTTTGATACCAAGTAGGTGTTTGGTAGATAGTTTCATTAAAGGGCAAAGATAAAGCGTTTTGAGGAAATCCTATAACAACACTACTTCTTCCCGTTCGTCTCTTTCTTTCCAGCACACTTTCACTTTTTCAGATACGATGGTGTCGATGGTCTTGCCGGTGTAATCGGGTTGTATGGGTAATTCCCGGTTGAAGCGGCGATCTATCAGCACACAGAGCGATACTTTGGATGGACGGCCGAAATCGAGCAAGGCATCCAGCGCTGCGCGGATGGTGCGGCCGGTGTACAGCACATCATCGATCAGCACCACGTGTTTGTTTTCGATGCTGAAAGGAATATCGGTGGCATTGGCAATGTGCAAGCTCTTTCGCACATCATCGCGATAAAAAGTGATGTCCAGTTTCCCGTAATGGATGGCGGCCTCCCCAACGATCTTTTTCAGTTCGGCTACGATGCGGTTGCTCAGGAACACGCCGCGGGGCTGCAGTCCGATGATGACGGTATTCGACAGTTGCAAGTTATTTTCCAGTATCTGGTGGGCCAGCCTTTTAACGGTCAGTGCCAGTTGTTGTTCGGATAAGATCGTCTTCAAACCTGAATTTTAGAATAAAAATAACTGCTTCCCCCGAGAACATGCGAATAATTCGGCCCGCAGTGCTTTAATTTGCCCCCGATGTTGAGGCTCCGATCCATAACCCTGTTACAGTTTCGCAATTATCCGCAAGCGCAGTTCGATTTCAATGAACGTGTGGTGGGCATTTCCGGCCTCAATGGATCGGGCAAGACCAACCTGCTCGATGCCATCTATTACCTCAGTTTTTCCAGGAGTTATTTTTCCCGGCCCGATTCGCAGAACGTACACCATGGCAGCATCGGCATGCGCATAGATGGCGACTATCAACTGAACGAAAAAGATCACCGGCTCGCCTGTATTCTCCGGGAAACCAACCGCAAAGAGATCATTCTCGACAACGAAGCGTATAAAAAAGTATCCGACCACATCAGCCGTTTTCCCTGTGTGATGATCGCTCCCGATGATCTTGTGCTGATCACCGGTGGAAGTGAAGAAAGAAGAAAATTTACCGACACGCTGCTCTCGCAATTGAGTCAGCCTTACATGCAGCAACTGATCGATTACAACAAGATCATCCAGCAAAGGAATAGCCTGCTCAAACAAATGTCCGAAACAGGCAGTACCGATACGGCATTGATGCAGGTACTGGATGAACAATTGATTTCGAGGGCGCAATTCATTTTTGAAGAAAGAAGAACTTTCCTGGCAACATTTTTCCCGGCCATTCAATCGGTCTATACACGTATTGCCGGCAAAGCCGATGGACTGCAGATACGCTATGAAAGCCAGTTACTGCATGGAGATATGAAAAGCCTGCTCAAAACAGCTTATCACAAAGACCTCGCTTTACAAAGAACCACAGTAGGCATTCACCGCGACGAGTTGGTATTCCTGATGGATCATGCGGCTTTCAAGACCGAAGCATCACAAGGGCAAAGAAAGAGCCTGCTCTTCGCGCTCAAGCTGGCCGAATGGCAGGTACTGAAAGAAAAAAAAGGCTTCACGCCCATCCTTTTGCTCGATGATGTATTCGAAAAACTCGATGCACAGCGCATGCAGCAATTGTTGCATTGGGTTTGTGCCGAAAACGACGGGCAGGTGTTCATTTCAGATACACACGAGGAAAGATTGAAAGAGCACTTGAACGAAACAAGGACGCCTTATCAAATCATTCAACTAGTTTAACCGTCATCCCAAGTATTTTTAATCGTCATCCCGAGCAACGTCACCCTGAGCGAGCGAAGCGAGTCGAAGGGGCAGCCCAGGGATCTGCTTGAATATTCGGACAGCTCCTTCGACTCGCTTCGCTCGCTCAGGATGACGTTCAGAATTAATTGCTACCTTTATACCATGGGTGAATTTCACATCGGCGATGCACTGAAAGGATTTTTGAAGAAGAGTCCACTGCGCAACGGTATACGTGCTGTGCAGATAGAAGAGATATGGGAAAATCTGATGGGTAAAACCATTGCCAAATACACCGACAAAATACAGATCATCAACCACAAACTATTCATCCATACCGCTGTTGGTCCGCTGAAAAATGAGTTAATCTATCAGAAAGAGCAGATCATACAAAGAGTGAATGAAGCGTTTGGGGAGAAAGTGATTACGGAAGTGATAGTACAGTGAGTAACCCATCGATCGTCATCCCGAGCGCAGCCGAGGGATCTGCCTGAATATTCGAGGGGCTCCTTCGACTCGCTTCGCTCGCTCAGGATGACGAGACACGCGGGTCTATTATACCATAGAGTATATCGGCCATCAGGTTCACCACTATAAAGAAACTGGCCGTTACCAACACGCTTCCCATAACCACGGGAAAATCGAGTTTCTCCAGCGCATCCACTGTTACCTTACCGATCCCCTTCCATCCGAAAATATATTCCACAAAAAAAGCGCCGGCCAGCAATTCGGCAAACCAGCCGGTAACGGCAGTGATCACGGGATTGAGCGCGTTGCGCAGAGCATGCCGGAAGATCACACTTTTTTTGCTCAATCCTTTTGCATAAGCCGTTCTGATAAAATCCTGGTCCAGCACATCGAGCATGGCGCTGCGCGTTAACTGGGTGATGATAGCCAGCGGACGAATACCTAAAGTGAGTGCAGGCAATACCAGGTTTTTCAATTGTAATGATTTACCGGTAAACGGATCTATATTGAACAGGCTACCCGTCATGTGCAAACCCGTATAACGACTGAGCACAAAACCAAACACATAAGCCAGTACAATGCCCATGAAAAAAGAAGGCGCCGAAATACCCAGCACACTCGCAAATACAGAGCCAGTATCCATCCAGGTATTTTGCTTCACGGCAGCCAGTATGCCCAACAGGATACCCACGATCGTTGCCATGAGCATGGCGGCAACAGCCAGGATCAGCGTACCCGGCAGGGCATCCATCAATACTTCACCCACATTTTTTTTAGTCTGGTAAGAGCGCCGCAGGTAAGGTATTTTCAAGCCCAGTTTGGTTTCTCCCCCGATAAAAAAACCTTTCAGACCCTTGGCCCTGATCTCTTCTTCTGTGTGTATGCCCACTGGCGACACATCATTCAAATAAAGCAGGAATTGTTGCCATCTGGGTTTGTCCAACGCCAGTTCTTTGCGGATGTTTTCAATAGTGGCTTTATCGCCGGTTTGTCCGAGTACCAGCCTTGCCGGATCGCCAAAGCCCTGGAACAAAAAGAACACCACCACGATCACACCGGCGAGTACCAGCAGGCCATACAACATTTTACGGGCAATGAGCAACAGCATGATCCAAATGTAACAACAAAGCTTACAAGTAGCTCAGCCATTTCTTTTCCTTGTGGTTGCTTTTATACCGGTCGTACCATTTACACAGGGGATACATCACAACCAATACGCCTATCCAAATGAGGTATACGATGCCCAGGCTGAAGCCATATCCTTTCAAACCCGGACTTAACGTTACCCATGTAGAGATGATCATGTCGGTCCATTTGTATCCGCATATTTGAGCGCCAACAACAGCGAGCAGGTGTATGAAGTAAATATGGATGATGTAAAAGAACAGCGGCACCCTTCCGAATACCAATACTTTCTTAGTGAATCCGTTCAACGGCCGCTCTGCGTAGGCCAGGAACAGGAAGGCAGGTCCCAATGTCATGAGCAGGTACAGGAAGGAAGGCGGGTACTTGGTGGTATTTAAAAATGAAAGCAGGGTAAACACAGAATTGTGTTGCGGCGCCCATGCGTGGGGATCGCCGTAAATGTTCAGCGTGCGTACGATGATGAACAGCATGGTAACCCCAACGCCCAGCCTGATCAGCGCTTTCTTTCTTCGTGCGGGGTCTACATCACTGGCATACAATCTGCCGAAACAATAGCCCGTGGCCATGGTTCCTATCCAGGGTATGATCGGATAGCCGACAAATATATCGATGTACGAAAAACTGAACAGGCGTTGCTCGTGCAGGAAGGCCCAGAAGAATGCATTCCCCCCTTCTCCGGGAACATGCACATTATCGAGCAGGTTGTGGGCTGTCATGCACAGCAAGCCTATAACCAGTATCAACGGCATGGGAAAATAAATGAGTAGCGACAAGCAGATCATACTGATGCCGATGGACCAGATCACTTGCCAGATCAGTATTACATAAGGATGGAAGGTCCATCCCGGCGTTACCACCAGCATTTCCAGTACTACCAGCCAAAGGCCTCTTGTAAAAAGGAAAAAAGAAAGTTCTTTGGTTGTTTTGCGGCTCTTGCTCAGGTATGCAGCCGTGCCTGCGAGAAAAGTAAAGATGGGTGCACAGAAATGTGTGATCCATCTTGTAAAAAATAATGCGGGCGTGGTGTGTGTAAGGTCTGTGGGATCGTAGAGATAAGCTCCCTGGTGAAAATAATCCCTTACATGGTCCAGGGCCATAACCAGCATGACAAAGCCTCTCAATAGATCGATCGATTCAACGCGTTTATTTTTTACCTGGGCAGTTAATGTTGAAGTCATACTCCGTGGGTTTTAGTTGGGGCGACAGCCTGTAAATTTAACCAAAAGCCGGAGTTGTACTACCAAATTTTACCCGCATCTGTATAAGCCAGTTTTTTAACAATGGTAGCTCCTTTCATTAAAAAGAAGGTAGGTCTTACCCTCGCCGCTGTTTTCAGCACAATGGCATCGCATTTTAAAATGTGATATTGTGGGAAGAGTACCGTTGCTTTTTCGGGTTCCGCTGTAACCAGGAACAGCGGTATTTTTTTTTCCTGTAAAGCTTTGCCGGCTACTGTTTCAAGCGCTGCCTTCCATTGATCTACCCCATTCATGTCTTTGGCCATTACCAGCAGGTAATTGCCGGAGGAAGCAAACAAGGCGGAAGTGGTATCCATGCCAGTGATGGTTTGTATGGCGAACTCTGGGATCGCCGGTTGAAGGCCATTCCCTTTTCTGGCTATTTTATCCTGTCTGCCAACATACTGGTAGGTAGAGTCGAAATCGGGCGGAAAATGATCCTGGTCGAATGTGAGTGCTTTCCCATTCTTCCGGTAAGTGAATACGATGGACATACTATCGGGCACAGCGCCTGCTGGTTGTTTCATTTGTTCCGCAATATTATTCCCTGCTTTATAAGGCAGACAATCAACCAATGGCAAATGCTTCAACACATACCATTGCAAAGCCGAAGTAAACAACACTGCTACGAACACCGCAAATCCTGCTACCTTGTTGCGGCCACCGGCAACAGTAGAAAAAAAGAGTACAAGGATCAATAACAACAAGACCAGGTCTTTCCCGAAAGATTGTGCAGGTGTAAGCGGAAGACAATCACCAAAACATCCGCAGGTTTTGATCTTGCCCGAGAGCAATGCATAGCCCGTGAGGAAGCTGAAGAAAATAATGAGCAACAGTAATAACCAGTTCACCAGTTTTTGCTGCCATCCTACGATCACCGCAACACCAGCTCCTATTTCGAATGTATTCATAATCACGGAAAGGCTCAGTGTATAATCGTGAAAACCATTCCACCCCCACACTTCAAAAAATTCCTGCATTTTGTAACTGAGTCCGAGCGGGTCGTTGGCTTTTACCAGGCCGGAGAAAATGAACAGCAGTCCCACCAGCCAGCGGATAATGGTCAATACTCGTTTCATCTGTTGGTTTTATGGTTTTGGTTAGTGCTTCCCTTCAGCTATCAGGATGAGGGCAAAAACAGCATAGTTCACAATATCTACATAATTGGCATCGATACCCTCGCTGATCAGTGTTTTCCCTTCGTTATTAAGTATTTGCCTGATACGCATGAGTTTCATGAGAATGAGGTCGGCAAAGCTTTCCTGGCTCATTTCTCTCCAGGCTTCGCCATAATCGTGGTTTTTATCCTGCATGGTTTGACGGGCCATACCCACAGCGTGCGCATATAGTTTTTCTACCCGCTCCAGGGGTAATTCCTCCACCATGGCATCGTTCAGTTCCAGTTGTATCAACCCAATGACCGCATAGTTCACGATGCCCATAAATTCAGATGGAATATCATCCTGCACTTTCTGCGTTTCCAATTCCTGCAGGTTGCGTATGCGCAGCGCTTTGATGAAGATCTGATCAACCACGGAAATGGTGCGCAATACACGCCAGGCTGTGCCATAATCTTTTGTCTTCTTGAGAAAAATATCCCTGCATTGTGCGATGGCCTGGTTGAATTGCTGGTCGGTCTGGTTCATTATCGGAACAAAGGTTAAAGGCTTTGAATATCTTTGATGCGGATGCAATATAAATCAATAGACAGAATGTTCACACTTAACTGCAAGGGAAGGCTGCTGGCGCTCGACAAACCTGTTGTCATGGGTATCATCAACAGCACACCCGATTCATTTTACAGCGGCAGCAGGCAACAGACCATTGATGGCGCCTTAAAGCAAGCCGCGCTGATGCTGGAAGAAGGCGCTGCCATACTGGACATCGGCGGTCAGAGTACGAGACCCGGCGGTGAACAGTTAGGAGCAGCAGCAGAACTGCAACGGGTAGCGCCGGTTATAGAAGCGATAGCCAAAGCGTTTCCGCAGGCTTATATTTCTATTGATACTTATTATGCAGAGGTGGCACAGGGTGCAATTGAAGCGGGTGCCTGCATGGTGAACGATATCAGCGGCGGCAGTTTTGATGCCGGTATGTTACAAACCATAGCCGCACTCAAAGTACCCTATGTATGCATGCACCTGGAAGGAACACCGCAGACCATGCACCAAAAAGCAGACTATCCTTCATTAATGCAGTACCTGCTCGATCATTTCATTCAACGCATTGCGGCCTGTCGCGATGCAGGCATTACCGATGTGATCATTGATCCGGGTTTTGGCTTCAGCAAAACCACTGCGCAGAATTTTCAACTGGTGAAAGAGCTGGGGCTTTTGAAAATGCTGCAATGTCCTTTGTTGCTGGGGGTATCGCGTAAGTCTACCATTTACCGTACGCTGGGCATTACACCCGAAGAGTCCCTGAATGGCACTACGGTTCTCAATACCATGGGGTTGCTCAATGGCGCCAATATTTTACGGGTGCACGATGTGAAAGAAGCTGTGCAGGCCATACAGCTTGTTACACAATAAAACTTTGCCTTTTGCCCCGGGCTTAAGCCCGGGGCAAAAGGCAAAGAGTAATGTTATATATCCAATCTTATTTTTTGGGCTGGGCGGCAGCAGCGGCATTCGGTGCCGGAGCAGGCGCAACGGCAGCAGGAGCTGGTGCGGGCTTGGCAACATCTGTCACTTCCACATCGAACACCAGGTTATCCCAGGGTCTGATGGCCGGGGGCATACCTCTCTCGCCATAAGCCAGCATACAGGGGATAAACAGCCTTCCTTTACCACCTTTGGCAAACAGGCGCAGACCTTCGTCCATTCCGGGGATCATGCCGGGGGAACCAATGATTACCTGGAGCGGATCTTTGTGAAGACTGGCCGTTTCGTTATTGGAATCAAAAGACTTGCGTTTTGCATCGGTAAAATATCCTTTGTACATCACAGAAGCCTGGAAGCCGGAATCTGCTTTTTGTCCTTCACCCGCACGCTGTATTTCCACCAGCACACCAGAAACTGTTTTTTGGGTTTTGATGCCTTGTTTGGTGGTATAGTCAGCCAACTCTTTCACTTCCCTTTCTTTTTCTGCCTCTACTTCCTTTTTGTGGTCGGCGATCATCGCTTCCTGGTTGGGGAATGTTTTGATAATCTCTATGCGGCCATTGATCATATCTCCGCTATGAAAATCAGGACTGTTGGGATCGATCATCTGCATTTTTTTCAGGGTATCGATGCTCAGTGCAAATTCAGCTTTATCGCCCGGCGCCATTTTGGTAATGAACTCTGTGAAATTGTATTTACCCAGGCGGGTTGTATCGATTACGAAATAAGCCGGAACGTGACCAAATGAAACATTCAGTACGGTATCTTTCGGAGAAAGCTTGTATTCAATATGGAATTTCACAAACTGTCCCTGCTTCAGGGTTTCTTTGCTGCCTCCTTTTGTGATCTTGTATTTCATACCGGAAGGCGCTTTCTGGTATTGGCTACAACTGGCCAGCAATACAATTGCCAGCAACAGGGTGGTTGTTGTTCTCATCATGGTTGTTATTGTAATTGTTGTTGATAAGTTTTTATGATCGTTTTGAATTTTTGTACGGTTGCTTCCAGGCTGTCGCTGCTCCTTCCACCAGCCGCGTTCTGGTGGCCGCCTCCCTCAAAATGTTGTCTGGCAAAAAGGTTCACATCAAAATTTCCCTTGCTCCTGAAACTCCATTTCCGTTCTTCATCGCGGTCGATGACCAGGGCACCGAGCCGCATGCCTTGTATCGTTAGCAAATAGTTGACCAATCCCTCTGTATCACCCGTTTTAATGTCGAATCGTTGCAGATCCTGCCGGGTAATATGCATCAGCGCCGTATTGTATTCGTACAATATTTCCATCCTGTTCAGGAGCGCATAGCCAATGAAGCGCAGCCTTCCCTCCAGAAAATTATCGTAGATCATCTCATGCACGTGGGTATGGTTGAGGCCCAGTTCTTTCAGTTGGGCTGCCATACGGTGTACAGCCGCAGTAGTAGACGGAAAACGGAAAGAGCCGGTATCGGTCATCAGTCCCGTATACAAACACGCTGCCATGTCCAGGTTCAGTTTATCAGCATGACCCGATGCGATGATGAAATCATACACCATTTCACAGGTAGAACTCTTAGAGGTATCACTGATACCATAGGCAAAAGCCTCTTCCTGAGGTTGTTGGTGATGATCAATCAATATTTTGGTACAGGTAGCTTCGGTGAGCGGCTGCTCCATGTTTTTGGTGCGATGCAGGATGTTAAAATCCAGACAAAAAATAATTTCGGCCGACTGGATCAGGTTTTTTGCCTTGTCGCGATAGCGTTCAAAATCAATGACCCGGTCCACACCCGGCATCCAATCAAGAAAATTAGCCCAGTTCGTGGGGGAAATCACGACTGCTTCATGCCCCAGCGCCGTGAGGAAATGGTACAGTCCCAATACCGACCCCATAGCGTCTCCATCGGGTTTCTGGTGCATGGTAATGACCACTTTGGCAGGGGTATTCAATCGGGGGTAAAACAGGTCTATTGCTTGCATAGAGTCGCGGCAAAATTGCAGTTTCCGGCTTATTCTATCAAATCAATTTAGGGGACTTTAACAAAAAACAGGTCGCAATACCCTATTAAAAGGGATGAATGCTTAGCTTTGCGGCCGAAATTTTATCAGTATATATGAGCAACAGAACATTTACCATGATCAAACCCGATGCTACTTCCAAGGGGCATACAGGGGCTATTCTCGACCAGATCATCAAAGCTGGTTTCAGTATAAAAGCTATGAAATGGACCCGTCTAACCACAGAACAGGCCGGTTTTTTTTATGATATTCACCGCGAGCGTCCTTTTTTCGGTGAACTGGTTGATTTTATGAGCAGTGGTCCGATCGTAGCGGCCATCCTCGAAAAAGACAATGCAGTAGCTGATTTCAGGAAGCTCATCGGAGCCACTAACCCTGCCCAGGCAGAAGAAGGTACTATCCGTAAGCAATTTGCCGCTTCTGTAGGAGAAAATGCTGTACACGGTAGCGACAGTGATGAAAATGCAGTCATTGAAGGCGATTTCTTCTTTTCTAAGCTGGAGCGCTATTAAGACGCAGAAATAAAGTAATCCAAAAGGCCATTCGCCATCTGGCGGGATGGCCTTTTTCATTGCACTATGGCACATTGAGCCATTTTCAAATCAGATAAGATATATTGCAGCTTCGCAAAACCGGCATCATGTTCGAATTCCATAAGGACAGAAAAAGATATTTCGATATTCAGGTATGGAATACTGAGAAATATGTCATTCCCTTTATTGAAAAAACCTTCCCTATTCAGCCTGGCATGCGTGTTTTGGAGATTGGTTGTGGAGAAGGAGGTGTGTTGAAGGCGTTCGTCAATAATGGATGTACAGGTGTAGGGGTAGAACTAGATAAACCACGTATCGACAACGGCACGCTCTGGCTGGCTGATGATATTGCTGCCGGCAGGATACGGTTTGTAGCCAAAGACATTTACCAGGTGGATGTGGAAACAGAATTGGGCGGCAGTTTCGACCTTATTGTGTTGAAGGATGTTATTGAGCATATACACGATCAACCCAGGTTGATCGCCTGGATGAAACATTTTCTTACCAAAGAAGGCGCTATCTTTTTTGGTTTCCCGCCATGGCAAATGCCTTTTGGCGGTCACCAGCAATTGTGCAGAAATAAATGGCTGTCGAAACTCCCCTACTATCACTTATTGCCGCTTCCGGTTTACAGGGCCATCTTACAGCGCTACAAAGAACCTGTTGCCGATCTGCTGGAGATCAGGGATACACGCATTTCTATTGAAAGGTTTGAGCGTATAGCGAAGCAGGCAGGTTACAAGATTGATCATAGGTTACATTACCTTATCAATCCCATCTATGAATGGAAATTCGGCTGGCACGCGAAAGCGCAGTTGCCTGTTTTGCGTGATATCCCTTATATCCGCAACTACTTCACCACTTGTGTGTACTACCTCATCAAACCGCTTCAAGCATGAAAAAAAGATTGGTGGTGTTGACGGGCGCAGGCATCAGTGCAGAAAGCGGACTGAAAACTTTCCGAGATAGTGATGGTTTATGGGAAGGATATGATATATACGAAGTGGCTTCTCCGCGCGGATGGCAGCAGGCGCCACAGGTTGTGCTCGATTTTTACAATATGCGCCGCAGGGATGTAGCTCTTGCACAACCTAACGCTGCGCATAAAATATTGGCAGCGTTGGAACAGGATTTCGATGTACACATCATTACACAGAATATCGACGACCTGCATGAACGGGCTGGAAGCACACAGGTATTGCATTTACATGGCGAGATATTCAAAATGCGCAGCGTGCTCGATGAAAACATTACTTATCCCATCCATGAGGATATCCGTTTGGGCGACAAAGCGCCCGATGGCGGGCAGCTCAGGCCCTACATTGTTTGGTTCGATGAACCCGTTCCTATGATCGAGGCAGCTATACAAGTAGCACGGACAGCAGAACTCTTTGCAGTCATCGG
>Ga0114932_10002553_pt1 | contig 19027 bp, 17 predicted proteins | sample 2SBtaG_2_FD_87286 | JGI IMG/M metagenome (GOLD analysis project Ga0114932, IMG submission 87286) | Deep subsurface microbial communities from Kolumbo volcano to uncover new lineages of life (NeLLi) - 2SBTROV12_ACTIVE470 metaG | ecosystem: Environmental > Aquatic > Marine > Volcanic ... | reverse complement strand
CGATTGAACTAGGAAGTTTTGGCTTGTTTGCTCGCACTTCAATTAAGTTCTGTTTTGTTTCGTAACTCCACCCCTGTAAGGCGTAGGTATAAATATTAATTTGGTTATCGCTGGCATATTTCGGCAGTTTTAACACAGCAAACTGTTGTTTTTCGCCATAACTTTGCAATTGCGCATAGAAACTAGAAGACTGCCATGCAAACTCGTCATATTGGGCAATTGGGCTTGCACTCAACACCACTTGCTCTCCAGGAGAAATGTATTGAGGCAACTGAACTTCAAATGCCTGCACTGAAATTGAGGCCGCACAAATCAGTGCTGCCGAAATAGAACGCAACATATATTCAATCCTTATTGGAAAGGCCAACCTAAGTTGGCCTTATGATGGTGCTTATTGAGCAGAGAAAGTTAGGTACTTCTCTTTTGGAAGATAAGTCACTTTTGTTGACTCTTCTGTGTAGTAGCGGCTCTTATCACTATAAAAACGTGAGTAGTTTTTACGATTATCTAAAGTGCCAACAACCCAGCCAATTGCACAGCCATAAGGGCCGAAGCTACAACCAATTTTCTTCGCGCCATCAGACCAAGCTTGGTGCTCAGCATCATTAAGTGGTGCAGCTGAAATACGAGGGTACACGCTATCTAGTACGCCAAATGCGATACGACGCATGATTGACTCACGTACCGTTTCTTCCATTTCTTCAGTCCAGTAGCGAGATAGAGGTGGATCAATGAATTCAATTTTCAGATCTTGTGTATTTTTAGCCCACTCGTAGAAGCTAGACTTACGCTTTTTCCAGAATAGGAAGCCGCTCGATTTGTTCGATGAAAACTGGCTTAAGATGTTGTGTGCTTTGTATTGTGCTTTATAACCGAATGGTACTTCGATTAACCATTGTAAACGCAAACCTGTTTGCACATACGAATCAAATGAAGCTGCTAGCTGTGTGCCTGATACACCTTCTTTTTTAAGCGGGCAGGCTCCAAATAGGTTCATTGCAAGGTTTGAACTGGCTGAACCAAAGCTACCATAAACCAATGCATCTACATCGTTAGGGTCGATGTTATTCATGTATGCACCTGGCTCTGTTGACTTATCTTCACCGTCCATTGACTCATATAAGTTAGAGAAGCCTTTTGGACGGAAGCTGATCAACTTCTGCGCAGTATTCATAGTGTGAATAGGCGTTAAATCTTTAAGCGAACCCATATTTGGATCTGCAGTGTTGATGAAGTCTGGGTTCATATTTGTGAAGAACTCAGCACCGACTAATGGCATTTGCTTCCAAGATGTGATCTGTGGAATATGCGCATTTTGAGATCGAATACCATCAACATAGCTGTCATAATCTAAGGTATAAAGCATCTTAGCGTTTGCACCATAAATGCTCGCAAGATCAATGTAGTTGTACGTTGCACGACTTTCAATTCTCATAGCATAATCGTCATACTTAATGACGCGCTCTTCAAGTGCAACGATTTGCTCGTCTAATCGAACAATATCAGCTTTCAACCCGTCAATTTTTGCTAATGCAACACGGTTATCGCTGCGGTAACGATTATACTCTGTTCTTGCATCAGCATAAGCCTGTACCGTATCACGTAGGTTTTGTTGACATTCTTGACGTGTTAACAAACCATCTTGTAAACAGAACTTGTAGTCGTCATAACGACCGTTATAAGCAAGCAGCGTCATTTCATAGCTGTTTTTAAGTTCTTCAAACACCCAATAATCGATGTTGCCTTTAAGTTCTAACAAATCAGCATTTGCTTGGATTTTTTCATCGATAAGTGGATCAACCTGAAGCAATAATGTTTCAGACTTGTCACGCCATGTTTTTGAACGCGCTTGAGACTGATCGTAAGTTGCTTTGGCATTATCTAAATTGCCACAAAACTCAGTACCTTGAGTTTCGTGATAACCAGACAGGGTTACTTTACCTGTGTTTGGCGGCGCAACATAAGCTGTTTTACAATTTTGGCTGAATAGAATATCAGCACCACCTGACTGAATTGGGCTACTAAACTGACAATCATCACGAAGACTAGGCATAGCCATAGCGGTGACAGGCACAGAAAGTACCGCCAAAGTTAAAAGCGTCTTTTTCACTGTTTTCATCCTTAGATAAGTTTTATTTTTGAGTGTTTTCCACTCGGTTTATGACGTGTAGAACATCTTGTTCTACGTTTACTGCTTCAACCATTGGTTCAGCCAAATCTAGCTCTCTAGCTGAACGATTTTTCCGTTCTGAAATTGCTTGCTTTACGGTCTCTTTTACAAAAGCCATATCATCTGCAAATGCGTTAGGTCCGTAACGTTGCTCGAACTCTTGATGAGCCTCCTGGGACTCAATTTCGATCAAACGTTCAGTAATCAGATTTAAATGTGAAAAGGTGTTTCGAAGGGCTTCAATGTCTTCGTTTGTTAAATTATTGTTATTAACCAACTCGACCGCTTCAGCACTTTCCAAGCGCTCTTTTAAGAACGCATACTCGGCTTCCAACTCACGTTTGTCGTGGAGCTGTTCGAGCGGCCTTATTGGCCAAGAGAAAATACTTTCAGACTCTGAAGGTTGTGATATCGACGTCACTTCACTGGCCGTAGAGTCAGGTTTAATCAACAATGAAGATTCATCAAGAACATCTGTTATAGCTGTATCTTGAATAACTTCAGTGGACTTTTTATTGAGTTGTGGCTGTGCTTTTTCAGGCAAAAGCATAGCTAGCGCAACGGCTCCAATAAGCGCCGCTGACGTTCCTAAAATAACTTTCATAATCACCATTCCTTGAAATAAAAGTAAACACGCTCAGACTAACTGAGCAGATGTTCTATAAATATTATTATCGGTTTTAAGACCCATTCGCAATACCGAAAATGCACACAAATTAACATTTAATTAAATTTTAATATTTGTATATACATGTTCGAACTTGGTGTTTTATTGAAAACTTTGATATAAGATCGTACTGTCAATTCAGTTACGAAAATTACCTCTTTAAGGAAAAAGGAGAAAATATGCGCGCGCTTTCTAGCTTAGCTTTAGGGCTAACTTTATCACTTAGTACAGCCCCAGTTTTGAGTAATGAAATTACAGCCTATCAGTGGGATTTCGGAGATGGCACAACCAGCTCAGAAGCCAATCCCAACCATGAATATCAACAACCGGGTTTTTATCAAGTAACACTGAAAGCTTTTGTTAATGACAAGCTTAGTTACAGCAAACAGCACCTCGTAGATGCGGTATCTCCCACTATTAAAAAATTCATAATCTTAGGCGAAAATACCGTCAAAGTTGGCGAAGATCTGCTATTTGAAACTGAACTAGAATCGACAAAACCGTTACAGCTGAACTATATCTGGACCAACCAAGAGGGTGATGAGCACAGTGGCAATCAATACAGATTTACAGCTGAAAAAGAAGGCACATACGAACTGACCGTAAGTGGTTTTTTTGAAGATAATTTGGTCGCAACAGACACGCTTTCTTTCACAGTAACGGCAGCTGATACAACCCCATCACCAACCACTCCCAAAGACAAAACTCAGCAGTCAGATGGTGGGGGCGGAACACTTTTTTGGATGCTTCCAGCCCTATTGATTGTGGTGTTAAGGCGTAAACAACAAAGCTAAAAATTCTAAATATTAAAACAATTAAAAGGGCTAAAAAGCCCTTTTTTAGTGCGAAAAACCTAAGTGAAAAAAATTCAAATTTACCGAATATGACAAGCTCATGACTTGAAAAGTTCGTTTTTTGTACTAATATAATTTTTTATTTACCTTTTAAAGGTAAATAATCATTGTTATTCCTGTGCAAAACAATCCTTAGAAAAACATTTTGTATATAATTTTTAGCAGGATCCATTCTATTGTGACGTGTTCAAATCAATAGTAATAGAAAACTAACCTGCTCATAAACTTATATTAAATAACGCCTAGGCTGTTAAATAACCCTGCGCCGTATCAGTGCAATATGGCTTCGCTCTTCACATTAATAGTGCAACAGACACACGTAAAAAAACAAGAAGACAATTAAAATCAAAAACTTAAAACCTTGGCATAACTTTTTCTTAATGGAAGAAGCAAAGCAGTTATTACAGGGGTTTTCATATGCACAACTTGATTCAAACCATGCAGTTAATTTGGCACTTAGACTGGTACTCAAATGTCAGTGTGTGGCCAATTCATGAAGAAAAGCACGCAACGAAAAGTACCAAGGAGCGAGCGAAATGAGTAAGCAAGTTGATTTAAACGAAGCTATGTTAAGCGTGATGATCGGCGAGTCGAGCCTCTCACAAGCCGCATCAAGATATCAAGTTTCGAAGCGCAGCCTTTACAGTGCACTACGTTTTGCCAAGCAAGCCCCTGAACAACGACAACAACATTTGCAGCGAGTGAGAGAACAATTAATGGCCAATATCGCCAGCATTGATGCTCGGCTCACCCAGCAAACCGCCTAACCCTAACTCCTCCAAACGTTAGGTAAAATAGCGAGTCGACGATTACTCGCTATTTTTTGCTCGCATAAATCTGACCATTTCAAACCAAACTTAGCGAGGTACTTCTGCAATCTTGTTGAATCGTTTACTTGTGCCTTTAATGTTCGACTAACGTTGAATAACTCTCTTCCAGCGGCAGCCATACTCGTATGTTTTTCGCATATCGAAAGTACGCTATTAAGTTGAATAGCGTCGAATTTATCGAGTTTAGATATTGCTTTGCTGGTTAAATACCTTTCGATCGCTTTACGTTGCGGTTCTGAGTCAGGTAAATGCCATGACTCTTTTAGTCTAGCTATTTCTTCTGTCACATCAGCTATAGCAATGCGCGATGAATCTGCAAGAGTGCCTAATCGTGTAATTGCCGAACTTAAATCTCTGAAGTTACCAGACCAAGGTGCTTGGTTTGACATTGCAAACTCTTCAAATAATCGCTTAGCTTCTTTGTTAAACCTGACTCTTTCCCCTGTTTTTTGTGCAAATAAGTCCATTTCATAGTCAATATTGCCGGGGATGTCCTCACGTCGATCTTTTAATGCTGGTAGTTTGTAAGACCACAAATTAATGCGCGCAAGTAAGTCTTCTCTAAACATTCCTTTCGCAACTTGCTGTTTCAAATCACGGTTCGTTCCGGCAATAAGTTGAAAGTTACTTTTTAACGTTCTATCACTACCAACGGGATGAAACTCTTTATTTTCTATGGCATGAAGAAGCATCGCCTGCTCTTCTAAGCCAAGCTCACCGATCTCATCCAAAAACAATACGCCCTTATCTGCCGTGAGCAAATAGCCATCTCGAGACTTTAATGCTCCTGTAAATGCACCTTTTGTATGGCCAAATAAAGCTGCCATGGCATTTTCGCCTTTAAGTGTCGCGCAATTTACTGAAACAAGTTCACCCTCTAACATGGCTCGTTTCTTTTTGAGTTGAAAGATACGAGTAGCAAGTTGGCTTTTTCCTGCACCTGTTGGACCCGTCAGTAACATAGGATCTTGTGAACGGATAGCGACTTTTTCGACTTGCGTTATAAGTTGGTTGAAGGCCTTGTTTTTAGTATGAATACCGCCTTTTAAAAATGCTTTACCCTCGAGATGTTCACGGTCAAAACGCGTTGCTATTTGATCATATTTAGACAAGTCGAGATCGATTATTTGTGCTTTACCGACCGATTTATTTTTATTGTATTTGTCTGGAGAGGTTTGAATGAGTCGACCCGGAAAATACCGACTTTCAGTAAGCAGGTAACTACAAATCTGAACAACATGCGTCCCTGTAGTAATATGAAACAGGTAATCATTTTTTTCAGTATCAAATTCTTGTTGGGCACACCAATCATAAAGCTTGGCATATACCTCTTCAAAGTCCCAAGGGTTAGAGAAGTTTATATTATGTAATTGCACCTGTGTTTCAGGTGACACACTTTCAATGTCCACAGCAACATTATTCGCGAGTTTCCAACTGTGGTTATCATGGAGCATATGCAGTTTATCGACGATTAAATCTTGTTGACTACACAAGCTAATATTCGGTCGCCACCGTGACCATCGATCAATACGCTTGCCAACAAAATCCAACTGTGTCCCGATCAATGTTACCGCAATTGTCTTCTTCACCAACCTATCTCTTAAGATACACACATATCCAAAATATTATATTTGCACTTTTTCGATTGTCTATGTCGCTTGCAAAAAATGAGTAAAAATAAAAACTTAACCGTTTAAAATCAATAAATTAAGACTTTTATTTTTTGTTTTCTTATCGTTTGGCACATCACTTGATATGTATTATTCGTCTGATTAAGTGGTCGTGATTCAAAAAGTCACTCCGGTGCGCTGAACAATGTGAATGCGTATTCCTAATCAAACACAATTTAAGTAGCTCAGTCAGGTAGAGCAGCGAAATAGAGTTTCGTGCGTCGAAGGTTCAAATCCTTCCTTAAATTCAGGTAGCTCAATTGGTAGAGCCTCGAACTTTTACTTCGATTGTTGTGGGTTCAAGTCCCACCCTAAACCATTTGGAAAACGAATAAGTTGATAAGTCGTGGTTACCCATGTTTAAAAACGCATTGTATTAAAACCTGTTAGCAAGCGGGACGCTCCCTAACATGTAAAGCTGCAAATGCCTTTTTAATCACGTAATTCACCCTTATCAACACGCTTAAAAAGCGACATTAAAAGGTATTAAACATGTTAAGAAAAACACAAACTGTAAATGAAAATCAAAGACTTCTAGTCTTTAAAAACCAAGAGTTAATCAAAATACTAAACGCGGGTAAACACACCCTTTGGGATATTAAAAATGAACTTAATTTTACCACTTTCGATATCAATGAATTGTTCGTTTCACTGCCAAATGTAGAACGACTTTACCGTAATAGTGAAGTGTTAAAAACACAAATTGAGCACTGGAAATTAGATAATGACCAAGTTGGTATTTTATATGTGAATGATCAACTCAAAGGCATAGTGGCCCCAAGTGAGCATCTGTATCTATGGAAAGACACAGGTGAAATTCGCCTTGATAAAGTTTCTATAAAAAACCAAATAGCTGTAGAAAACAGAGTTTTTAGCCTAATTATGCGAGCTGGAGCAAATAGCGCCTCACGTTTAATAAGAAGTGAAAACACTGTTGCAACCAAACCAATCGCTGACCTGTCAGTACCCAAAGATCATGTTGGCCTTTTGTATATAGATGGCAAATTGGCAGAACAGCTTCCACCTGGTAACTATGGCTTTTGGCAGTTGAGTAACAAAGTTGAACTAAAAAACTTCGATTGTCGCACTCAGATACTCGAAGTATCTGGGCAAGAGATTTTAAGTAAAGACAGGGTGAGTTTGCGTATCAACTTGAGCGCCAGTATTCAAATTAAAGATGCTCAGATCGCAGCAAGCAGTGTAGATAAACTAGATGAATATATATACAAGACGCTGCAATTAGCGCTTCGAGAAGCCGTCGGTACTAAATCACTCGACGACATTCTAATAGACAAGCTTTATATCAATGAAACTGTAAAAGAACTTGTGACGACGCAACTATCAAGTATCGGCATTGAACTCAAAAGCGTAGGGGTAAAAGACATCATTTTACCGGGCGAGATGAAGGCCATTTTAAATCAGGTCGTGGAAGCGCAAAAAGCAGCGGAGGCTAATGTCATTAAACGCCGAGAAGAAACATCCGCTACCCGAAGTTTACATAACACGGCAAAAGTAATGGAAAACAACCCAACACTAATGCGACTTAAAGAACTAGAAGCATTAGAGAAGGTAGCAGATCGCATTGATAGCTTAACCGTTTATGGTGGGCTGGATGGACTAATGAATGGTGTCGTTAAACTCACTTAATGCATAAAGAAAATAACGAGAAAAACATGTGTAAAAATTTTAATACTATAAAAACCACGGGCCATGCTCCAATCAAAGCTTGGACGAAAGGTGTCCCTTTTGAAGAACAAGCGCAAGCTCAGTTAAAAAACATAGCTGCAATGCCAATTGTGCATTCGCATATCGCAGTGATGCCTGATGTGCATATGGGTAAGGGAGCCACCATAGGCAGTGTTATTCCATCTGTTGATGCTGTGATCCCTGCTGCGGTAGGTGTTGATATTGGCTGCGGAATGGTGGCAACAAAAACCACGCTTACAGCGAGCCAACTGCCCGATAATTTAGCTGGGATCCGCCATGCCTTTGAGGCTGCAGTACCCCATGGGAGAACAGGGGGTAGAAAAGGCAAGCGTGATCGCGGTGCCTGGCATAACATCCCAGAGCTAGTCGCTGATGAATGGAAAAAACTTGAGGTACGCTTTGAGCGGATCTGCCAAAAGCACCCGGCAATAAAGAAAAGTAATCATGTAAATCACTTAGGTACCATGGGGACAGGTAATCACTTCTTAGAATTATGCTTAGATGAGCATGACGCAGTTTGGATAATGCTTCACTCTGGCAGCCGTGGCGTGGGCAATAGGATAGGTAATTACTTTATTGAACTCGCTAAGAAAGAAATGCAACGCCACCAAATGCATTTACCCGATATGGACCTCGCTTACCTGTCAGAAGGGAGCGAGTACTTTAATGATTATGTCGAAGCAGTAGAGTGGGCACAAGATTTCGCAGCCAAAAATAGAGAAATTATGATGTTCAATGCAATTAATGCACTCAGAAAGGTGTTACCTGTTTCATTTGAGACAGCGGACCTTGCGGTGAATTGCCACCACAACTATATCTCTCGCGAGCACCACTTTGGTAAAGACTGTTTTGTAACACGTAAAGGCGCGGTGCGTGCACAAAAAGGCGAGATGGGGATCATTCCAGGTAGCATGGGGGCTCGATCATTCATTGTCAGAGGATTAGGGAACCCAGACAGTTTCAATAGTTGCAGTCATGGTGCTGGCCGTGTGATGTCCCGAACAAAAGCCAAGAAGATCTTCAACATACAAGATCAAATTGACGCGACACAAGGGGTTGAATGCCGCAAAGATGAAGCCGTGATCGATGAGATACCTCATGCATATAAAGACATAGAAAAAGTCATGGCAGCACAAAAAGACCTCGTAGAAGTGGTATACACGCTAAAGCAAATTGTATGTGTAAAAGGATAAGAATTATGAAATATATAACCATAGATGGCGCACAGGGTGAAGGTGGTGGGCAGGTATTAAGAACCGCATTGACATTATCGATGCTCACTCAACAACCAATTGAGTTAATCAACATCAGAGCTAATCGACAAAAGCCGGGGCTCATGCGCCAACATTTAACTTCAGTATTGGCGGCACAGACCATTTGTGATGCCGCTGTAGAAGGCGCTGAGTTGGGGTCATCTCATATTCGCTTTCAACCTAAACAGGTTAAAGCGGGTCAATATCAGTTTGCAATTGGTACAGCTGGCAGTACTGTTTTAGTGTGTCAAACTATTATGCCTGTACTTGCACTTGCCAACGGGATATCGACAGTGACATTCGAGGGAGGTACACACAATGGCATGTCACCTTCGTTATGTTTTTTTAAAGAAAGCTATTTACCCATCTTGAATGCAATGGGCGTTCAAAGTGACGTTGAAGTATCACGATTAGGGTTTTACCCTGCCGGTGGAGGGAAGTGGCAGATCAAGATCAACCCAACAAAACAATTAAAGCCCTTTAAAATAGGCAAAGCGCCGGACGTTGGTCAATTAAACACAGACAATACTGAGCTCGCAGGATTTGTGAGTCAGTTACCTGATAGCATCGCAATGCGTGAAATGAATGCGGCGAAGAAAGCGCTTGATTGGCCTAATGCTGATTGCCAAATCAATCATGTGCAGTCTCCAGGGCCAGGTAACAGCTTACAAATTAAAATACAGAGTCAAAGCCATACGCACTTATTTGAAGTCGTTGGAGAACTCGGTACTTCTGCAGAAAATATAGCGAAACGCTGCGCTGGGCGAGTAAAGGCCTTTTTAAAGTCAAACTCACAGGTAGAACACTATTTAGCAGACCAATTATTAGTGCTCATGGCGCTGGCTGGCAGTGGGAGTTTCACAACCTCTAAACCCAGTTTACATACTCTAACGAATGCTCAAGTAATACAGCAAATAACCAAGAAAGAGATAAACATAGAACAAGATAGTGAGCATGTTTGGCGCATTTCTTTAACCTCAACTTAGAGCATCTAAATTTGTGACAGGACAAGCCCAGAGGTGAATCATGAAAATATTAGACCATACCTACTTAGTCGGCGGCGCAGTACGAGATACCTTGCTTGGTAAAATACCTAATGACCGAGACTATGTGGTCGTAGTCGCCACAGCTAGTGACATGTTGTCGCTTGGCTTTATACAAGTTGGTAAAGATTTCCCTGTTTTCATTCATCCTAAAACTAAAGAAGAATATGCATTAGCGCGTACCGAAAGAAAAAAGGGTTATGGTTATAAAGGTTTCTCAATCGATGCTGACAGTAAGGTGACATTAGAAGAGGATTTGGCTCGTCGAGATTTAACAATTAACGCTATGGCACTTGGCAAGGGTAATAGCTTGGTAGACCCTTTTAATGGCTTTACTGATTTACAAAACAAGGTCCTGCGCCACACAACTGACGCCTTTGTAGAAGACCCAGTTAGAGTTCTGCGTGTAGCACGTTTTATGGCCCGTTTTGGCGAGCAATGGTCAATTGCGCCGGAAACACAAGACTTAATGCAGACTTTGAAAAATCGTGGCGAATTAAAGTATCTGGTATCAGAGCGTATCTGGGCAGAAACTGCAAAAGCGCTCTCTGAGCCGCACCCTCACCTGTACTTTAAAACATTAAATGGTCTGGGTATTTTTCCTGAGATAGAGGCAATGGTTGGATTAGCACAGCCTGCCAAGTATCACCCAGAAGGTGATGTTTTTACACATACCATGTGAGTACTAAAACGCGCTGCAGATTTAAATTTTGATCTGGCAACGCGATTTGCTGCATTAACCCATGACTTTGGCAAGCCTGTGAGCTTTCAGAAGCAGGGCAATTTTTTTGGCCATGAACAAGCTGGTATAGAAGTAATAAACAGATTTTGTCAGCGTCTTAACGTACCAGAGCGCTTCAGAAAGTTAGCAATACTCACTAGCGACAATCATACCCGTTGTCACAAGCTGTTTGAGATGAAAGCGAGCAAAGTGCATAAATTAATAGTTGAAACTATGGATGCAGTTAAGAAACCTGAACGGTTCCAGCAATTTTTGCAAGCCTGTTTATGTGATGCGCAAGGTCGAGGTCAAACATTCGAGCAAAGAGACTACCCGCAATATCGCTTAGCATTATTGTTGCTTAAAAACCTCTCTGAGCTCGATACAAAATCGATTGTGCAGCATGCTTTATCTATGCAGAAACAAGGGCTAGAGATAGGACAGTTTATTCGCCAAGCTGAATTGGCATGCGTTAAACAAACCTTATTAGAAAAAGAAGAAGTAAAACTACCATGAAAGTTGAAACAATAAATAACACCTGTCACCAACAGATCGAAGAGTCTGTTCATACAGAAATATTACGTCGTATTGCTGCTGCCTAACAAGAACACAATGTAAAAGTGTTGTTTGCCGTGGAGTCTGGTAGTCGTGCGTGGGGCTTTGCTAGTCCCAATAGCGATTATGACGTACGCTTTATTTATATGCATAAAGAGCAGTGGTATTTGTCGGTCGATTTAGAGCAGAAAAGAGATGTGATCGAATACCCGATTGTCGATGAAATTGATATCAATGGCTGGGATATTCGTAAAGCGCTGCAGTTGTATTGGAAATCAAATCCTGCGTTTATAGAGTGGCTACAATCACCTATTGTCTATGTTGACGATGGCTTCTTTGCCAAGCAAGCCCGTGCGCTTATGTCTGAAATTGCTTCAACCATAAAAAGTAAATATCACTATTTGCATATGGCACAGGGTAACTTTCGTGAATACTTAAAAAAGGACTTGGTACCACTTAAGAAGTACTTTTACGTATTACGACCATTGTTGGCTATTAAATGGTTAGAAACCTATCAGCAGCCCGCACCGATTGAGTTTGAAACTCTACGTCAATTAGTGGCAGATAATACAGCATTAAACAACGCAATCTCTGAGCTACTAGCGCGTAAAAAAGTGAGTAAAGAAAAAGAGTATGCACCAGCAGTGCCAGAAATAAATGCATTTATTGAATCTGAGTTAGCCAGACACGCAGAATTCACAGGTCAGTATGAACAGCGAGACATCAAGTATGATGCTTTGAATACTTTGTTTCGAGAGTGCTTAGGTAAATCATATGCATAAACTTTTTATGCAGGAGGCCAACTAGTATACGTTGACCAATAGATCAGTCTTCCAGCGCAAAACTCAAAGGCTCAACTTTGTTGTGAGCCTTTAAAATTGTGCTTATTAACACATCTGATTGATTGTTCCAGCCAGTATAAGGACTATGTTTGTATCGTATTGTCTTCTACTTTTGGTTGATACCAATCTACTTTGCGTGTTACGAGCATAGTAATATTAAGTACTAAGAATACCAGTAAGCTACCCATAAGCAGTGCGTAATCTTCTGCACTTAACAAACCAAATAAAAGGCCGTATAAACAAACTAATCCGCAGAAAAAAACCATCCCCATCTTAGTATTTTTTAACATGCCAGAGACATATATACTGAGTAAACAGGATGAAGCCGCGACTGCAATGAAATATGCGGAGTTAAACCCTATATGCTCACTCAAAGAGACGAGTAAGAGATAAAAAACAGCGAGTGATAAGCCCACAAAACCATATTGAATTGGATGAAGTGGTTTAGCATTAAATACTTCTAATAAGAAAAAGCATGCGAATACTAGGGTGAAGATTAATAAGGCATAATTCGTGGCTCGATAACTTTTTAGATAATGATCAACACTCTCTACTAAGCTAACTCCTAGACTGCGCTCATTAAGCAGCTCACATTGTGTCGCAAATAAACACTTACTAAAAAGTTCTTCAATATTTGTCGCAAAAAAGTTTGTTTGCCAATTAGCGGAAAAACCCTGCTCAGTAATTGTCGAGTCTGCTGGTAAATAATTCCCTACAAAACTTGGGTGCGGCCAGTTCGAATTCATCGATACTTGAGTGTGCTTAGCTACAGGTACAATCGCGATTTTTTGCATACCTTGTAGTGCGAGGTCAATTGAAAAATCGATATCCTGTTTTGCAGATACGTTTGTTAGTGCTAGATTTACTCTCACTCCCTCAGGTAGCTGTGAAATACCTGTGCCCGGCAATAATGCATGTAATTTATCATCTAACTTAATCTGAGTGCTTTGCCCAATCCCTCTAATGTCTTTTATAGCAATAACCAAATCCGCACTTTTAATTTTACCAATTTCAATACTGTCTAATGCACTTAGCTCAAACCTACCTTTCATCTCACTCATTGAGCGATAAAGTATTGCTTTGTAGATGCCTCTGTATTTAGAAAATGTATCTAGCTTGCTATTCAAATTAAGACTCTCGGGTAAGATGACCAGACGCTTGTCTCGATTTAATAACTCACCATTACGCTCATAAGTCTCCGTATAAGTAATATGTAAGAATGGTCCAATAATACGCTGTTCACCGCTACTACTTCGTGCAATGTCATCTCGCACTTCATGCTGTAACGCTTGCCTATCATCAATTAACCCTTGGATCATTAGAATGGGAATCAGTAACCCCAGAATCAGTATGACGATAATACCAAACTTAGTACCTAACTTTTGTCTCATATGAACTCTCCGTATTTGTCAGTAACACGAAGATAAACAATCAACTTGTAGACTATATGTAGCTTACATGGAGTCTTTATGGAGTATGTGCACCCGCCTTAAAACTTAATGTTATATTTACCCCACCATTTACATTACTTACTTCTAACTTACCGTTGTGTAAAGCCATTATTTGCTCTACAAAATTAAGTCCAAGCCCTGTGCTCTTTTCACCATTCTGCCGTGGTAAGGAATAAAAACGTTCAGTTAGCCGTGATAAAGCATATTCAGGAATATGAGGCCCAGAGTTATATATACTCACTCGACATTGGCCATCTTGATTTAAGAGAGAAGCGCGGATAACTCCCTGCTCATTGACAAAATCTAATGCATTTTCAAACACATTAAACAACGCTTGTTGCACCAAGAAAACATCACCATATATACAAGCGCTTTTGTCACCACTACAAGTAAATGTGATATCTTTTTGTTGTGCTCTCACAAATAATGAGCTTTCGACATCTTGCAGTAGCTTCACCAAATCAATTGGCTGATTTTCGACTAACTCAGATTGTTGCTCTAATTGAGCTAGGTCGAGTAACTTGTCAATTAATGTCTGTACACGCTCACTTTCTTTTTCGATATTATTTGCAAATAACTGACGTTTTTCATCAGAAAGCGGCATTTGTAAAATCTCACTTGCGCCTTTAATTGCACTTAATGGACTTTTTAATTCATGGGTTAAGGTTTGAACATAGTGTGCAACATAATCTTTCCCATCAAGCTGCTGGCGCATCGTCGCCAATGCATCACTTAGGCGCTCATACTCATAAAAGACTCTAAAAGAAGGCTTTTGTGCTTTCTCTCCTTGACCGATTTTCTTTGCGTAATCATCTAATTTTTGTAGCGCGCTATTTATACGCCAAGCGATTAACGCACCAACGAGCAATACCATCACACTCATGACTAGCAACCAGCTTAGTACACGGTATTTAGATGCATCAATAAAAGGTTGCGCAGAACGGTTTGCCTTCGCCACGGTAACTACACCGATAATCTCATCGCCGTTTTTCACTGGCGCAGCAACATGCATTACAGTCGACAAAGGATCTTTAGGGCTCAGTGCTGTAGAACGTGCGCCATACTCTCCTCGTAAGGTTAAATAAACATCATTCCAGCGTGAAAAATCCGCACCGACATCTTGCTGCCAAGAATCAACTAATACTCTTCCCTGTGAATCAGTTACATAAATCCGATGATTAATGGTCTTCTTGGTAATGTCCCAGATTTCAGCATCAGGTTGCCTAAGACCATATGACTTTATTTGCTCAGCAAAACGACTTTGAGAAAGCGTACCTGCTTGTAAGTCATCTTCGACCATTACCGCAAGCAAGTGTGCCATATCAACCAAAGTCTCTTCACTGACCTGTCTGACAGTCGGCTTTATCTGCTTCATTACGGTTGAACTCACAAAGTAAGTGGTGAGTATCACCAAAATAAAATAAAGCAAAAATAAACGCAGACCAAGCGGGATCTTAGGCCAGTGACTAAGCCTTCGAGTCAACGTTTTTGTATTCATGAGACTAAACTTTGTGTGTCATAGTAATACCCAAAACCACGTTTAGTAAAAAGTAGTTCGGCGCTGCCTACATCTCTGAGCTTTTTGCGGATCGCTTTAATATGTGTGTCGATATTTCGTTCATAAGCACATTCCTGTGATAAATCCGCAGCATCCATTAATTGGGCTCTTGAGAAAACCTGTCTCGGAGACGCTACCATTTTTTTTAGCAATTTAAACTCCAGTGCAGTCAAACCCAGAGCATTACCTTGGTAAAGAAAATCATAGTTCTCACTCATTAATACTGAGTTAGCATTGTTTTTTTCAGTAATAAGCTGCTTATTACTTGGTAAAGTTCGCATTCGCAACTTTACTCTCGCCAACATTTCACGCGGACTGAAAGGTTTAGTGACATAATCATCTGCGCCAATTTCTAGCCCAACAACACGATCTATCTCGTCATTCCTTGCTGTTAAAAAAATCACCGGCACACTTGAAAATGCACGTATTTCTTTGCATACCTCAAAGCCATTGGCATCGGGTAAACCAACATCAAGTACAACAAGAGAGGCATCTTGATTACGCAGATATTCAAGACCTGCCCCGGCTGTATCAAACCATTTAACACCAAATCCATCCAGCTCTAGAACGTGAATGAGGGTATCTGCTATTGCACGCTCATCTTCAATTAAAACAATAGTGTTGGCCATTTTAAGCACTTTTCCAATGCATCTTTTTTAGCAGTGTATCAAAAAAGATTTTATCTTTTCGATTATAAAATGAAGAATAATCTCAGCTTTTAAATAACTAAAAAACAACATAACCGTGCTTAGATGGTATTACATGACAGTACTGTCTTTATTCTCGTTAAGCGGTTTTTAAATACGCGCTCACACTGTGCGTTAAGATGTCGACAAGCTCGCTATCCATATATTGATATTCATCTGGAATATCGAGGATATGAACGGTTTTATGCGTTAATAGCCGAGTAAACTCGGCCATTAAGCTTTGTTTATGTTTATTTTCCATCACAAAAATGATGTCGGCCCACTGAATATCTTTCATGTTGACCGTGCGTTTTGCTTTAGGGCTAATGCCTGCTGAGCGTGCATTCACGCCCGCCTGTCTTCTCCAAACTTGCTCACCAGTTGGGCTGCGCCATTGGTTTCGACTACAAATAAATAAAATATTTATGTTTTCCATTGATGTTTTATATGTCGCTTCCAGCTTCTTTGATAATTTCTTTCATGACTGTTAATCGTTTCATAGCCATGGGGAAAACAATGCGCACAACCTGATGCATCCCCGTTAAATAGTCTCGAAATAAACACTCCCGACTTTTTTTGAGGCACCTCAGCAAAACCTTGAACATTTTGATTAAATGCCCCAATTAACTTTTGTCCTATATTCATATCGTGCTCCTTGATTAATTTGCTAAAAAAGCGCGCCTAATTTTGTTTTTATTAGCATCGATTTCCTAATTAATCTTGAGGAGTAAACCGCTCACCTTTGAACGTTCTACTCGGGTTGCCACGCTGTACTTCCCAGTGCTGCTGCCACCTAGACTTATCTTGCTCAGAGACCTCAGTTTGCTTCAGCATTTCTAGTTTTTGTAACATTAACGCCGTTGCTAGACGCTTGTTCGCATGCTGACTGCGCTCACTCTCAACCCTAACCATTAAGCCTGTTTCTCTATGCGTGGCTTGCACTGCTGAATCGGTTTTATTGACATGCTGACCGCCTGCCCCTGACGCTCGACAAGTTTGATAATCAATCGCCTTATCAAACTGCTGAGTATTCACTTCATAAAGATTGCCACTAAAAAACCAATTTTTACGTTTATGCTTAGTACGAAATGGGCTTTGGCACACCCATAACAGTGCACCTTGCCAATGATGCGCAAACTGTTTGGCCTTTTGTGTTGCCTCAAGCTCAATCAATATAGATTTAAAGCAGCCTTTTTGCTGAGCACCTACGACTTCTATAATCGAGTAATCAATGTTTTGAGCTTGGCACTCGCGCTCAATGGTTTTCAGTGCCAGTCCTACGGCCTTACAGCATTCAATTGGCCCTTGTCCTGAAGTTAATTGTAATAACATCATGCACTACACCCTCCATTGGTTTTAAAGGTCAATATCGGGCGAAGCCTTGCAATAACATCGATTAACCCCGCTTCTTCTAAGTCGGCAATAATGGTTTGTGCCTTTTTATACGCTTGAGGTGCTTCGTCATATAACAGCTCTTTGTTTGCACAAATCACCCGACTGCCAAGCTCAGTTTTATATAAGTCATCGCGTTTATATTTATGACTTAAGCGACCTTGGCACTCACCACGCTTCCACTTTCTACCAGCGCCATGTGCTAACGAATACAAACTCATGTGCATTGCTTCGTCAGCATCTTCTCTGGGCTTAACCAAATAGCTATAATCACCACGAGAACCCGGAATAACAACCGCGCCACAGTCGCTTGGTGTTGCACCTTTTCGGTGTAAAAAGCCTTGCATGCCATCAACTTCTTTTGCAGTCACTAAATTGTGATTTACATCTAAAATGACATTACCACTAGCGCGAATGGCGTCTAAAAAGCGTTTTGCTATCATCTCTCGGTTAAGCTCAGCCCAACGCACCGCTTCATCATGCTGTTCAAAATAATGCGTAAAGCTTTGCTCTGAGCTTTGTAAGCCATCATGGTTGTGTTCAGTGATATGTTTGACCAAAATTGACTGGCCTAACCCACGAGAACCCGAGTGCACGAGCAATTGCAATTGCTGCTTAGACAAACCTAATGCTGAAAAGGCTCGCTCGTTATACACTTCATCGACCGCTTGAAATTCAGCAAAGTGATTGCCTCCACCTATGGTGCCAAGCGCATGATCAAAACCTTGTACACGTATGTTTTTCTCATTTCTTCGCATTTGGATGATGCCGCTCCAGCTGTCATCCAACGGCAACTCAATGTCTTTGAGCTTTTTAACGATTTTATCTAGGTTTACCTTTGACACCTTCAACGACGATTGCCACAAAGCCATACCACAACCTATGTCATTGCCCACTAACGCAGGATAGATTTTATTTTTTGTAAAAAATGCCGCACCAATTGGATAGCCTCGGCCTGGATGTAAATCTGGCATGCCTGCAACTCGATGCATACCTGCCAGCTCTGATGTTTTAATTAGTTGGTGTGTAGCCAACCCTTCAATCCAAGTATCATTGGATGCAATTAGGTTGACCGAATCTGTTAATTTTTGGACTGATTTGCCCATAGTACCAATACCTTTCTTACTAAGAAAAAGATGGTGGATCCAAAAGGTTAATCAGACTGACTGCTTTATTCGAAAAAATATTAAGCGAAAACAATTATTTTAGGCGTAATATGAAAATTAAAGCCGTGCCAAAGCGATCAGAATAATACTGATTATTAAACCTTACTGGGTCGTATTGGCAGGTCTATTTATACTTGGAAGTGACCGATGAGAAAGCATGGCAGAAACTAATAAGTTAGTTTCTAATTAATCGCTTTTAGCGGACAAGACCTGCAAAGGATAAATTTTTATGTGACATGTTTTTCTCCTTTACAGTTAGTTGATGAAATAATAAACGCTCAATGAGCGAGCGCAGTTTAAATTTGACTGACCCTTTTTGCAAGACAATTTGCAAAAAATTTTCACCATAGTTATTTATATGATGTAAATAATCAGAGAAGATAAAAATAAGAATTTTGACTTTTTAAGAGGTTTTCAAAGATTTTAACTGCTATTTCCAGCCCATCTTCCACACTTTTGGGT
>Ga0114932_10002551_pt1 | contig 19037 bp, 14 predicted proteins | sample 2SBtaG_2_FD_87286 | JGI IMG/M metagenome (GOLD analysis project Ga0114932, IMG submission 87286) | Deep subsurface microbial communities from Kolumbo volcano to uncover new lineages of life (NeLLi) - 2SBTROV12_ACTIVE470 metaG | ecosystem: Environmental > Aquatic > Marine > Volcanic ... | reverse complement strand
AGCAGGTTCCTGCCCAACCAGGATAAATTCAACCGGATGCCGGTGCTTGCCGGACATGCTGCATCAACCGGTGATTTCGCCAATGAAAGAGAGATCCTGTACAAACTATTTTTCGACATGAAGAAAGATGTTACGGAGCTGAAGAAAATGTTCCTTGAAATATTGCAGAACCCTTCACTGGCAGGCGCCGCTGCTAATTTCACCCGGGATTCACTTATCCAGGAATACCACAACAATGGTGAGGCTCAATCCATCATCACTCCTCCTTCAATTGCTTCGCCGGCCAGTCCCGCTGCAACAACTTACTACCCATCAACACATGGATCACAGCCTGTATTACTGCACGATGAGGGTATTCATCAGCACGAAGAGGTAGAGGAATCGCTGAATATCATGGACAAGGAAAAAGAACTGATCGTGAAAGCGCTGAAGAAACACAAGGGAAAGAGAAGGGACGCCTCGCTCGACCTGGGTATCAGCGAAAGAACGCTTTACCGGAAACTGAAAGAATATGACATTGATGAATAGTATTAAAAGTCGAATTGTTGTCTGCCTCTTATTATTGTTTTTGATGAGTGGATGCGGGGTGTATTCTTTTAAGGATGCTACCATTCCGGCCAATGTCAAAACCATCAAGATTGGCTTCATTGAAAACAAGGCACGTTATGTAAACCCGCAGGTAAGCCAGAAACTGACCGATAAGCTGCAGCAAAAGATCGTTGGAAGCACCAAACTCACCCGTACCAATAGCGACGATGCACATTATGTGCTCAACGGACAGATCACCAATTACGATCCTTCGCAGACCGTTGGTGTGAGCGCACAACAGCCTACAACCAACCGGTTGACCGTTACTGTTCACATGACATTGAGGAAGACACTGGAGAATACAACCGAAGAATTCGATGTAAGCAGAAGTTTCGACTATTCGGCCAACCTTACTTTGCAGCAGGCCGAAAGCGGATTGCTCGACGAGATCGTTCGCAGTATTACCGATGATATTTTTAACCGCATTTTCTCCAACTGGTAATCAAATTGTATTTTTAGCACTATGAATGCTTCCCTGGAAAAGACCTTATTGCACCTGACCGGTAAAACCAACTTCAGTGAAGTAAGCGTAGCGCAACTGGAAGGGCTCGTTGCTGCCCATCCGTATTTCGCACCGGCGCAATTACTGCTGGCTGCCAAATTAAAAAATACACAACACCCCCAGGCGATTGCCCAAAGCACTAAAACAGCTTTATACTTTACCAATCCTTTTTGGCTGCAGCTCCAGTTGAGTAAAGATGCACATGATGAACAGGTAACCAGTGTGACGCCGGTGACTGCTAAGATATCTTCCCTGTTATCCGATCAGTTGGCGAGTTTTAAAAAGCCGCTGGAAGCAGATGCCAAACTCGATATAGAAGCAAAGCAGGAAAAATTGTATACCACTGATTATTTTGCTTCGCAAGGCATTAAAATCGATTTGGATGCGATTCCGCAGGACAAGCTGGTTTCCCAGATGCGTAAGTTTACCGACTGGCTCAAGCAAATGAAGCCCGCCGATACCAATATAGACCTGGGCGTATCGTCTAAACAGGAAAAAGACGTGATACAAAGCGCCGAGAGCTCTAACGAACAACGCGAAGTGGTTACCGAAAGTATGGCAGAAGTGCTGGGAAAGCAGGGACAAACAGACAAAGCCATCCAACTCTATATTAAATTAAGTTTCTTAAATCCTGAAAAAACCGCTTATTTTGCGGCCAGGATACAACAATTAAAAGGTATATAAAATGATCATTCTGTTTTTGATTCTGATTGTAATAGCTTCTGTGGTGCTTGGTTTCATTGTATTGGTGCAGAATCCCAAGGGAGGTGGACTTTCCGGCACTGTTGGCGGATTCGGCAACCAGTTCATGGGTGTAAAGCAAACGACCGACGTATTAGAAAAAGGTACCTGGATTTTTTCAGGCATCATTGCCCTGCTGGCGCTTTCTTCTACTCTTTTTCTGAAAGGCGGTACATCAGGTGGTGTTGATACTTCCATCATTCAGAAAGTGAACACTACTACCAGCGCTCCTGCAGCACCGGCCAATACTGTTCCGGCTAATGCTGCTACTGCGAAGCCCGCTGATTCTGCTAAAAAATAAACAATAGCTGATAAAAGATATTTCAGACCCTGCCTGTGTATTCAGACAGGGTTTTTTAATTAATTTAAATACCGGAAGAGGGCATGGTTATTGCCAATCCGTTCTAAATAATACCGGATGAAAAAGATCCTTTTGATATTATTGCTTTTGTTCATTGTTACAGCAGGTATTTTTTCCTGGCAAAGTCTCACATCAGGCACCGGCTTTGAAGAAAAAAGCCGTTACCTCGTGGTGGAAGAAGGCAGGAATACACAAAAAGATGTGATACAAACACTGCAACAGGAACACTTGGTCAAACATCCGGGCACTTTCTCATTGCTGGCAACGGCATGGGGTATTTGGAATAAACTGAAGCCCGGCAAATACGAAATTAAAAAGGGCGATAACCTGTTCAGCATCGCACGCATGCTGAGAAACAACCGGCAGGCATCCATCAAACTGGTCATCAATAAATTGAGGGTGAAAGAAGACCTGGCGCACCTGGTTGGTAAAAACTTCAATACAGATTCTGTTGCAGTAATGAATTTTTTGCAGTCGAACGACTCGCTCAAGCCTTTTGGAGTAGATACGAATACCGTATTTACCCTTATATTGCCCGATACGTATTCTTTCTATTGGAATACTTCTTTCAATAAAATATTACGTAAGCTTGCCGATACCAGGAATGCTTTCTGGGGCCGCGATGACCGTATGCAAAAAGCCCAGCAACTTTCCTTCACTCCCGAAGAAGCATATACCCTGGCTTCCATTGTAGAAGAAGAAACCAATTTCGAATCCGACAAATCCAAGATCGCCGGCGTGTACATCAACCGGCTGGGAAAAGATATGCCCTTGCAGGCATGCCCCACGATCAAATATGCCATGAAGGATTTTACGCTCACCCGTATCTATGAAAAATACCTGAGCAATCCATCGCCTTACAATACGTACCGGAAGAAAGGATTGCCTCCCGGTCCTATCTGTACCCCATCACCCAAAACCATCGACATTGTATTGAATGCACCGCGTACAGACTATCTTTATTTTGTTGCCAAAAGCGATTTCAGCGGCTACCACCATTTCAGCAGCACATATGAAGAGCACATGCAATACGCCAGAGAATACCAGAAAGCATTGGATATCTATATGGCCAAAAAACAAAACTCGCCTGAGCATTGACAAAAATTGAACGACACATTGTTAACCTCGCTCCCATTGCCTGGCTCATCAACAAGAGCAAGACACTGGTCATTCCCGGGTTCCGGGGCCTTCCCTTATATGATGTGGTGCGTTTTTTCTTCCGGCAGATCAATAAAGTAGGATTGAACGAAAGGGCCGCCGCCATTTCATTCAACTTTATCATGGCCATGCCGGCGGCTCTCTTGTTTTTATTTGCACTGGTGCCTTATTTCCCAGCTTCGGCCAGTTTTGAAATGGAAATACTTAAATTATTCAAAGACATTTCTCCCGACTCTGCCACTTATCGTTTCATCAAAGACATACTGGACGGACTGCTGGAAAAACACGTAGGCGTATTTTCTTTCGGTTTCATATTGCTCATCTTTTACGCTTCCAATGCCATCATCGGCATCATACGTACGTTCGACCGGTCGATACAGGAGCAGAAAGGTTTTTTCCTGTACCAGCGCTGGCGTGCCATCCGGCTCACTGGTATTCTTGTATTGCTGGTCATTGCTTCTGCATTGGTATTGATAGGACAGGAACAGCTCACCGGCCTTCTTAAAAATCTCTTCCACATGCGCAGGAGGGCCAGGCTACCCTGGTGGAACGGGATCCGCTGGTTCATCATTACTGGCTTGCTCTTCTATTGCGTGGCGATGATCTATAAGTTTGCTCCTTCTGTAAAAAAGAGATGGCATTTGGTATCGCCTGGCTCTCTACTGGCCACCGCATTGATACTGGTTACCACCATTGCATTCTCCTCATGGGTAAGCCTCTTCGCGAGCTCCAATTATAACCGCGTTTACGGCTCCATCGGAACCGTGCTTATCCTGATGCTGCTGATCTATATCAATTCGCTAATTCTGCTCATCGGGTTTGAATTAAACGTTAGTATTACGTACCTCACCAGGAAGGCAGAAGAAAGAAATACATGAAAAATACATGACAGTTGCAATATGATGCAGCCTTAGTCCCTTAAGAATAATTTTCCTGATTTTTTATGGATTCGGTACAACTCCTATACAAAAGGGGGCTGCTCAAACTGAGCAGCCCCCTTGATTCAGAAAATAATAATACCCCTTGATTACTTCCTCGCTTTGATCAGTTGTACGACCTTACGCTTGGATCCCTGAATAAATTCTGCAAAGTAGGTCCCGCTCTGGTAGTTTTCTCCTACCTGCAAGCTACTATTGCTATGCAGTCCTGATCTCGCTTCTATCGCTCTTCCTGATGCATCCATCACCCGTAAATTCACCGGTGTCTCATACCTGCTTTGGATCTTCAGTGTGAAGTAAGTGCTGGTTGGATTTGGAGCTACCGTTACTTTCAGTTCTGATTCTTCTGAGCTTACTTTCACTTTGTCTTCAGTAGCTGTTTGTGTAAGGGTGGTATTGCCCCCAGTTGCTGATGACGTTACTACCGGTCCAACACTGCAATCATAACTGTTCCAGATCACATTGCGGTTTTCACTCTGTATCTCCCGGGCTATAAACAGACCCGTCATATGCGTACTGTCCCTGTTACCCTGTACTTCCAGCTGGCCATTCGGCGCATATACATTCGCATTCACCCAGGTATCCGTTTCCCTGGTACCGCGGCCATCCTGATGGTCTCCACCCTGCTCCTCTCTATAACCATCATCTCTTCCATGTTCATCTCCTTCTTCGCCTCCATGCACCGTGAAGTAACCTCCTCCATCGCCTTCATCACCTCCGTCAAACTGGTGACTCTCTTCTCCCTCATGCTGGTGGTCTTCTTCCACCCTTGGTTTCTGCCCTACATAGAACGTAACTTTATAACGATCTGCATTGATCTTGCTCTTCTTACCTATCTCTACCCCATTGCTTACAAGCACCTGGCTGTTGCCTGCAAAACGTACATTCGTATAGGCTCCTGTAGATGAACCGCCGCTTACATGCAACCTGCCTATATTGATCACAGGGCTCGTAAACAATACCGTTGCTCCCGGGCCTATCTCTATCGATCCAAATACCGTTCCACCCAACGTAACAACTGCACCTTGACCAATATTCACTTCTTTGTAATTACTACTTACCGTTACTGTTGTATTCTTGCGAACCTTAAAATTGGGCAGTCCTCTTGTGCTTGTCGTGTTATACACCATCGTTGGTAAGTCAACAGCAGCTACCTCATAGATCTTCTGGTTGATCACCGCTCCACTCTCTGCGTCTATTCTTGGTGCTTTTACAAATGCCCCCGCCGATGCTACGGTTGTCTTTTCTCCAAACTTAGCCCTGCCCCTTGCGCTCATCACACCCACACTGCCGCCGGACACTATATTGTGGTCGCTCAACTCTACCTGTCTGCCTCCCAGGATCGTGTAGCTGCTTACGAGCGTCTCTTTGGCATACATGTAGGTGGCCGCAAATTCACTCCTGCAACCATTACCATCTGTAGTATACAGGCTGTATACGCCATCCCCATTTGTTAAGTCTAAGCTGATCTGCTGTGTAGCGGCAAAGCTGCCCATACTGTACAGCCACTGGTAGCCAAACGGTCCGTTTAACGTACTACTGCCAGTAAGGGTTAGCTTATTACAGAACGCATCCGCATTGCTCGGTGCGATACTGGCTACCGGTAGCGGGTTCACTTTCACTGTGAAGCTGCAAGTACTTACATTACCATGTATATCCGTTACTGTATAACTTACTGTTGATGTACCGATATTGAATACACCACTTACATCGATACCCGCGCCGTTTCTTGTTGTGGCGCCTGTTACCGTATACAGGGTACTGGCTATTCCGCAATTATCTCCCTGGCTTAGTACAGGGATTGTGTAATTGGTATTACCGCCAGTATTAGCACAGAATACCTGGTTGCCCGCGCAGGCTATCACCGGCGCTTCATTATCTGTAACAACCACTGTCTGTACAGTGCTATTCGTATTGCCATGGATATCTGTTACCGTCCAGGTTACTACTGTAGTGCCTACAGGGTAAGTAGCCGACGGATGGTCATTCACTACACGCTGTACACCGCAGTTGTCTTTGGTAACCGGGATGCCTAAGCTCACCGTGGCCGAACACTTGCCCGGGTCATTGCTCACACTGATATTCACCGTGCTGATCGTTGGATTCTCAGTATCAGCAACTACTATGGTAAAGGTTCCCGAAGACGCGTTACCACTTACATCGGTAGCGGTCACATTTACAGTAGTAACACCTACAGGGAAAACTGTTCCGGGATTCTGGCTATACGTAATCGCAACCGGACCGCAAATATCCGAAGCCGTTGCAGCAAAGTTGATTATTGCTCCGCATATACCTTTATCATTCACTGCGTTTATGGCAGAAGGTGTAGTTAATGTTGGCGCAGTAATATCATGAACGGTGATCACCTGCACTGCAGAAGAAGTATTTCCACATGCGTCTTTGGCTGTCCAGGTTCTGGTAATAGTATAATTGTAATGACCCGCATTATTGATATCGGCATTCTGCGTGCTTGTCTGTGCAAATACTACTACAGGCGATGCATCACAATTATCTGTTGCTGTTAAAGTAGCTGCTGCAGGTACTGCGTTACAGTCTACAGTAATGTTAGCAGGCGCTGCACCTAAAACTGGCGCTGTTCTATCCAGTACCGTGATGGTCTGTACAAAGTTATTGGCGCTTGTATTGCCACTTGCATCGGTAAAGTTCCAGGTTCTTACCTGTGTATAGGAACTACCACAGCCTGCGGTCTTTACATCGCTTAAAACATGTATGGTTGCTGTACTGCAATTATCAGTAGCTACTGGGGCCAACGTCAATGCTTTGGCCAGAGAAGTAGCGTCGGAACACTCAACCGTTGCATCCAGGCTACCCGGCGCTGTTGTAATCACAGGTGGAGTAACATCTTTGATAATAACGGCCTGTGTTTGAGTAGCGGTATTTCCACTGGCATCCTGGTATGTCCAGTGCATGATATAAGTACCCTGATTGCTATAAGTAAGTGGATCACTGGTAGTTCCTGTTACCATACCCGAGCAATTGTCTTTAGCAGTAGGCGCTGTAATTGTTGCAGCGCATTCGGCCGTAACAGCGGGCAGGGCATTTATCTGGTAATTTATCGTAAGTGTGCCTCCTCGGAAATAACCTACCCAGCCAGGATAACCGGTGAAATTCATCTGCAAAGTATTATTGCCGCCATAATTATATCCAGGGATACTTCCGTTATAATTGATGGTGAATGACTGCGCGTAATGGAATAACTGGTTATCGCCGATATGGGTACCCGAAACATACATATGATCGTAATCACCGGTTCCGCCCCATCCCTGGTCTACAGCTGTATAGGATAAGCTCGCGCCAGTTACAACAGCTCCAGCGGGTAAAGGATCAGAAAAATTAAATATCCACGGACTCCAGCTATTGGTATTACCATAAGGCACTGAAATGGTCTTTGAACCTGTTACTGAAGTGGTTGGTACCGGCGCTTCATTGTCTTTTACCGTTACAGTGAACGAAGCGCTGGCTGTATTACCTGCCGCATCGGTTACGATAAAACTGTTGGTAGTGGTTCCAACAGGGAATACCGAACCGCTGGGCAAACCAGCCGTTTGCTGCATGGTTGGAACGCCGCAATTGTCGCTATAATTTACTGTATATGCTACGCTCGCGCCGCATTTACCGGGATCATTATTGACCGTAATGGGGCCCGGGCTCGAAATAGTTGGTGGTACCATATCTTTTTCCCCTAGGTACTGGCCATTGGGTATGGAAAGACCATGTGTTACCTGGCAAGGGAAAGCAGCATCTATTACTTTAACCATAGTACTGTTACTGGCCCCATAGGGTATGGAAATGGTTACATCTGTTGTTACCCCGGCATTGTAATTAAACGGTCCATAGGAAACATTCGCCCCTGAAGGATCGTAAATTACCTTAAAGCTTTTGGTACCTGTAATGGATGCACAGGAAAGATGGTTGACCCTTATGCTAGCAGTGGTATAATCATCTGTAGGATTACAGGGTGTTCCATTATTATTACCTGGCAATATAACTGTATTGCTCCAGCCTGTTATCGGGCAACTTGTACAAACCGGGGGTGGAGGTGGTGTAAAATTACCGGAGCCTCCTACCAAAAAAGCCCAGCATACATTGTTTGAATAAGGGGCTACGCTCAGTGTAGTACCCAGGAACGGGGTATGAACAGTAGCATAGCTGTTAAAGCCAAAGCCCAGGTAAATAGATGATGCCGCAGCAAAAATAGTGGGACTCAATGAAGATGCATTTCCGGCAAATTCTGCGTCAATAGGGTAATTGACCCCGTTAATAGTGAGCCCCGCGCCCGAATGGCCGCATTCATTTACCTGATGGTAGGTCATCAGATACCATGTTAAAGAGCCATCTTGGGCCTGGTTAACACGTATTTCCGTAACGTGTGCGAACGAAAGGATTGTAACAAAAAGGCATGTTACAAAGAGTAGAATTTTTTTCATAAATTAATTTTGATAATGACCATTAATCATGATCTCAGAAAATTATCCTTCTAAGCATTCTGTTGCACTTAGTTTTTATATGTTTTTTTTACAGACAGGCCCGAAGGGTCAAATCCAGTGGGAAGACTGATCTTCAAATCATTCAAAGCATCGCTATCGCAGTCAGGCTTATTGAACACGCCTTTTTTGCTGGCGAAGTTGAAATCTTTCGACAAATTCTGACCGTCTCCTTTATTTGTAATAGTGATGGCAAACTGCGCATTTTGATCTGCAGGACCGTCATTAAAGACGCTGATCTGTACCTGGTTTGTGTTGTTACATTTAACAACACGGTAAAAGATCTCTATTGAGTTCCTGGTTTCAGGAAAAACCTGCCAGTTTTTATACACGGTTTCAGAAGACTGGCCAAAAGAAATGCTTACAGAGCCCATAACCAGCATAAAAAAGAGTAATCGTTTTAACATAATCAAGTTTTTAATTATTAAAAAATTATTGAATACAGTTGGAAGCCGCATATTCGATAGGAAATAAGGTTGGGGTAAAAAGCACAGGTACTTTTCAATTGAACAGCGCAAGGTTCATATGCAGGTTTTTAGTTAGGTTGATTGTAGTAGCGTCTGTAAATTACTGTAGAGAAATATCTACAAGGATGTAATTTGACAAATTGCCAATTCCAGTCAAAATTGAGTTGATAACACAATGATTTTAATAGACTAGGGCATTGATTTCGTAGATGAGAAGAAAAAACAGCTTAATTTCAGGCAAAATTCTAGCTCAGTACCCTTACTAACCTCTGCGAAGATGAAATACCGTTGTATCATAATAGATGATAACATTATTGAATGCGACTCGCTTGCGCTGAAACTGAAACAAATTGCCTGCCTGGAAATATACGCTACCCTGTCAAGTGGATTGGAAGCAGTGAATATTTTGAGAGACAACAAAATAGATATTGTTTTTTCTGACATAGATATGCCGGGACTGTCTGGCATAGAACTGCTGAAAAGCACCAAAAATCACCCCGTTTTTATTTTTATTTCATCCCATCCGGAGTATGCTGTGGAGAGCTTCAGCCTGAATGTGATCGATTATATTGTAAAACCGGTTAAACTGGAACGACTGATCCATGCCGCCAACAAGGCGATTGAATACATCCAGTTAAAGAAGTTGCTGAATAACCAAGCGAGCCCTAAAGCATCTTCTCCGGATACCGGTAACAACCTGATCAAGACCATCGACGCTCAAGCCTATTTCTTCATCAAAGATGCCAGCGGTTATACCAGGCTTGATATGGGCGACGTGTTATATATTGAAAGTATGGGGGATTTTTCCAAAATACATACTACGAGCCAGAAAACACATTTGGTCCTGGTGAGTTTAAAGAACCTGGAAAAGCAATTGCCCGCCAGCTTCTTCATACGCGTTCACAAACAGTATATGGTTAATCTGCTGTATATTAAAAATATTACAGTGGGCGAAATACTGCTGAAAGACAACAATATAATCCCAATCAGTACAGCCTATAAACAGGCATTGCTGGATACGGTAGTACATAAAAAAACATTGACCCGCTTTGGGGAATAATACCTTCATGCCGCGGGTAAGGTTATATGAAATATACTGCCTGCCCCGGGACGGCTGTTCACAGTGATATTCCCATGTAATATAGCTGCAAAATGCTTGCTTAACAGTAAGCCAAGACCGGTTCCTTTTTCTCTATTGGTCCCGTGGGTGCTTTCAATTGATTTTATGGCGACATCATTGATCTGCTGCACTTTTGTTTCGCTGATTCCTACACCATTATCTCTTACTGAGAGCACCATCCCTTTGCCGTCTCTCTTCGCAAAAATTTCCAATAACCCATCCTGGCCGGAAAATTTAATGGCATTGCTAACCAGGTTACGAACGATCAGTTCTACCATGTTGCGGTCGCCCAATACCCTTACCCCCTCCTTGACGCTGTTGTTCACCGTCAGGTTTTTTGTTCCTATTGTATGGTGCGCACCATTGATAACATGTTCCACAATAGCTGCCATATCAATATCTTCTATAACGGGTGCAAAACCCTGCATCTGGCTGGCCGACCAGTTAAGCAGGTTATCCATTAAGCTGGCAGTATGATCCAGTGTGCCTTTTATCAATTCTGTATATTGAGCCAGTCTCTTTTGCTCAATATGCCCGTTTGCCAGCAGTGAACTGAAAGAGATCAGGTTATTGACCGGCGTTCTGAGATCGTGACTCACAATACCGAATATTGTATCTTTTACCGATACCAGCTCTTCCAAAGTCTGCTTTTGCTTCGAGACCAATTTGTTTAGCTTAACGGTTTTATAGTGGTTGTAAAATACCAGTATTCCAGCAGCAAAAGTGGTAATGGCAATTATTGCCAGTGCGGTTGATAATTTTGCATCGAATTCGATCTGTGCCTGCTGGGCGCTGATCCTGCTGTCTTTAATCTTTTTATCGAAACGAGCCCTTAATTGCTCCTTTTGCAACCGGGTGATTTCCAATTTCTTTGCGTTTTCCAGGTCTGCCTCTTTTTTAAGAAAGGCAACCCTTTGAAGGCTTTTTTCCTGATCACTGATCTCTAATTGCTGCTTTCTGAGAATGATCTCCTGCTGTTGTTGTTTTGCCAGCAGTATCTGCTGTTTCAGGCTTTCATCGGTCAACTGCTGGGTCAGTTTATATTCCCTTTCCTTAATATTAAAATCGAGTTGCAATTGCTTGCGCGTGATCTCCCTTTCCTTTTCATTATTATAGATGCTGTCACGCATGACAATATACTCCCGGTAATAAAAAAGCGAACTGTCGAAACGGCCTGTTGTTTCATATAAATTACTCAGGCTTTCCAATGCATTTTTTTGTACTCCTGAAACATTGATCTGTCTTGCTATATCCAGGCCCTGTTTCAGGTTAATAAAACCATTCCCATAATCTTTATTTTTTGTATAATACCTGCCCAGGTTTAGGTAATTTTCTGCCAGCGTAAGTTTTTCATTGGCTTTCTTGTTTACTTCCATGGAGGTCAGGTAATATTTCAGCGCAGTTTCTTTGTTTTGCCGGGCTTCGTATATTTTGCCAATGCCCGTCATAATGGAAGATTTCATCGAATAATCCTCTTCTTTCTCTGCTATTGGCAGTGCCCTGTTAAATAGCTGGAGTGCTTTTTCATATTTTTCCGCCGGCCTGATCCGCATGTTCATAAGCTCGTTATCTGAGGCCATCATTAAGATATTTCCAAGTGCTTCACAGGCAACAGCCACTCCTCTGCTTGTACTGCTTGCATCCTCAAATATTTTTAAAGCTTTGTGTATGTATTCCGATGCCTGTTTAAACTGGCCAAGACCCTCATAGATCTCCCCGATATTCATGTAACAACTGGCCACTTCGCCTTTTTTCCCCAAGTGCTCATATAAAATAATTGCATTCTGATGGGCCTCCAGCGATTTAGCGTAATCCGGAATATCATTGTACAGCGCTCCCATATTCAGATACGTATCAGCCATATGCACTTTATCGGCAGCTTCCTTTCCCACTTCGAGTGCTTTCTCGTAATAAGAAAGGGCTTTGAGATAATCTGACACGCCGTGATAAGAGGCGCCCAATTTATAATAGGTAACTTCCAGTATACTTTTATTGGGTAGTTTTTTTGCGAGGGAAACAGCCGCTTCGCCGAAGCTTTCCACTTTATCGAACTGTTTCAAAATTGCATACTGTCCGAAAATATAGCGCAGGTAAATAACCTTTAAAGAATCTTCTTTCTGATAAGCCTCGTTTACGCGTAATAAGCTATCTAATTTTGCCTGCTGTGTCCATCCCACACCTATACAACCGGTGAGTATCACAAGCATCAACAATATCTTCTTCATAAAAGGTTCAGTAGTTTCGACGCCCTGTTTAAATCAACCAGGGTTAGTTCGTTTAAAATTAAATGAATAACCCATAACATTGTCTAACAATATAAATAAAAAACAATGCAACCTTTCGTATGTATTAAAAAAAATATTCTTTGAATAAAACACCTCTTTCCTCTGCTATCCCTCGAAGTGTTGCATTCTGTTCAAATTTTTTCAATACGTTTTTTGTAGTAGTAACCTTATTGAGTAATTCGTATGCGTCGCGGCTGGAATGTATTATTCGGTCAATTTCTTCAATTCAAGAACCAGCCTTGTCTCTGGTAACTGGTGATTGAAAAATTGCCGGTAATGCTTTTTATTGTTTACCATCAGGGTCACCGGGATGGTGCCGTCCCAGGATTTGTCTATCATCGGACAAAAAACATTGGGATTTTGTTCATCGAGCCATATAATACTGGAATGGTAATGCTGCTTTTGGGCAAAAGCTGCGATCGCTTTGGGATAATCATCGGGGAAGTCGAGACTCACGAGCACCAACTTCACACCTTTTGTTTTGAAAGCTGCCACCTGTTTTTCGAACCAGGGGATCTCGTGCACGCAGGGTCCGCACCAACTTGCCCAAAAATTAAAGACCGTAGGGGCGGAACTGGTATCAACCATCTTCAACAGTTCACCGATCTTCATTTTAGGGATCGACTGGGCCTTCGTCATTACTGATAACAGGCAGCAGAATAAGCAAATAAATAGTTTTTTCATGGCGATACATTCAATAATTCTGGGTTGTAATACCCCATTCGGTCATTAGTTGATCTGATTGAGCTTTCGGCAGAGACCGCTGCTCATAATGCCCTGCAAGGGTTTTCTGTCGCATGGCTTCATAAATACTCACAGCGCAGGCAACAGACACATTCAGGCTTTGGATGATGCCAACCTGGGGGATGATGAAATTACCGTCAGCCAGCAACCTGATCTCTTCACTCACTCCGGAATGCTCATTGCCAAACACAAGCGCTACACTCACTGTAAAATCGATATCATACACACTTACAGCATCGGCGGCAAGATGCGTGGTAAAAATGCGACTGTATTGCTGTCTTAATTGCGCAAAGCATGCTGCAGCATTATCGAAATGATGCACGGTCAACCATTTGGCTGCGCTGCTGCTGCTTTTAGGTCCGAACTTGTCGTGACGTGGAATTTTTGTATTTAGAATATATATATCCTGTATGCCTACCGCATCACAGGTTCGCATGACTGCGGCAATATTATGCGGGTCCTGTATATTTTCCATCACTACAGTCAGGTTGGGTTGGCGTTTATTCAATACTTGTATCAATTTATTTTTCCTTTCCGGTGTCATGCGCTTGTTCTTGCCTCGAAATTCGACAACAACAGAGAAGAAACCAAATAAAAACCCTCTTGCCCCGGGCTTAAGCCCGGGGCAAGAGGGTTTTTATGGTCACTGTCAAAACCATGCGTGTTTAGTCTCTTTCGCGACGGTCCCAGCCTCTGCCGTGTTCGCGCTCACGTTCACCGCGGTCTCCCCAACGGCCACCACGGTCATCATCGTCGCGGTCTCCCCTGTCCCATTTGCGGTTATCGTGGCCATTGTAGAATTTGTCTTTCCTTTTTCCGCCATAACCATAACGATCGCCACCATAAGCCGGGTATCTGTTGTCCACTACCACGGGCCTTCTGTAGGTATTGTAATAATCACTATAACGATCTCGGTAATAATCGCAACGATACCAGGGTCTGGGTTCATTGATTGCTACTTTATATCCGCCATAAAGATCATAATCACTATACATAGCAGGCAAAGAAGCGCCGATCACCCAGCGTCCATCGCTCAGGTAAATGAATGAGCGATGGGGAATATCGTAATAACTATCGATCTCAGGGAGGTAATAATAATCGCCCTCATATTCACCGGGCAAGCCCCAGGCAGGTCTTCCTATGTTGAGGTTCACATTCAGTCGAACCTGTGCTTCTGTATAACTGCTCATCAGCACAGCTGCGAGCAACAAGGTGGGTAGAATTAACTTTTTCATGGTAGAACGTTTTATACTGTATATAAGCCAAACGCAATGCCAGAAACGACTAAATCTGTTAAACAAATGTAAATCTGCATCTTATAAGGGACTGATGCCCAGGCCAGGTTTTCCTGATACACGAACAGTTCCGAAATCATAGGTCAATCCTTGTGCTACATCTTGTGATAACAGCAAGGGGCCGTCCAGGTCTGCATGGTCCAGTTGCGGCAGAAAATGCGCAATAGCCGATGAACCAATTGTAGATTCGTTCATACTTCCCATCATTACCTGCATGCCCAATGAACGTGCTTTTGTGATCATTCGCCTGGCAGGCGTGATGCCACTGCATTTGGTGAGCTTGATATTGATCCCGTGAAAATGGCCATGGCATTTTTCCACGTCTGTTTCCGATACGCAACTTTCATCTGCAAATAATGGAAGTGATGATCGTTCAAATAAAACTTTCATCCCCTCCCAATTGTCTTTCGCAAGTGGTTGTTCGATGAACTCTACCCCCAGTTCGGCCAGTTGCGGTATTTTTTCCAATGCTTCTTCGGTTGTCCATCCGGCATTGGCATCGATCCTGAAACGGGCATCGGTATTGACTCGCAATGCTTTTACAATGGCGATGTCTTCATCGGTTCCCAGTTTGATCTTGTATACCGGCCAGGGTTTTGCTTTCATTTTGCCCACCATTTGGTCTATCTGGTCAATACCAATGGTATAGTCTGTGATAGCAGTGTGTTCCCATTCCGTATCCCACAAGGCATAGAGCGGCCGGCTTTTCATTTTTCCGTACAGGTCCCAGCAGGCTATGTCCAGTGCACATACAAGGAATGGATTGTTTGGAAAAAGATGGTGCAGGTAATGCCAGTATCTTTCGGGGTCGGTGAGTGCAAATTTCTCCACCAATGTTTTTTTGCTTTCCAGGTCTGCCATCATTTGTTCCACTGTGATATTGTAATACACAATGGCCGGCGCTTCGCCGATGCCGGTAAAAGGCCCCAATTCCAGTGTTACTACCAATGCAGGCTGATGGGTTTTGGTACGTCCGTTCGAAATGGAGAACGGGTATTGAAAAGGGAGGTTCTGCTGCCAGTATCGAAGTTTCAAAGCTGTTAGTTTAAATTAATCAGACAATCTGCCACTGGCTATTACATAACCATGAAATTCTTCATTGAATGCATTGGCCGCAAGTAATGATTCCAAAGTAAGGTGCATGCGGTATTGCCAGTAATGGCGGGGATTGGCGGGTACGTTGATGCGTTCTTCACCGGGGTTCTCACGGCGTAATTGCTCGCTTATGCCCAGGATATCCTGCAATTGAAAAATGCTCCACATGGCAGGTGAATGTAGGTGCTGCAATACAATGGCTTTGTTGATCCATGGCTCACAATAATAAGGCGCCGTTCCGGGCTCCCCAAGTTCCTCGTTGTAGAATTGCTGTATCGTTGTTTTGTCTTCTTCCCACCAGCCACGAATGGTGCTCATATCATGCGTAGAGGGCGTTACCACGCTCAGGTAAGGCGCATCTTTTGGGTTGAAGAATTTTATATGATTAGCCTTAGGCATCCGCTGTATCTCAAGGCTCAGCAGCCCCAATTGGTGCATCACATCGGGTACACAAGCCGGTACAAGACCCAGGTCTTCTCCACATACCAGCATATTGGTCACCCGCTTCAAAGCAGGCAGCTTCAGCAACGCTTCTTTCTTCCAGAACTCATCCTGCCTGCGGAAAAAATAATCTATGTACAGCTCATGCAGGGCTTGTTTTGTCTGCTCATCGAGGTGGCGATATGAACTGGTATTTTCCATCCCGAAACGGAAATGAAAATGCATGCCATCAGCCTGCTCCGCTTCGAACAATATCACATTGCTGATCAAATCGAAAAGGCCGGCCTTGACTTTCTGGTGATGCTCATCATTTTCCAGCGTTGCGAAATAGGTCTCTACCTGCCGTTGTGTAGCAAAAGCAGGTTTGAGAGAATACGAGCCATCTCCGGCAGATTGCAGGAATTCTTTTTTAACCAGGTTGTTGTCGTGCCCGAATATTTCCCATAATACCTGGTCTGAAATATACGGCTGGGTAAACCGATGCAGATCGGTGTTAATCTTCCTGCTGTGAAATTCATTGATGTGTACCGGAATAGCGGGCACAAAATGTCCCATGATGCCTTCTATCGCATGCATAGGTATACTGAATATCCTGAAGAAACCCAATATATGATCGATGCGAAAAGCATCGAAATAGTAACTCATCTGTTCGAAACGCTGCTTCCACCAGGCGAAGCCATCTTCACGCATACGTTCCCAGTTGTAAGTTGGAAATCCCCAGTTCTGTCCCTTCACTGCAAAATCATCGGGTGGTGCACCCGCCTGCGCATCCATGTGATACAATTCAGGGTTCTGCCAGGCATCCACACCATGCCTGTATACACCAATGGCGATATCCCCTTTAACAATGATGCCATTCTCATGTGCATAAGCAGTGGCTTCTTTCAGTTGCAGGTGCAGGTTGTACTGGATATAATAATGCAACCCAATTTCATCGCGGTGTGAACCGATCAATGTTTGAATAGCTCCTGCATCGTAACGTGTATATTGAGGCCATTGGTTGAAATCAACTGTTCCATAGAGGTCGCGCAGGTAACAAAAAGCTGCATATGGTTCGAGCCAATGTTTATTCTGTTCAAAATAATCCTGGTAATCCTTGAGCAGGAAAAAATTATTTTTAACTTCTGCATACAGTTCCTGGATGATCGACCACTTGGTCTTGATTACCGATTCATAATCGACTACCGGCAAATGGTTCAGCCGCTCTCTTTCTTTGGATATTTTTTGTCGTATGGTTTTGTTTTTAGCACCGGCAAGCGCTTCCACATTCAGGTAAATAGGATGCAATGCAAAAGCCGAAATCGCTGCATAAGGATAAGAATCTGTCCAGCTATGTGTAGCCGTTGTATCGTTCACCGGCAACAGCTGTATCAGTTTCAAGCCGGTAGTACGTGCCCAGTTGACCAGCAGTTTCAGGTCGGTAAACTCTCCTACTCCCAGGCTCTGCTCACTGCGCAGGCCGAACACAGGAATAGCAACGCCTGCACCCTTCCAGGTATTATCGGGCAATATGGTGAACCCATCATTCACTGTCACCTGCCTGTTTTTGGCGCCGGGGTCGTTCAAGGTCCTGTTGTCGCCGTCTTCATACAGCAGGAAAATATTTTTCTCAGTATCGTATACACCATACTTGTAAGCAATCGGGAAAGACGCGTGGCCCAGATCGAGCGATGCTGTAAAGCAATCCTCCCCTTCCTGCCTGTTCATCAATACCGGTGCAACAGTATCCCAATTCCCCAATTCAACAGTATTGCCCAGTATGCAGAGGGTTTGGCCGGCTTGCAAGAGCGGACTCTTTACCATCAGCACATGCGTTGTTTTTCCAACATGATCGCTTTTTATAGCTGTATGGTTGTGTTTCAGTAAAACCTGCTTGAAGGGCTCTGTATAAAATGCGTTCTCAAAATAACCGGCGTAATTCCAGGCATCGTAAAAAATAGTCTCTGCTTTACAGAGTTTGGCAGGATTGAATTTTTTATCGGCGCCCCAGTCAAAACTGATGAGGCCATCTGCATTTTTCAGTACATAATTATACGTAATCTCCTGGTCGGTGCATTGCGCTTCATTCAATTCGATAACAGCCCGCCAATAATCGCCGTTTTCATATTCCATGGACAATGCACCTGCTAAATCGTTATTGCCTAACAACAAATGATTTCCCACGATGAACAGTTCTTGTCCGAATAACGTATGAAATTTCAGTTGGAAGGTTATTTTCCGAAATACGCCTGGCGCTTTTTTTACCACAGCAGTTGCAGGCACAGCAGGAGCATGATATTGTCTGGCAGAAGGCAAGCGATCCGTTTTCAATTCTTACAATATAGGGTTAGGGTGCTAAAGTAGTAAATAATGTGTATTTATAACACAATAAAAAGATCCAGCTTGCAAAATAAGCTTTCGCTCGCATTTATCCTGTTTTCGTGCTAACAATCCTAGCCCTATCTTTGGCATACTAACAATTGTTCGTAGATGAAGCATGAATTCAACCGCAACGAAGACTGGATGAAGTTGGCTGTATCGCAGATGCGCAGCCGGTTTGAGCAGGTTTGCCAGGGAGGTGGTAAGAAAGCCCTTGCCCGCCAGGCAGAGCGTAACAAACTCACTGCCCGCGAAAGGATCACTTACCTGTGTGACAGTGACCAACCTTTTCATGAAATAGGCGCTTTCGCCGGTTATGATATGTATGAGGCTGAAGGCGGGTGCCCGGCCGGCGGAACCGTTGCCGGCATCGGTTACATCAGTGGCAGGCAATGCGTGGTGGTGGCTAATGACCAGACCGTGAAAGCGGGCGCCTGGT
>Ga0114932_10002549_pt1 | contig 19039 bp, 24 predicted proteins | sample 2SBtaG_2_FD_87286 | JGI IMG/M metagenome (GOLD analysis project Ga0114932, IMG submission 87286) | Deep subsurface microbial communities from Kolumbo volcano to uncover new lineages of life (NeLLi) - 2SBTROV12_ACTIVE470 metaG | ecosystem: Environmental > Aquatic > Marine > Volcanic ... | reverse complement strand
CCTACTATTCGGCTTATCTGCATCCAAATCATCACAATCCTCAGAAGTCCTACACATACAAAAAAGCTTCTCAACAGTATCAAGATAACCATGAATCTCCAGCCCAATCTTTAAGGGAAACGCTTTTTCACCTTTTTCCATATTCTTAGCCATCAAATAGAAAACCTCCAAACCTTTTTATATCTTGTCAAATTAGCCTATATATGAAAACAAAAACATTCAGACCAGGAGAGAAAGTCTCTCTCCAAACGAAAACAAGAATTTGGGAAGGTCACATCTTAGAATCTTACGACCCAGAAATCATTCTTCTAAAACTAGTCTCAGGTTACAACATAGGAATAAGGGAAAGAGAAATTCTGGATGCAAGAATAATTGAAAAGGCAAAAGAGAAAGAAGGCAAAGTTTTCAAGCCAGAAAAAAATAAAAAACTAAGAAACATCGCAATGATAATCACGGGAGGAACAATCTCTGCAAGGCTTGACTCAAAAACTGGAGGAGTTATTCCAACAGATGCAGAAGATATCTTAAACATCGCTCCAGAAATTAAAAAAATTTGTAACTTGGTAAGAATAGAATCTCCTTTCATGAAACTCTCAGAAGAAATGGACCCTAAAGACTGGAAAAAAATAGCAGAGACAGCAGAAAAATTACTAAATGATGAAAAAATCGATGGATTAATTATCTCTCATGGAACAGACACATTATCTTATACATCTTCCGCCCTTTCATTCTACCTTCAAAATCTAAACAAGCCTGTAGCCCTAACATATTCTCAAAGGTCAATAGACAGAGGCTCAACTGACGCCCACCTCAATTTAATCTGTGCAGCAAAATATGCCGTGAGCGATATAGCAGAAATCGCACTCATTGGACACAAAGACTCAGGCGACGAAGCCTGCTTAGCCATGCCAGCAACAAAAGTTAGAAAAATGCACTCTTCAAGAAGAGACGCCTTCAAAACAATCAACTCAAAACCAATAGCAGAAATCACTTCAAAAAAATTCAACATTCTAAAAGACTTTAATGCAAGAAACAAAGGGAAAATAAAACTCGATGCAAAATATTCTAACAAGGTTACAATCATCAAAATCCATCCAGGACAAGACCCTTCAATTATTGAATATTACGAAAATGCAGGATACAAAGGATTAATCTTAGAAGTCACAGGACTTGGAAACATCCCAGGGAAAAACTCAGAATACAATTGGCTTCCGAAAATAAAAAAAGCAATCCAAAACGGAATGATAATTTGTGCAGCCCCCCAAACAATTAACGGAAGACTAAATCCAAATGTATATTCTAGTGGTCGAGAACTCCAAAAAACAGGGATTGTTTTTTTAGAAGATATGCTACCCGAAACAGCTTTAGTAAAACTTGGGTGGGTTCTTGGTCACCCTAAATGGAAATCTCAAATCAAAGAAAAGATGCTTGAAAACATAGCAGGCGAATTCAATGACAAAATAGAATTCTAAAAAATAAAAATAAAGAGAGGGACTAAAATTGTCCCATTAATAAAAATTAAATGAAGATTACTTCTTATCTACTTCCCAAGAAATTGGGTAACCTTTTCTAGCAACAAAGTTGTAAATCCAGATAACTATTATCGCAAAGAAATATCCCAAAAATCCGCCAATCAAAGGTGCACTCACCAAAGCTTGAACAGGGGTCAAAGCAGGGAATTGTCCAGGATATGCCGCAGAAATTATCAATCCAAAGGCTCCCTGAATCAACGAAAGTACTAAAGTCAAAATACCAAAGAAGGCAGCAGACTTGTAATTAATGTTTTTTAATTTCATTTTTAACCTCTATTTAATTAATCACAATAATAGAGTATATTATTTAAAGCTATTGAATACCTAATCTAAAATGTATCCTTCATAGATTCTAATGCCCTTAAATATCTTAGAGTATCATTCAAACTATTTTCATGAAATTTATATGCCTTCCCATTAAAAATACCTATACTCTTAAAATGTTCTAAAGGTAATGAAATTAACCGAGGGTTTTGTATTAGAATTTTCTCCAAATCATTTTGAATTACACCCCCAATTAATTGGAGAGGGCTTTTAAAATCCCTACTTAATTCCCAACTACTATTTGCAATAAATCCCTCTCCAGATTCTTCATATTCCAAAACCTTCTTCAATGAAACTCCATTTATCTGACGGAATAAATCATGCCGAGGATTCTTCTCCATTTCCTCTGCAGTTACATTATAAGAAAGAGCTCCTCCAATAACAAAATATTCCATTCCAAGTTGAAAATTGGGAACAAATTCCCTTTCTCCTTCATTCAAATCTAGCAATCCCATAAAACCTTTTCTAAAAAACACTATATATAGATTTATATTATAAAAGTGATGCTTCAGAAAAATCGTCAAAACCTTTAAATCCGCAGCAACCAGAAGGCGACTAGATTTTCATGATTTTTGTTTTAACAAAAACCTTTAAATCCCCCCACCCCCTCATCCAAACATGAAACAAAACTACAAAAAAATAGGATTAAAGGCAGGTCTAGAAATACATCAGCAACTAAACACAAAAAAACTTTTCTGCAATTGCCCAGCCCTCTTAAGAAACGACGAACCAGACTACACAATAAAGAGAGTTCTCAATCCAGTAGTTGGAGAAACGGGAGAGGTCGACATAGCGGCTGCCCACGAAAAAGAAAAAAACCAAACTTTCAATTACCAAGTCTTTGACACAAATTGCTTAGTAGAATTAGACGAAGAACCCCCACACCAAACAAATGAAGAAGCATTAAAAATCGCACTCCAAATATCTCACCTTCTAAATGCTAAAATATTCCCAGTAACACAAGTAATGAGAAAAACAGTAATTGATGGCTCCAACACTTCAGGATTCCAAAGAACAATGATGATTGCCCACGATGGTTACATCCAAACTTCTGAAGGAAAGGTAGAGATTGAATCTATCGCCCTTGAGGAAGACTCTGCAAGAAAAGTTACAACAGAACACAAAAAACATGTTGGAAAAAATGAAACCACATTTAGATTAGACAGACTCGGGATTCCCCTAGTAGAAATAACGACAAAACCAGATTTAAAAACTCCAGAGCAAATTAAAGAAGCTGCATTAAAAATCGGAGAAATTCTAAGAAGTTGTAATGTAAAAAGAGGAATAGGGACAATCAGACAAGATGTGAATATTTCCATAAAGGGAAGCAAAAGAGTTGAAATCAAAGGCTTCCAAGACCAAAAGATGATGATTAAAACTGTAAATAATGAAATCGAAAGACAACAAAAATGCCTCGACAAAAAAGAATGTACAAGTGAAGTTCGAAAAGTAAATCCAGACGCAACAACAGAATATCTCAGACCAATGCCGGGAAGTGCTCGAATGTATCCTGAAACGGACATCCCACTTCAAAAAATCTCAAGAAACCTAATGGATGAAACAAAAAAGAACTTGCCAAAACTAAGCTCAGAACATAAATCCTACTTAAAAGAATTTGGACTAAACGATGAGCTAATAAAATTAATCTTAAAAGAAAATAAAGTAGAAGATTTCAAAACTCTTTCATCAGTAATTGACAATCCAGACCTAATCGCAAAAGTTCTAACCATCTTCCAAAAAGAAATCGCAAAGAAAGAAACCAAGAGTCAAGAGCAAATGGCAAAAGCCCTAAACCTTCACACTCTAGAAGCTATTCTAGAAGTTGTCGGAAAGAAAATTCAAATCCATGATGTAAAAAATATCTTACAAAAGATAGTCCAAGGAACTACTTTAAAAGAAGCTCTAAAGAAATCTAACATCAACTTAGCAGAAGAAGTCCAAAGACTAATCAAAGAAAAACCTGGCCTCTCTCAGGGAGCCTACATGGGATTAATAATGGCAAAATTCAAAGGACAGGTAAGCGGTAAGGAAGTAAGTGAAGCTCTAAGAGAATTTATTTAACCAACCCACTAATACCCCAAGCAACAAGCAAAGCGAAAACGGCTGAAACAATCCCTACAACTAAAAGACTACTAGAACCTGAAACGGCACCAAGACTTCCTCCAACAGCACCAGAAATTGCACCTATCACCAAACCTCTTCTTTTACTTTCCATTTCCGACATCAACACCCAACTCTTTTAACCGAGTAATATGCATCTGCATTATATTTTCCACATTTCCAACCATCTTAACTAATTCATTTCTCTCACTAACCAAAGTATTCAAGGAACCTTTATGAAATCCAATCTCTTCTTCTTTTGACATCTGAGGTTGTGGAGCAGATTCTGGAGCAGCCTCCATCTTATCATTACTCAAAGTGCTTTCCAAATCTTTCGCATCAATTTCCATGAAAAAAAGACAAAAAATAACCTTATAAGCCTTTGCAATATTGCAATTTTCCAAAAGAGAGATTTACTAAATCTGCGAAGCAAAGCTTCGCCAAACATAAGGGAGGGGAAAATCTAAAATTCTCTGGGAGGGAATCTCTCGCCACAACCAAAAAAATCTCAAAACTTATAAACCTCTCAAACATAAAAACTTTATGGAAAGGACATACATCAAAGAGGCATTCAAGTCAAAAGGAAAAGCTCTGTTAAAGGGGTGGGTTCACGATACAAGGGACCTAAAAAAAGTAAGGTTCATTGTTCTAAAAGATATTACTGGAAGAATCCAGGTAACGGGGATTGACGGAAAAACTGACAAAAAAACCTTTGATTTAATGGACAACTTAAAAAGAGAATCTGCAATAGAAATTATTGGAGAACTAAAAGATTCAAAACAAGCACCTGGAGGAAAAGAAATTCTACCAGAATCTATTACCATAATCGCCCCTGCAAAAGACCCCTTACCAATTGACGTCTCAGATTTTTCAAAAACAGAACTACCACTAAGACTAGACAATAGATTTTTAGATTTTCATACAAAAAAGGCTCAATCAATTTTCAAAGTTCAATCCACTATAGCACAAGCATTTAGAGAATTCATGATAGAAAACGATGGAATTGAAGTTTTCCCACCTTCCCTCATTGGGGCAAGTAGTGAAGGGGGAACAGAACTATTCAAAGCAAAATATTTTGAAAAAGAAGCTTATCTCTCTCAAAGTTGTCAACTCTACAAACAAATGTTCGCCTGTTCAATGGAAAAAGTTTTTGCAATCTTCACAGCATGGAGAGCAGAAAAACATAACACTACAAGGCATCTAAATGAAGCAAGACAATTAGATTATGAAGAAGCATTCGCAGACGACAAAAAAGTAATGGAGGTCCTAGGAAAATGTATGCAATTCATGGTAAAGAAAGTAATTGAAGAAAGAGCAGAAGAATTAGAAACCTTAAATGTAAAATTAAAAATCCCAAAAATAAAATACTTAACTTTCAAAGAAACTGCAGAGCTTATGAAAAAAGAAAAAGTAAAAATGCCTGCACATGACCTTTCAGGAGAAGCGGAAAGAAAACTAGATGAACTCTTCCCTGACACAGTTGTTATGGTTCACGATTGGCCATTAAAAGGAAAGCCATTCTACATCATGCCCGAAGGAAAAGACTCTTCAAAAGGATTCGACGCAATATGGAAAGGCATGGAAATTTGTTCAGGAGGACAAAGAGTCCACCTCCCAGAAATTCTAGAAAAAAGACTCCCAGAATTAAATCTTGACCCAAAAGATTTCAAAGATTACATTGACTCCTTCAGATACGGTGCTCCCCCTCACGCAGGATGGGCTCTCGGACTTGAAAGATTAACAATGCTCTCCTTAGGCCTAGATAATATAAGAGAAGCAGTCCCATTCCCACGAGACAGAGAAAGATTAACTCCTTAAATTCTCAACTTAAAATTATCATCTCCAGTCCTTGGTAAAATATGCAAGTGTAAATGAAAAACCTCTTGTCCAGATTCTTCCCCGTTATTAGCAACAAGATTATAACCCTTAGCCCCCGTCTCTTCTAATAAAATATCTACAGCCTTCTTAGTAATCTCTAAAAACTTAGAATATAAATCCGCAGGTAAATCAGAAAAAGTTTCAAAATGTTTCTTCGGAATAACCAATGAATGTCCTTCTACTAATGGCTTAATATTCCTCTTCACAATAAAATCTTCATCCTCCAATATGATGTCAGGTTCATCATCTGAGAAGTTACAAAACACACAATCTTTTACCATAAATCAATCTACAAAAACATTAATTTAAACTTAACGGATTATTAAACTTGGGCACTCTCTCTAGAAAACTTCTCACACCATTCATTTATTAAATCAAGTTCTGAAGATTCAGCTAAATGGTCATAAGTCTCTTTGTCCATAGCTCTCATCTCAATCATTTGCATTAATCCTCCTGCTTCTAACTTTACCTCAGTATCAAACTCATTATACCTTTCATGACGACTCTCCTGACCTTGAACATACTGAAGCGGAAAATCAAATAAATTAAAAAGAAGCTCATAAACTGGATCCACGCACCCTTCACCTAGATTGGTTTCCGGACACCTTTCATTACTACTTCTCGCCCTAAGCTCTCCATCCGAAAGACGAATATACGCTCTCAAATTCCCCTCTATTTTCTTTCCTATTCCAGCAGACTTTTCCAAACTTTTTACATATTCTCCAATTCTTCCCATAAAATCTTTCGTCCCCCAAACTTTTTAAATATTTATATACTCTATCCAAATCTTATCCCAAAAAATAATTTAAATCTATCATCCAAACTCAGAACACCTTACCAAACTTCCCCTGCAAGCGAAACACCTAAGCGAAGCCAGATGTGAAGCCCCCTATCTTAAACAAAAACCTTTAAATCCTCCAACCCCTTTACCAAAACATGACACAAAATTCACTTTGGCATGAAGTATCCGAAAAAGAAAAAGAAGAAATTAGAAAAGAATCAAAGAAACTTTTAAATGAATTCGCGTCAAAACTAGAAAAAGTCAAGGCGAAAGAAAGCCACTTTCAAAGAGAGGATGGCCAAAGAGAAGAAGGCGACGGCTGGAAAACAGACGAAGAATTCAGAACCCACATGCTAAATAACGCACCATTTGTAGAAGACGATTCAATTGTTGCTGAAAAGGGAGGTTGGAAGAAATGAACCTAAAATCAAAAGCCAAACAAATATCCGCAGGAAAACTCTCAGCAGTAGAAAACGTTCTAGCCTTCTCAAAAAAAATAGCGACGCCAAAAACAAAAGACCTAAACATCTTCTTAAAATTAAATGAAAATGCGATTTCCCAAGCAAAAGCTATTGACAAAAGAATCAAAGAAAAAGGAGATGTGGGGCGTCTTGCAGGGCTTTGCTTTGCTGTAAAATCAAACATCTCAGTAAAGGGCCTAGAAACAAATTGTGCTTCAAAAGTTCTCGAAGGATATATCTCCCCTTACAACGCAACAGTCATCAACAAACTAATAGCGGAAGATGCAATCATCTTAGGGATGCTCAACATGGACGAGTTCGCAAGTGGAGCAAGTGGAGAAACATCTGCATTCGGACCAACAAAAAATCCAAGAAACCCTGAGTTAATCCCTGGAGGCTCAAGTTCAGGCTCAGCAGCCGCAGTAGCAGCAGAACTCTGTGACTTCGCTATAGGCTCAGATACTGGAGGCTCAATCAGGAATCCTGCTTCCCATTGCGGAGTTGTCGGACTAAAACCAACCTACGGAGCAGTCTCAAGATACGGCCTTATTGACCTCTCTATGTCATTAGATTGCGTTGGAACACTAACCAAATCTCCAGAAGATGCAAAGCTAATTTTCAATATAATCCAAGGCCAAGACAACTTCGACCAAACAACAAACTCTAATCAAACATTGGATTTAATAAATCAGCGAACCATAGGTTCGCCAACTTCAGGGAGGGGGCGAGCAACTGCGAGTTTGGGTGGGGAATCCAATTCAAAAGAAAAAATCACAAAGAGGGGAATAATTGGCCTAGTAGATGTAAGCAAATTCTGCGACAAAGAGATTGCAGATTTAATTAAAACAAAAACAGAAGAGATTGCAAAAAAGAAAGGTTGGAAAATAAAAAAAGTAAATCTTCCATTAGACATCTCAATCCAAACCTATTACATTTTAGTCTACACAGAATTTTTCTCAACAACAAGAAAGTTTGAAGGGAGACGTTTTGGTAAAAAAATTGAAAGCTCTGCAGGACCAGAAGTTCTAAGAAGAATAATTGGAGGAAGTGAAATCACAAAAGCTGAACATGATGGAAGATATTACAAAGAAGCTCTTCGAGCAAGAGCATTCATCAAGGAACAATTCAACAAATTATTCAAAGAAGTAGACGCAATAATTCTCCCCACAGTCCCAAAGACTGCTCACAAAATAGGAGAAGCCATCTCAATAAAAGACATGTACAACTACGATATCACAACAACTCCTGCATCAATTGCAGGAATTCCTGCGATTTCAGTCCCAATAGGAAAAATCAATGAAAAAGAAGTAGGCCTCCAAATCAACACCCCCCACTTCCAAGAAGAATTAATGTTTAAGCTGGCAAGTGATTTCTAAAGCCAAATCATTCCAACAAAAAACCAATAAACCTAAAAACTATTCATTCTCCAAAATTACATGACATTAAACTTCGAACTACCTAAACTAGTCTCTGAACTAAAAAGACTAAAACCGTCAAAGGTTTTAGTTCAGTTACCTGAAGGTATCAAACAAAACGCATTTGAAATCCAAAAAACCATAGAATCTCTAAAAATAAAAGTAATCTTCTCCGGAGAAACATGTTGGGGCGGTTGTTCAATCTCTCCTCAAGAAGCAAAAGATGTCGGAGCAGACTTAATAGTTCATTTCGGTCACGCAAAATTCATCAATTCAGATTTCCCAATACTATACATAGAAGTAAAAGATGAACTAGACTTAAAACCAATCCTAGAAAAATCCTTAGAAAATATAAAAGACTACAAAACTTTAGGACTCTCCTTTTCAATTCAACACAAACATGAAATAGAAGGTATAATTAAATTCTACGAAGAGAATGGAAAAAATATTATCCTTTCAGCCAAAAAGGGCTATGCAGCATACGAGGGTCATGTAGTTGGTTGTGAATTCACAGGATTAAAAACGATTTCAAAAGAAGTAGACGCATTCCTAGTTCTTGGGAATAATTTCCATTCGATGGGAGCAAGCCTAGCCGTAGAAAACCCTGTAATCCTTCTAGATGTATATAATGATAAAGTAACTGAAATGACAGGAGTTAGAGATAAAATCCTAAGACAAAGGATTATGTCAATCGAAAAATTCAAAGAGGCAAAAAAAATCGGAATCATCACAGAAATAAAACCGGGACAAAAATTTGGAGTTCCAAAAATGATTCTTGAAGACTTAAAAAAAGCTGGAAAGGAAGTTATCCTCATCAGCATGAACGAGATCTCTCCAGATAAACTAATGAACTTCTATAATGTGGACGCATTCTTAGAACTAGCCTGCCCAAGAATCGCAATAGACGACTTCGCAAAATACCCAAAACCAATAATTACTTACAAAGAAGCTCTCATCGCCACAGGAAAACGAACCTTAGAAGAAGGAATTGAAAAAGGTTTGATTTAAAAATCTTAAATAACTGACTATAAAATGAACGACGCCATAAGAAAACAAGCTCAAGAATTCATTGATAACATCTCTAAGACAGACAACGTAGCAATCATAACAGACCACGACCCAGATGGATTCACCTCAGGAACACTATTCTTCGACCACTGCCTAAAAAAAGAAGCAAAGGTCAAACAATTTACATTCTCTCGTAACTCTTCAGAATTAGAAGATTTCCCATTAGAAGAATTTAATAAAATTATAACAACCGACCTTGCAGCACAAACAATAGTCCAAATCTTAGAGAAATATAAAGGCAAAGAAATTCTTTTCATGGATCATCATCCAAGTGATGCAAAACTCCCAGATTCGGTAATTGAATACAGAACAATGTATAGAGGCTACATTCCTTCAGCCAGAAGCGCATACGAATTAACTGGAGGGAAAAAATGGCTCGCACTATCAGGAGTGATAAGTGATTCAGGACATCTCTATAAAGAAAATGAAGAATTCATAAAAGATGCCTTAGATAATTTAAATATGACTCGAGAAGAGTTTGAAGAAAAAATCGCATCTCCAATATCTGATAGCATAATCTATCTAAACAAAGAAGCAGAAAAATCTTTCTCAATAATTCAAAAGCTAGAAAGCCCTACAAAACTAGACACAGTAGAAAAATATTCAAAACCAATCCAAGAAGAAACAAATAAAATCATTTCCAAATTTGAATCAGATAAAGAAAATATTGAAGGGATTATTTATTTTTACTTTAAACCAAAATACTCTGTTAAACCAATAGTTATAAACAAAATAAGTCAAAGAAAAGAAAACTTAGACAAAATTTTCATTTTTGCTAGTCCAAAGGATAATGGGAAAGTAACATTTAGTGCAAGAAGTAACTCTGGAAAAATAAATCTAGCAACTCTCTTAAAAGCTGGAATTGGAAATCTTGAAGGAAAAGCTGGAGGCCACTTTAATTCTTCAGGCGGGGCAGTAAACTCAGAAGATTTAGAAAAATTCAAAGAAAACCTCTGTAATTTCTTAAAAGAAAATCCCTTAGACTAATTTTCCAACCACCTCCCAACCACATATATATTTTTAAACAAAACCATCCTCCTAATTTTAACAATCTGAGATTAAATAATTCAGATTTCCAATAAAATTTTGTCATACTGAAAAATTTGAAAGGAGGTTTAATAAAAAGAGAAAATGCCATTAGATTTTGCAAAAGAAGCTATCGAGACTGCAGAAGCAAACAGCATCAATTTTGATGAATTAAGAGCCGGTAAGGCAAATATCAAAGTTTTCGGATGTGGAGGTTGTGGATGTAACATGGCTACCTGGCTATTCAATAAAGGTATCAATGGTGCGACAATTTACGGGATTAACACCGACGCACTTCACCTATCTATCACAAAGTCCGACGAGAAACTTCTTATAGGAAAAGAGTTGACAAGAGGTCTTGGATGTGGGGGTTACCCTAAGAAAGGAAGAGAGGCAGCGAAAGAATCTCTTACTGACCTGAAGAAATCCGTTTCGAATTCGGATATGGTTTTCGTTCTGGCTGGTATGGGAGGAGGATCTGGAACAGGATCCATACCTGTTGTCGCTCAATTAGCTAAGGAAGCAGGAGCCGTAGTAATTGCAGTTGTTACAATGCCTTTCGAAGCAGAAAAAGCAAGAATCGACAAAGCAGAGTTCGGCCTACAAGAACTTCGAGAAACTGTAGACACTGTTATCGTTCTTGATAACAACCGGTTAGTAGATATTGCAGGCCAACTACCAATGGAACAAGCTTTCGCAGTAGCAAACGAATTAGTCTCTACAATGATTAAAGGTATCGTTGAAACAATCACACTACCTTCTTTAATCAACTTAGACTATGCAGATGTCTCAAGTATCATGAAGAACGGAGATGTAGCAGTTATCGGTATCGGAGAAGATAATTCCAACGCGAGAGTAGACGCAGCAGTTCAACAAGCCCTAACACATCCATTATTGGATGTAGATTATCGGGGAGCAACTGGTGCCCTAGTTCATATTACCTGCGGACCAGACTTAAAGTTAGAAGAATTCGATAATATCGGACGACTTGTAACAGAAAATTTAAGTCCTGAAGCACAGGTTATCATTGGTGCAAGAGTTAACAAAGAATTCCAAGGGAGAGTAAGAGTCATCACAATTATGACAGGAGTAAAATCCCCTTACATCTTAGGAAAAAACTCAAGTAGCTTCGAAAACGAAGAAACTGTAAGTGTTAACGAACTAGGTCTTGACGATTTAAGATAAATCAATAAGGTATTGAAAACGTAAAAGGATTTACTAAATCTGCGAAATCTTTGATTTCGCCCACTTGAGAGTGGGAGAATTATTCGAAGAAAAATTCGTTTGGGTGGGAAAATCTGAAATCTTCAATACCAAACTTTATTTTTATTTTTTATTGCCCCAGACCAAAAAATGGGGCACTTATATATTTAAATTTTTAATATTTTTATAAAAACTAAGAATTATCTACACTAACACGTGTTTCCCGAGCCATCTTTTTATTGCCCCACTTATCAAAGAAAATAGTATTCTCTAAATCTTTTCTTTTCTCTTCAGGAGACCTAACTTTTGTCTCAATTCCAATTGGAAAAATTCCTTCAACAGACAATTCATTAGATATCTTTAAAATTCTTTTAACGTCAACATCTGAAAAATGTTTAACCCATTTTGTGACTAATTTCAGCTCAGTTAAAGCAAGCAAGAAATTCTGGATAGCGGCTCCTGCCTGTAGAGAAGAATATCTAACACCTCGCTCATCATAAAATCTGACAAGTTTAGAATCATCACTTACAGCAACAACAAGATATTGTGCAGTTCCAACAAAGCTTTGTTGAGTAGCTTCACTTAATTCACTAATAGATTTTTTATTTGAAACTAAAATAAATTTCAAAACATTTCTCCCATCAGCATTCGGAGAATAACGAGCCATATCAATCGCCCGAATAATCTTTCGCCAATCTGGCTTCTTATGATGGTAACGAACAACAGCTTTACGCTTTTTTATCGCCTCTTTTAATTGCATAATATAAACAAGATAATGAGATTTATAAGATTAATGGGACGCTAAGATTTTTTCATAAAACCTCAGATAATTCTTACCCATAACTTCTTGGGAGAATCTCTCAACAGCATCCCTTCGACAATTTGCAGGGTCAATTCTTCCCAAATCATTAACAGCAGAAATTAAATCATTCACCATTAATTCATCGTCAAAGGTTCTTTCAATATCCCCCTTAACAGTGCCGCTAGTATCTTCCTTATTTGTCCACTTAGGTTCGATAACATATCCAGTTACACCATCTTTAATTAATTCCGGAATGGATCCTGCATGAGTTCCTACGACTGGGGTGCCTGTAGCTAAAGCTTCTGCCATAACTAATCCAAAAGGTTCATCCCACCGGTTAGGTTGTAAAACTCCATACGCATTGGCAAATAAAACTGCTTTTTGACTATTATCTACAGGCCCAATAAAAAGAATTTCTCCTTCTCCAACAATCTGAGCCCCACTAGATAACCTACCTACCAATCCTTTTCTACGAGCCTCTTGTTCTTCAGGAGAAAAATCATTTATGGAGTTAGTTAAATATGGGGAAATAGTTTCATCATAAAAAGATTTAAACGGAGCGTGGATCTCTCCTGCGATTATCAAAGGTCTCCCAGTCTCCCGAGCCACCCTTACCGCCAAATCTGCCCCCTTAATTGAAGAAATCCTCCCTAACCATAAAAGGTAATCTTGCTTTTCTGCTTTGAATGGGAGTTCATCGATAGGAACTCCATTGTAAATCATTTTATCAATTCTTATCCCTGTCAAACTCTCATACTTCTTCTTTTGAGAATCACTTATACTCACAAAATGAACAGGAGCACCTTCATCTTGTAATCTCCTAAAATGTGCATATTTCTCATTTTTAACAACTGACAAACCTCCATGAATTGTAGTAACCACAGGAATTCCATCCCCTCCTTGAGAATATTCATCAGAAGTCACGATAAACTGTCCAGGATGGTCGTGAATAATATCTATCCCATTATTTACAGCAAATTCTAAAGACTTCTTATAGTGGTCCCCATAAGCATCTTCTGATCTAACTATTTTACGCTCGGTACCATTTGCAGTCCATAAACATTCCGGACGGGTAGGTATCAAACGACCATAAGGTCCTAAATCTGAATCTCCTGAAGCAGCTACGAAAGACCTATGTCCTTGTTCATGATAAACTTGATTCAGAGCTAATGCAATCCTCTCAGTTCCTGCATATTTTAAACTTCTAGAAACTTGAATTGCAATAGGTGCTGTGTGCAAGATACTTAACCTTTCTCCCTTTGCCACTTTCATCTTAAATTTTCCATTTTTAAATTTATCTAAATTTTTAGTCCTACACGTAAATATTCGTCAGTTTCTTTTTAAACGTTATGTTACATTATATAATAATAACATAATTTCTATTTATATCTTCCTATCTTTCCAAATATACGAAAATCAACAAATTCTTCTCAAAAACCGCTCAAAAACTACTCTGAAATAACTCCACCGCCAAGAACCTTACGACCCTTATACAAAACAACCGCCTGTCCATTAGAAACCCCGTCGAGCTTTCGTCCAAGACTCAACTTAATCTTCCCACCGCTAAAACTAATCTTTGAAGGAACAAGCTCTCCAACATGACGAATCCTGGCATGAACTCTCACCGGCTTTCGAGAGATCTTCTTTTTAAACCCGGCAACACCGCCATTAATCAAATGAAATTCCTTCACAACAATATCTTTTCTATAAAGAATCTCATGTCCAGCAGGAGCAACCACTAAAATATTTTTCCGAACATCCTTCTTAGCAACATACCACCTAGGCATCTTTGCCCCTCCAGATTTCTTTATACTTAAATCATATCGGGGTCCAAGCCTTTGCCCAATAGTATAATATGCAACTCCATCATGCTTCCCAAGGATATTTCCTTCCACATCTATAATATCTCCAATCTTTGGCCGAATCTTGGACTTCAAAAAATCCTTCATATTAGTCTTTCCAATAAAACAAATCCCCACAGTGGACTTCTTCTCATGATTCAAAAATCCGTTTTTCCTAGCAATCTCCCTAACTTGTTTCTTTGTATATCTCCCAATAGGAAAAATCATCTTCCTCAAATCCTTCTCCTTCAACCGATATAAAAAATAAGATTGGTCCTTCATCTCATCCTTCCCACGATATAAATTCCACTTCCCAAAACGCTTTCCAACTTCAACAAAATGCCCTGTAACAATGTAATCTGCGTCAAATTTCTTCGCCTCCCTAAGCAAAAAAGGGAACTTCACAACTTCATTACACAAAACATCTGGATTCGGAGTAATTCCGCGTCGGTAATCTTTAAACATCTCCTCAATAACAAACTTCCTATATTCTTTCTCAGCATCTACAGTAACCAAAGGAATCTTGAGTTTATTCGCAATTCTCTGAGCAAACCGCCTCTCTTCCCTCCAAGTGCATTCTCCATAAGAATTCTTAGAGTCACTCCAACACTTCAAAAAAACCCCGATAACCTCATACCCTTTCTTCTTCATAAGCAAAGTTGCAACAGAGGAATCAACTCCTCCAGACATCGCAACAATTACTTTTGTTTTCTTCTTCGCCATATAATTAAATGTAAAAATTCTTTTTTAAAGTAAACTAAACCTTATTAGTTAGTTTTAAATATGCTTTTTTTGATAATCTCTTATGCTTCGGTAGCTCAGCAGGTAGAGCGCACGGCTGTTAACCGTGATGTCGGAGGTTCGAGTCCTCTCCGAAGCGTTTTTAGAACCGACGGCGTCGGAGGCGAAGAATTTGCTCGAATTTTTCTTAAAGTATTACTTGAAAAATTTTAGAGTGAATCGTGAGTAGAGTCCTCTCCGAAGCGTTTCATTCCTCAATCTTTTCTTTCAACCCCAAATCGTCCTCATCAAATTTCCGTCTAGAAATATTTTGTTTCTCCAAATAAGCAAACACATTCCCATGTTTTGAACCCTGAATAATTGACTCTATCCCTTGAGTTACCGCATCTAAATGGTCGCTATCTACAATCACCCCAACATCATTTCCATTTATCACAATAGCCGAACCAGTTAAATTCTCAATAGTCTTTCTTGCTTTTCCCCCTGTTCCAATCAACCGAGACCTAATATCTTTAATATTATTTCTCCTTGTATGCTCCTTAATATCAATGAACTCCAAAAGAAAATCTTCATTTTTCAAAAGCATGGCATCATCAATATGAAATCCAAAATCAACTGCCCGAATAATCTGCTCAACTAAAAATTCATTCAGCTCTGCCCCTTTAATCATCACCTTATCCTTCCTAAAAGAAATCTTAACTTTTATACGACTCTCTATCACAGGCACAGCCCTCTTAACTTTATTCATCCGCTCAACATCAATACTTCTCATACTTCAATTATAAAAAAGAAGTTTATAAAATTAACAACGCACCCTTGGTTCTTGAAATTTCACTAATCTTGGAGATTCTCCAATAAATGGAGAATACTTCGAATTAAATAGGAGGATAGAAGACTTTATGAAATCTCCAAAACCTTTTATACTAAAAACCCTAACCGATAACATAAAAGCGGTGATATTCGATAAAGATGGCGTCATCATAAATTCTTCTCCTGCAAACATAAAGTCGGTAAAACAAGCGTTCAAAAAAGTTGGAGTAAAAATCACAAAGGAAGAAACAGAAAAGGTTATAGGAGTAAGGCCTGAAGATTATAAAGACTATTTCATGAAAAAATATTCTTTTAACTACGAAGAATTCGAAAAAAACAGATTAAAGGGTTACAACAAATTAATAGAATCTTCGCCAATAATTAAAAAAACTACATCACTAATTCATGAATTAAAAAAGACTAAAATAAAAACAGCAATATCAACTTCCTCTAATAAACCTCGCACAATGAAAATTCTCAAAAAAGCAAAGCTCTCCAAATCTTTTGATGTAATCACAACAATGGAAGATGTCCGAAAACTAAAACCAAATCCTGAAGCCTATTTAATCACGGCAAAAAACTTAAAATCAAACCAAAAGATTGCATAGTTATAGAAGATTCTTCTGTCGGAGTAATCGCAGCAAAAAGAGCAGGCATGAAATGCATCGCCCTCCTCCATGGCTACAACAAAAAACAAGACCTCTCAAAAGCCAATCTCAAAATTAAGGCAACAAAGAAAATCAGCCTTGAAATGTTAGAAAATCTCTAAAACTCACTAGCCTCAGTAGTTAATTTCCCCATCTGCTTCAACTTTTCCACTTGGTTCGGAGTATACTTAAACAAAACATCACCCTTATCATCATCAAATTCCCACGGCTCAATAATTATAGCATCTCCCTCACGAAGCCAAAGACCTCTCCTCTTCCGACCAGGAACACGACAATTTCGAGTCTTTCCATCCATACAAGAAACCATCATCCGACTCCCGCCACATCTTTGAGTAATTATTCCGATAACTTCTCTCCCTTGAGGCAACTTAACCCTAACAGGACCTTCTTGCCCAGGTACGAACACCTTCGGCTTATTCTTCTTGGTCTTATCTTTAAACTTGCTAAATGCCATAAATAAATTACCAAAATTAGATTTATAAAACTATCACAACAAAACCAAAGCAAAGGGGATTCCATCAACTTCCTTCACTCCATCTCCTGTCACAATCCCAAGCTTCTTCGCCACACCAACAGATTTCTCTCCAACAATGTTAAAAGTTGCATCTTCTCTCAAAAAATTATTAATCTCTAATGAAACCCCTTCTTCATCGAACTCCTGCCCATTAAAAAATTCCCCTGTCAAGTCAAGCTGACGTTCTCCTTCAACAAACTTCTTACCAAAAAGCTCCTTATCACAGATAGCAATAACTAAACGATACGATTCATGAGCCTTCAATAAAATATCTCCCATCTTCTAAAAAAATCGAAAAGAGTTTATAAAACTAAGCCAAAATCCTCAAACCAAAAGCTTTAAATACATATTCAACTATGACATTATACTAACTTCGGTTAGTCGCTTGACTTCGGTTAAGTGTTGAGGAAAATAGCTTCGGTTGTTTTCCTCTTTATATTCTTAAGAAAAAGAAGGAAAATACAAAAATTAAGAAACGCGAAGTTTTACACGATAGCGAAAAAAAAGAAAAATTTCCTTCTTCATATTTAATCTATGCGAAAGTTATGTTTCAAATAATTTCGCAAAACCAACTAATCTCCAAACCTTCTCCAAAAACCATCTAAAAACACAAAAAAATAAGATTCCCCTTCTCCCTAAAAGGGGAATGAATATAACTAATTAATTAAAAAGCCTTTTTAGCTTCCCCAGACTCTACCATCTTCATAGCATTATCCTTTCCGCAAATCCTACAAACAGTAGTCCCACATGACTCGCACTTTCCTTTGGCCATAAATCCGCCTCGCTTAGTCTGTGTCATATCGACATCCTTCATCGTCTTTTGCTCTTGACATTTCATACATCTTCCTTCCATTTTTTCCTCCATTCGTTTAGTTCTTAAATTTTTGAAACTTCCTGTTTGTTCCCACAAGCAAGACACCTCATCAAAGTCTTTGCACCCTCAGTATTCAGCTCAGTATCTGGCTTCTTACATTTAGAACAAAGTACAAATCTATTCACATATTTTTCAATTTTCTCATTAATATCCTTAGAAGCCAACTTCCTAGACAAAATCATCCGGTCACCCTTAATTTCTCCAGAACTAGCAAGTTCTTTGGATAAAAATTTCGCTATATGTGCAGTAGGTCTTCGAAGACAAGAAGCAACTTGAGAAAAATTGGAAACAATCGTCCGAGTTCCTTCATGATGTCCACTTACTTTCAAAATCTCAAAACGCTCACACTCTTCAACTGGCTCAACATTCTCATATGCTTCAGAGAGTAACGCTTCATAATTCATAAAACTCATAAGAAACTGCCGTTTATAAGGATTTTGTGTGTGTAAAACCACCAAAAACCTTTTAAACAACACTAAATAGAGAATATTATAAATTCTAGAAACTTAAGATTCTAAAATGAATAAAATGGATGAAAATTTAAAGAAGAATATTTTAACAACAGGTACAAGCCTAGTAGGAATTGTGTGTAAAGACGGCGTAGTCATGGCAGGTGACCGAAAGACCACTGCAGGCGGACAAATAGTTATGAATAAAAACAAACAAAAAGTCGATGCAATAAATGACTACATTGTAATCTCTGGAACAGGAACCGCTTCAGACATTGAGTTAGCAAAAAAATTAATCAAGGCCCAATTAAAATTAAAAGAATTAAAAGATAAAAAGAAACCTTCAGTAAAAGAAGCCTCAAATATGATTGCGATGATGTCTTACAACAACATTCGACAACCCTCTATGATTCCATTCATGGCAGGACTAATGGTTGGAGGGATAAACGAAAATGGAGAAGCAGAACTCTATTCTGTAGAGCCAGCAGGAAGCACAATGAAAGTAGAAGATTTTGATGCAAACTTCTCTTCTGGAATGCCCTACATTTTAGG
>Ga0114932_10002548_pt1 | contig 19051 bp, 19 predicted proteins | sample 2SBtaG_2_FD_87286 | JGI IMG/M metagenome (GOLD analysis project Ga0114932, IMG submission 87286) | Deep subsurface microbial communities from Kolumbo volcano to uncover new lineages of life (NeLLi) - 2SBTROV12_ACTIVE470 metaG | ecosystem: Environmental > Aquatic > Marine > Volcanic ... | reverse complement strand
ATTGGAAGAACTGGTGATATTGGTTACCACCAAATTCAGTTCGGCGCACATTTGCAGGAAACGTTCCATGCGCGCACTGCTGTGTTCAGGGCCTTGTCCTTCGTATCCATGCGGTAACAACATCACCACACCGTTCTGTCGCTGCCATTTTTGTTCGCCTGCTGCAATGAACTGGTCGATCAGGGTTTGTGCGCCATTGCAAAAATCTCCGAACTGCGCTTCCCATATCACTAATGCATTGGGATTGGCCATGGCATAACCATATTCAAAACCCAATACCCCATATTCGCTCAGCAATGAATTATAAATGCGGAATGCCGCCTGCTTTTCCTGGAGATGGTCGAGCCGGTTGTATTCAGCATTGGTGTTTTCATCGCGCAATACTGCATGCCGGTGACTGAAAGTGCCGCGCTTCACATCCTGTCCGCTCATGCGCACAATATTTCCTTCGCAGAGAATGGATCCATAAGCCATCAGTTCGGCCGTAGCCCAGTCGATCTTTTGTTCTGTTTCCAGCAGCTTGATCTTATCCTGCAATAATTTTTCTACTTTTTTCAATGGCTGAAAATCAGACGGCCATTTCATGAGGCCGTTGAAAAGCGAGCGCACTTCTTCTTCACTGATACTGGTAGCGGGTGAAGCAACAAAATCTTCTTCTGTTGCTTTGCGGAGGCTTTTCCATACCAGTTCGGGCTGCTGGTATTTGTAAGGCAACGGATGCTGTTTCACTTCATCCAGTCTTTCCTGGAGATCGGCCCAGAATTTCTTTTCCATTTCCTTAGCCAGTTGCTGTGCATCGGCTTCGCCATTCTCCATGAGGTATTGCGTATAGATCTCCCGCGGGTTCGGGTGTTTGTCGATCAATGCATAGAGCTGTGGCTGCGTATATTTAGGGTCGTCTCCTTCGTTGTGTCCGTGTTTGCGATAGCAAACCATATCGATGAAAATATCGCTGTTGAATTCCTGGCGATAGCGTGTGGCGATCTCTGCACATTTAACAGCTGCTTCCGCATCATCGCCATTCACGTGCAATACCGGCGCCTGTATCATGGCCGCTGCAGAAGTACAATAATCGGCACTCCTTGCATCATCAAAATCTGTGGTGAAACCGATCTGGTTATTGATCACGAAGTGAATGGTACCGCCTGTATAATAACCGGCCAGGTTGCTCATCTGCAACACTTCGTACACAATGCCCTGTCCGGCTACAGATGCATCTCCATGCACCAGTATGGGTAATATCCTGTCGAAATCGCTTCCATACAATACATCTGCTTTCGCCCTTGCAAAACCCACCACCACCGGATCTACGGCTTCGAGGTGCGAAGGGTTGGGCATCAGTTTGAGGTGAATATGTTTGTCATCTGCTGTTTGCACTTCACTGCCATACCCCATGTGGTATTTCACATCGCCGCTACCCATGGTCTGGTCGATATCAGCCGTTCCTTCAAATTCACTGAATATCTGCTCATAAGTTTTACCCATCACATTGGCCAATACGTTGAGGCGGCCGCGGTGTGCCATGCCAATGACCACTTCCTGCACATCATTGTTGCCGGCTACATTGATGATGGCATCCAGTGCAGCAATGGTGGTTTCTCCTCCTTCCAGTGAAAAACGTTTCTGGCCAATGTATTTGGTGTGAAGGAATTTTTCGAACATCACACCCTGGTTCAGTTTTTCCAGTATGCGTTTCTTTTGTGTGATGGGAACGGGTGTATTGAATTTACGCTCCATTTCGTTGGTGAGCCAGTCGATCTTTTTCTGATCGCTGATGTATTTGAACTCAATACCTACTTTATCGGCATAACATTTCTGCAAATGATCGAGGATATTGCGCAGGCTGGTGGCGCCGAGGCCAATGAGATTGCCTGCCTGGTAAACCGTATCCAGATCGGCATCGGAAAGTCCGAAGAAAGACAGTTCCAGGTTGGCGCCGCGGTCTTTACGCGGACGTATGGGGTTGGTCTTGGCCAGCAGGTGGCCTTTATTGCGGTAGCCCAGGATCAGGCGGTATACCCTGATTTCCTTCATCCAGTCGATCGCCGCCGTTGCAGCAACAGCGGTTTGTCCGTTTACCGCTGCGCCCGCATGATTGGCAACAGCAAAATCAAACCCTTCAAAAAATTTACGCAGATCCTGATCAATCCCTGCCGGGTTCTTCACAAATTCCTGGTACAAACTTTCGATAAAGGCCGGATGGGAATTGGTGATATACGAAAAATCCTTCATTTGACTAGATTATTCAGCTTTTTGTTGAAATTGAGGGCAAATATCGGTCATTAGCCGCATAAAATACGGCTAATTTTCACCATTTTAGATGGCTTTTATGCCATCTCGGTGAAAATGGATTTTTCAGTTTTTTTGCCGAAAATTTCCCTGTTTGATTCTTATACCTTACCTTTGCCGTCCTGAAAAAAACAGAACATGGCAAATCATTCAGCTACCAAGAAAGATGTGAGACAAGCTGCTAAGCGTCGCGATCGTAACCGTTACTATGGCAAAACTACCCGTAATGCTATCCGCGGTCTGAAAGCGAACACCGACCAAAAGGCCTATACCGAGCAGTTGCCTGACGTTGTTTCTATGATCGACAAGTTGGCTAAGCGTGGTATCATCCACAAAAATAAAGCTGCCAACCTGAAGAGCAAACTGGCTAAAAAGGCAAATAAAGCTACAGCGTAAGCTTTATCTATAGCTTTCCGATAAATCATTGCAAGCCAACCGGTAGCCGGTTGGCTTTTATATTATGTAATGATGATCCTCCACTTTGGGTAAGCGCACGGTAAAACGGTTCGTATCATCGTACAGGGCCGTATAAGTGATGGTTCCATGATGCACGGTAAGGATACGTTGCACAATGGAAAGTCCCAATCCAAAACCCTTGGTCATCGCAGCGTTCTCACCACGGAAAAATGGTCCCATGATCTTTTCTGCCTCTTCGGGCGAGAGGTGCACGCCCCTATTATCGAAATGCACTTCCACATGACGTTGGTGCATGTCGATACCAATGTTTATTTTTTTGTCGAATGAATAGTTGTAAGCATTCTTGAGCAGGTTAGCGAAAACCGATTTCAACAGGGAATCGTTACCCGCTATCAGGCAATCCCGGTCCGATTCAGGTTGTTTAACAAAGAATACGGTCACTGCTATATCGGGATATATTTTTTTTATGTTGCCGATGGATTCATACAACAACTCATCTATGCGCAGCCAGGGCCAGTCGGACTGAAAACTCAACTGCCCGTATTGTGAAAGCAGTAAGAGTGAATTCGTCAACTCTATCAGGCGTTGTTCGTCTTCTTTAAGCGAATACAGCACTTCCCTGTATTCTTCTTCCCCCAGGTTTTTCCTGAGGGCCAACTCTGTTTGAGCGAGCATGGAAGCCAAGGGGGTGCGTAATTCGTGAGAAGCCTGTTGTACAAAATTCTTCTGCACTGCAAATGCTTTGTGTAATCTTTCCAGCATCTCATTGAAATTGCGGGCGATCTCGTTGATCTCTTCATACCTGCCATCTTCGGATACCCTTTCAGTCAGGTTCTGTTCGCTGATGAAAGCCATTTGGTTGCTCAACATAGTGAGTGGCTTCACTGCTTCTCCTACATACGCGAAAGAAAAAACAGAAGTAAGTAATAAGGCCCCAATGCAAACCGACGCCAGTATGATCTTCAGGTTGTTCAACTTGCTCAGTCCCGGCAGATCATATCCCGATGACAAAACATAATAATGCGTCTCAGGTATATACAACCAAACCTTTTGCACATTTTCGTTTTCCTGCCTCCACTCTTTCAGGTTTTTTATGTTCTTCATCATGCCATTGTCCATCAATTCATGCACGGTATCCGGCAGTTTGTTCAATACACCACCCGTTGAATCATATATAACCAGTTTTTCATCATAGGAAGTATTGCTGTGCAATGCTTTCTTCAGCATCACAATGGCAGCTTCACCGGGCGCCTTGATCTCAGCAACTATATCATGGGACTCCAGGCCGTCTTTTTTTAATCGCTCAAAAAAATCTTCCCGCCGGTAGCCCGAATCCAAGATGAAAATGGCCGTAGATGTAATGATCAGAACGATGGCAACAAAAAAAGTGAGCAGCAGTGCAAACCGTAACTTGAGGTTCATGCTCCGGGTTTATTTGATGTAATATCCGAACCCTGGCTTGGTATAGATCAGTTTCTGTTCAAAAGGCTTGTCAATCTTATTACGTAAAAAGCTGATGTAGACTTCAATGGTATTGGTGCCGGTGTCAAAACTCATGTCCCATACTTTCGAAAGAATCTCCTGTTTGGAAATCACTTTTTCTTTATTAGATGCCAGCAAAACCAACAGGGTAAATTCTTTCGCCGTGAGGGAAATATCGGTGCCGTTTCTTTTCACCGATTTGTCCCAAAGGTCTATCACCAGGTCATGCACAACTATTTTTTCTGCTTTCCGGGGTTTTTCAGAACGTTTGAGAAATACTTTGATGCGTGCAAACAGTTCATCGAAATGAAAAGGCTTTACAATATAATCATCTGCACCCAATTCAAAAGCCGTTACCTTATCACTGATCTGACCTGCTGCAGTGAGCATCACAATCGGCACTTTCTGGTTGTGTTTCCTGAATTCCCTGCAAAGGGCAAATCCATCTTTATAGGGCAGGTTGATATCGAGCAACACCAAAGAAAAAGCCTGTTTTTTAAACATTTTTTCAGCTTCTTTCCCATTGGTGGCCACCTCTACCTCATATCCCTGCCGAACCAGTTCATCCTGAATGGCTTTGCCTAATTTGATCTCATCCTCAACCAGTAAAATGCTGTGCACGTTTTCTATTACTTTCAGTGAATTTTCAACCTAAAATAATGAAAAAATAATGGTTTAGTCAATTTTATGTACGCTGCCCGTGCCAGAAATGCTTTGTGTAATAGAAGCTGCTCCTTTATAATATACCGATCCGATACCCGATACATGTATATCCAGGTCTTTATCGGCAAAAACCTTTGCATTGCCTGCTCCTGATATCCGCACTTTCACAGATTCAGCCTTCAGGTCTTCGCCTTTGTAACTGCCGATGCCACTGATCCGGACCTGCTCATTCCTGGTTTCGCCCGACAAGGTAACAGAGCCACTGCCGCTGATCTCGGCTTCTACCTCGGGGGTATTCACGTCGAGGTTCATGTTGCCGATACCCGATACTTTCACTTTTAGTTTATCGGCCCCGGTGAACTTACCCTTTCCTGTAATATTGCCGCTTCCGGATAAACGCAGTTCTTCCAACCGGTCGGTAGTGATATATACCTTGATGCCCGCTGAGTGGCCAATATATATATGGTCTCTCAATTCCAAGAGCAGGAACCCATCTTCCATGCGGGTGACCACATAAGGCAGTATGTTATCGTCTGCCTCCACTTTTACAGAAGTAGTGGGACCTTTGGTGATTTCCACATCGAATATCGATCCCAGTCTTATTTTTTCTGCATGCTCAATGGGACGCGTTTCCGTTACCCTGTTCCCGCTTCCTTCGATGCGTTTGAAATGTATCCAGTTACAGGCGCTGAAACACAAGGCCGTCACCAACATCAATATAGGTATAATATATTTCATATTATTTGTTTGAAATTAAAGATAGCCAAAAGAAAAGACCCTGTCCTACCGTTCCTGTGCATTTGTGACCATTGATCAGTTAAGGCCCGTGAAATTTCAATACCTTCGCAGCCATGACGGAAAAGATACTCATCCTCGACTTCGGAAGTCAGTATACCCAGTTAATAGCCCGCGCGGTAAGAGAAGCCAATGTTTATTGTGAGATCATACCTTATCACCAGTCTTTTACATTTGAAGACGGGTTAAAAGGCATTATCCTCAGCGGCTCTCCTTTCAGTGTGAACGAAGAGAAAGCGCCTGCGGTAGATATTGCCGCTTTTATACAGCGCCTGCCGGTACTGGGTATTTGCTATGGCGCCCAGCTAACGGCGAAGTGTTTTGGCGGAAGGGTTGACAAATCGAACAAACGGGAATACGGCCGCGCCAGGCTGCAACGCCAGAAAGACGATGTGTTGCTGAAAGACATCAGCGACGGTTCCCAGGTATGGATGAGTCACAGCGATTCCATTGTAGCGCTTCCGGAAGGTTTTGAAATACTGGCTACAACGGAAAGCATTCCTGTTGCCGCTTTCCGCAAAACCGGCAACGATACCCATCCGCTCTACGGCATTCAGTTTCACCCCGAAGTATATCATTCCACAGAAGGCAAGAAGGTATTGAAGAATTTCCTGGTACAGATCTGCGGTTGTAAGCAGGATTGGACACCCGCTTCTTTCGTGACTGAAACCGTAGCCCATCTCAAACAACAGATCGGCGATCATCACGTGATCATGGCGCTCAGCGGCGGGGTTGACAGTACCGTAGCCGCCACCCTGATACACAAAGCCATTGGCGACAGGTTACATGGTATTTTCGTTGACAACGGTGTATTACGCAAAGATGAGTTTGAAAAAGTGCTGCAAACTTATCGCCAGTTGGGTTTGAATGTAAAAGGCGTTGATGCCAAAGGATTGTTTTACGGCGAGTTGAAGGGTAAAACCGATCCCGAAGCCAAGCGCAAAGTGATCGGTAAATTGTTCATCGATGTATTTCAGGAAGAATCCAAACAGATAGCAGGGGTGAAATTCCTCGGGCAAGGCACTATTTACCCCGATGTTATTGAAAGTGTAAGTGTGCATGGCCCTTCGCAAACCATCAAATCGCACCACAATGTAGGAGGCTTACCTGATACCATGCACCTTGAACTGGTAGAGCCGTTGCGTTTCCTGTTCAAGGATGAGGTAAGGAAAGTGGGATTGGAACTGGGTATACCTGCCGATATGATCAACCGCCATCCTTTCCCCGGACCGGGTCTTGCAATCCGCATCCTGGGTGAAGTAACCGAAGAGAAAGTACAACTTCTGCAAGCCGCTGATGATATTTATATACAGGAACTGAAAAAGCACAACCTTTATAGTACCGTATGGCAGGCCGGCACTATTTTATTACCTGTGAAAAGTGTGGGTGTGATGGGTGATGAAAGAACCTATGAATATACTGTTGCACTTCGCGCCGTTACTTCAGTGGATGGCATGACGGCCGACTGGGCACACCTCCCTTATGAATTCCTGGCCCATATTTCGAATGAGATCATTAACAATGTAAGGGGTATCAACCGGGTAGTATACGATATCAGCAGTAAGCCGCCGGCTACGATTGAATGGGAATAGTTTTTTTAGTACATTGAAGCAAATATGACGGTATGCACTATTGGAAAAAGTATGCTTGTCTGTTTACGTGTTACTGTTGTTTTCTTTTTTCGGCAATTGCCCAGGATACTGCCATACGGCAGCCTTTGAAGATTGCTGTGTTCGCCCCCGTGTACCTCGATTCTGCTTTCAAAGGCAACGACTACAAACTGAGCAATACCAACAGCCTACCGCGCTATATGTTGCCAGGCCTCGATTTTTACAATGGTGTGTTATTGGCCATAGATTCCCTGCAAGCCGAACACGCGCAACTGGAGGTATTATTTTACGACAGCAAAAGCTTAACCCAACCGTTGCCACAAGTGCTGCTAAAACCGGAGCTGAACGGGGTATCGCTGCTCATCGCTTCTTTCAATACACGCAACGAGATCAAGCTCCTGGCCGATTTTGCGCTCAATAAAAACATCCCGCTTATTTCCGCCACCTATCCCAACGATGGTGGCATTACTGCCAATCCATTCTTTGTACTGGTAAATCCCACACTGCCTACACACTGTGCCGGCCTGTATCATTACCTGCAAAGAATATATCCTACCAACAGCATGGTCATGTTCAGGAGAAAGGGCCTGTTTGAAGACATGATCCAGTCCGAGTTCAACACTGCAAGCCAGCAAACAGCCGGTGTTCCGCTCAGGATCAAAACTGTTGAACTGCCCGATACTTTTAACGTGAAACAGGTGACGGGTTATCTCGACAGTACAAAGCAAAACATTGTGATCTGCGGTACCCTGAATGAAGCATTCGGTGTTAACCTGGTAAGGGCATTGGATGAATCGAAAAACTTCCCTTCTGTAGCCATCGGGATGCCTACCTGGGATGCATTAAAAGAATTGGACCGGATGAATACCGAGATCGTATACTCTACTCCTTTCACTTATAATTACCTGCGTAAGGACAAAACAGGACAGCAATTGGTTACCAAATACAGGGCGAGATTCCAGGCAAGGCCCAGCGATATGGCTTTCAAAGGCTTTGAAGCCCTTTATCATTTTGGTAAATTATTGCTCAGGCACAACAATGGTCTGATCAATCATCTTTCCGATAAAGATTTTCATTTATTCAACGACTTCGACTTTCAACCCATTCGTTTGAATAAAGAGCATCTGTTACCCGATTACCTGGAAAACAAGAAATTGTATTTTATCCGCAAGGCAGGCGGGCAGCTAAAATCGTTGAACTGATCGATGTTGTACATTGCCTATGCTCCTTTGTATGCACATCCCTTACCTGAGGGGCATCGTTTTCCCATGCTTAAATACGAACTCATTCCCGCGCAATTATTGCATGAAGGAGTGATCGCAAAGGAAAACCTCTTCGAACCATTTGCCTGTAACGAAGACACCGTGTTGCTGACACACCAGAAAGCGTACTTGGAAAAACTGTTGCATCAAACACTCTCCGCTTCAGAGCAAAGAAAGATCGGCTTCCCTCAATCGCCTGCCCTTACGCAACGGGAGTTGATCATAGCACAGGGCACCATTGATTGTTGCCGTTATGCCAGGCAGTATGGTGTTGCATTGAATGTGGCCGGCGGAACGCACCACGCTTTCGCCGACCGGGGTGAAGGTTTTTGTTTACTGAATGATATGGCTATTGCTGCTAATTATTTGCTGCATCACCAACTGGCCAGTCAAATATTGATCATCGATCTCGATGTACACCAGGGTAATGGAACAGCTAAATTATTTGAGAAAGAACCTCGTGTATTTACTTTCAGCATGCATGGCCAGCACAATTATCCTTTCCACAAAGAACAATCAGACCTCGACATTCCTTTAAAAGACGGTACCGGTGAACAGGAGTACCTGCAAATATTGTCTCATACCCTGCCTGTACTGCTGGAAAAAGTGCAACCCGATTTCGCTTTCTTTTTATCGGGCGTAGACATACTGGACACAGACAAATTCGGTAAACTGAAAGTAAGTATCGATGGCTGTAAGAAGCGGGACGAACTGGTATTCACCGAACTCAAAAAAAGAAATATCCCTGTAACCGTAGCCATGGGTGGTGGCTATTCCCCCGATATCAGAGCTATTGTAACAGCGCATTGCAATACTTTCAAAGCTGCAAAAGACATCTTCAATCTCTGAACAATCTCCTCTGCATTAAGCCATTGCGTATTGAACCATCGAGCTATTCAATCAGTTGAGCTTTCGTTTGAGCGTACTCACCTGCTCCTGGAGATTATTAACCATACCGGCCAGTTGATTCACATCCCAACGCGGCGTGGTATTGGCTTTTTGCATGATGTACACCGCTTTCCAAACTTCCAGCACATCTTCCGTACTCACGTTGTAAGGTTCGTATTGCGGATTATCGCTGATGAGGGTAAGCTTGTTCCGGAGGCGGTTATTCTTCATGATGCGCTTATACACCACGCCATCATTTTTTGAAAGCACTACATAAGTATTACTGTTCTTCACTTCTTCCAGGTCATCCACCTTCTCTCCTACAATTACGCTACCACTGGGGGTGGGCAACATACTGTCTCCAATGATTTCAAAAGCACGATACTGACCCGGGGCCAGCATAGGTAAGGTAAACGTATTCAGTTCATCCACAAATTCCGGATCGGCATAACCAGTCATATAACCTGCCGCCGCCTTCACCGGCACAAAGCTGATCTGGGTAACTTCTGAAGCCATCTTAAGCTGCCTTCTCTTCTCCAAATAGCTGGCACCCTGCGGCTCGGCCAGGTCTTTGAACAAAAGGTCTTCCAAACCCAGCTTGAAAATATTGCAGACCACTTCTATTACTTCCAGGCGCGGCTCAGCACGTTCTTCTTCATAAGCGCCTACCAGCGATCTTTTGATCTTGAGTTTATTGGCAAACTCTTCCTGTGTCCAGCCACGCAGCTTGCGCAGGTAGCGTAAATTCTTTCCGGCGTTTGACATAGCTAACTGATTTAGTGCAAAATACTAATATTTTTAGCTTTGCCAAAATTTTCTGCGACTTTTTTTAAAAATTTAAAATGCGGACAGGCTGTTTCCCTGCTTTCTTTTTTGCAGCGCCAACAGTTCTCATAAGGTAAGTAAAAGTGACCAGCAAATCTTTGGGCATACCAACCACAATGCTTCCATTATAAATGTAGTTGATATTGCTCTTGCTTATCTTTACAGCATGGTTAAAAAAACGCGTTCGAAGTCATCCCTTCCCATCATATTGGTTACCAACGACGATGGCATTGCGGCACCCGGTATCCGGGCATTGGTAGAATCTGTAGTAGGATTAGGTAAAGTAGTAGTAGTGGCTCCTGATAAGCCGCAGAGTGGTATGGGGCACGCCATCACCATTGGTCATCCGCTGCGCCTGCAGAAAGTGAACCAGTTCGGAGATATAGAAGCTTATAGTTGCAGCGGCACACCGGTTGACTGTGTAAAGCTGGCAGTTGATAAAATTATACACCGCAAACCCGATCTCTGTATCAGCGGCATCAACCACGGCGCCAATCATTCCATCAACGTGATCTATTCTGGTACCATGTCTGCCGCACTGGAAGCAGCCATTGAAAGCATCCCCAGTATTGGCTTCAGCCTGCTCGATTACAGCATCGAAGCCGATTTTTCGGCATCCCAGCGATACGCCCGTATGATCGTTGAAAAAGTATTGAACGGTAAACAGCACGATAAACACCTTTGCCTCAACGTTAATTTCCCCGCCGTTACTGAAAAACTGATCAAAGGAGTAAAAGTGTGCCGGCAGGCTTACGCCAAATACGAAGAGGAATTCGATGAGCGCAAAGACCCACACGGTAAAAAATATTACTGGCTCACCGGCGAATTCCTCAACTTCGACAAAGTCAAAGACACCGATGTATGGGCGCTCAAGAATAATTATGTGAGTGTGGTTCCCGTACAGTTCGATCTCACCCACTATGAACTCAAAAAGAAACTGGAAACAAACTGGAAATTCTGATGCTCAAGAAAGACAACTTAAAATTAGGCCTGGCGCTCGGATTCATTGCTCCTGTTGCGGGACTCTTTGGTTATTACCTGGTGCGGTTCCGGCTTTTTTCTCTTAAAGATTTCTTTGAAGTATTAATGGCGCAGAAATCACTGCTCACGGCCATCATCAGCATTTCACTGATGGCAAATGCAGTGGTCTTTACATTCTATATCAACCGGCGGAAAGACAAAACAGCGAAAGGAGTGTTTGTTGCTACCTGCATTTACGCACTTATTTCGCTGTTTATTAAATGGTTCGCTTAATCGTCATCCCGAGCGAGCGAAGCGAGTCGAAGGACCTCATAAAATCTTTAGCAGATCCCTCGACTCGCTTCGCTCGCTCGGGATGACGAAGTGTTTTAATTGAAAGCTTCGCGTACCCTGTCAAAAAAACTTTTATCGCTCTTGCCGGGCTGCGGTTTGAAGTTCTCGCTCCTGCCGAGCTTCTCCAGCATTGCTTTTTCTTCATCGGTAAGTTGTTGCGGAGTCCATACATTTACTTGTATCAACTGATCACCGCGACTGTATCCCTGCACTTCCGGAAATCCTTTTCCTTTCAACCGGAATATTTTTCCGCTCTGTGTACCTGCCGGTATCTTTATTTTAGCCCTACCGTCAATGGTAGGCACTTCCAACTGGGTACCAAATGCCGCATCCGAGAATGAAATATGCAGGTCGTATGCCACGTTGAGTCCGTCGCGCTGCAATTCCGGATGCGCTTCCTCTTCTATCTGTATGATCAGATCACCCGGCGCACCTCCACGCTCTCCTGCATTTCCTTTTCCACTCATGCTCAATTGCATGCCTTCCTGTACGCCCGCCGGTATGTCTATGCTGATGGTCTCTTCGCCGTATACCCTTCCCTCTCCTTTACAGGTACCGCATTTAGCGGTTACGGTAGTGCCTTCGCCATTACAAGTTGGACAAGTAGTTACCGTTTGCATCTGCCCCAGGAATGTGTTGGTTACTTTTCGTATCTGCCCGGTTCCGCCGCAGGTTTTACAGGTTTGCACACTGCTCTGGTCTTTGGCACCGCTGCCGCCACAGGTATTACAGGTAACATGCTTTTTCACTTTCACGTGCTTGGTAACCCCTTTGGCTATCTCTTCGTAAGTGAGTTTCATTTTGATGCGCAGGTTGGAACCCCTCACGCCTCTTGCCGAACGGCCTCCGCCCCCCCTGCTCCTGCCGGCACCTCCACCTCCGAAGAAACTTCCGAACACATCCTCACTGAATACATCTCCGAACTGACTGAAAATGTCTTCCATATTCATGCCGCCGTAATGTGCGCCTCCACCGCCCGATCCGGGTGCAAATGCTGCATGTCCGAACCGGTCGTATTTTGCTTTCTTATCAGCATCACTCAACACTTCATAAGCTTCGGCTGCTTCTTTGAATTTCTCTTCTGCAGCTTTATCACCCGGGTTGCGGTCGGGATGGAATTGCATAGCCACCTTCCGATAAGCTTTCTTGATCTCATCGGCTGAAGCAGTTTTACCAACGCCCAGGATTTCGTAATAATCTCTTTTTGTCATTGCAATTCTATTTTCCTACCACCACTTTCGCAAAGCGGATGATCTTATCATTCATATAATAGCCTTTCATCACTTCATCTATCACTTTGCCTTTGAGCTCTTCAGCAGGCGCGGGGATTTCTGTAATGGCCTCGTGTTTTTCCACGTCGAAGTCCTGGTGGATGCTTTCCATGGGTTTTACCCCTTTTGCCTGCAGGGTGCTGCGAAGTTTATTAAATACCAGCATAATACCCTCTTTTTGTGCAGCGAGGTCTTCATTGGCCAGTAACTGTTTCTCAGCCCTGTCGCAATCGTCCAGCACATCCAGCAGGGACAATATCACGTCTTTTCCGGCAGTCTGGATCAGTTCCAACCGCTCTTTGGCTGTTCTTCTACGGAAATTATCGAATTCGGCCATCAGGCGCAGGTATTTGTCTTTCTGCTCCTGCAGGGCGGTTTCCAGCTTCTCCGTTGCATTCTCGTCCTCTACCGGCTCATTCAGGTGTGAAGTGCCGGCTGCATTTTCGTCAGTATTGATATCCAATCTGTTGTCTTTTTCGGCAGATTCCGTTTTTTGCGTTATTTCTTGCTCTTCCATAGTATGATTACGTTATGCCGCAACTATTGTCAAAAATGTTGCCGGAGCAAAGAAAAGGAAAAAATGACAGGAATCCGGCGGCAATCAATAACCCCTTCCCGGCCCTATCTTTGCGGCCATGGTAAAGGTTTATTTGAAGAAAAAGATCACTCCCCGCATTGCCGGCGGGCATCCCTGGATATTCCGCAACGAGGTAGACCGGGTGGCAGGTGAAGTAAAAGCGGGTGACATTGTGGAAGTTTCTTACAGTGACGGGAAATTCGCCGGCCGCGGCTATATCAATCCCCAGTCACAGATACTGGTACGCCTCCTGACGCGGAACCGGCAGGAAGTCATCGATGAGCAGTTTTTCCACGACAGGATAGCCCGTGCATGGTTGTACAGGCAAAAGTTGGGATATGTTGAAAACTGCCGGCTGGTATTTGGTGAGGCCGATGAACTGCCCGCCCTGGTGATCGATAAATTCAACGACTATTTTGTACTCCAGACCCTTTCTTTTGGGATGGAATGCTGGAAACCGGCCATTGTGCAGGCCCTGCAATCCATCTTCTCCCCCAAAGGCATTTATGAGCGGAATGATGTGCCCGTGCGGGAACTGGAGGGATTAAAACAACAAAAAGGATTTTTATCGGCCCCTTTCGACACCAGTATCATCATCAACGAAAACGGGCTGAAATTTCATGTAGACATTGAAAACGGGCAAAAGACCGGCTATTTCCTCGACCAGCAGGATAACCGCCGTGCCATCCAACATATTGTAAAAGGCGCTGATGTATTGGGTGCATTTACTTACACTGGCACTTTTGAGATACATGCCGCCCATTATGGGGCGAAGTCGGTACTCGGACTCGACATCTCTGAAAATGCCGTAGCGCAGGCCAACCGCAATGCCGCGCTGAACGGACTCGACAATATCTGCCGCTTCGAAGCCATGAATGCTTTCGATGTGCTGAAGCAATGGGGAAAGGAAGGCCGCCAGTACGATGTGGTCATGCTCGATCCGCCCGCGTTCACCAAGAGCCGCGAACAGATACAGAAAGCGATCACCGGTTATAAAGAGATCAACCTCAGGGGTATGAAGCTGGTCAAAAACGGCGGATTCCTCGTCACTTCCAGTTGTACCAACCTGGTGCAGCCCGACCTCTTCCTGCAAACCATTGAAATGGCGGCCAAAGACGCCCGTAAAAAGATCAGGCAGGTTACTTTTCAGGCCCAGGCCAGCGATCACCCAATTATATGGGGTGTGGAGAATACGAATTACCTGAAGTTTTTGATTGTGGAGGTTTCCTGAACGATCATCGGTTGGGTTGATTACTTATTCACCTGGAACTTACCCGATTCCACGATCCGGCTATTGGCATCCCGTAACTGGTAGATGTATAGACCGCGGAAATAGTTATCGTCGAGCGGGATGGTGATCTTACTCTCGTTAACCCTGATCTCGGTCATTTTCTTGCCAATGAAATTGTATATCTGTAATGAGTAGGATTTATCAACCGATTTGTCGAACTCAAAACTAATGACGGTAGTAGCAGGGTTGGGATAAAAGCGAATGATTTTCGCCTGAACATCAGTGAACTCAAAAGACGACTGTCCTTTGTCAGCAATGAAACTGCTGCCAAAGAACGCCATTACCAGTAAAACAACTGTGTTGAGTTTCTTCATGATCTGAGTCTATTACTAAAGTAGCAAAAACTATGCTAAAAACCATATTTAATTGATCAATGGCGTAATTTAAGTTGTTAGTTGACAACTCAATCCAGTTTCGCCAGCGCCTGCTGTATACCTTCAAAAGAAGGAAGATCTGAAGGCTTTGCACATACTTCGGCATACTGAACCGTACCTGTTTTGTCTATGAGGAAAGCGGCCCTTTTGCTAACGCCATGCATTTCAAATGCGGGGAAAGTTTCATAGAGTACTCCATAAGCGCTCGCGGCTTCTTTATTAAAATCGCTCAGTAACGGGAAGTTCAGGCTTTGCTCGGCTTTGAATTTACCCAATACAAAGAGTGAGTCAATCGATATACCCAATACCTGTGCATTTGAATTATTATAGAGTGCAATATTATCCCTGATATTACACAATTCTGCAGTGCAGGTGCTTGTGAAAGCCAGCGGGAAGAACAATACCAACACGTTCTTGTCTTTGAAATCCGATAACGATACTTTGTTCTTATCCGAATCGTACAATGCGAAATCCGGTGCTTTTTGTCCAACTTGTATATTCATAACATTGATTTGATATGCAAGTTAGCAAATCGGTCTGAACTATAATTTCATTTCAGGAACATGATCGGGTACTACTAAACGACCTGCAGTCTTCGAAACAATTTCTTCAACTGTTACACCCGGCGCTCTTTCTTTCAATAAAAATCCATCCGGGGTAATATCCAGCACGGCCAGTTCCGTTACTACTTTCTTTACACATTTTACACCGGTGAGCGGCAGTTGGCATTGTGGCAGCAACTTGCTTTCTCCTTTCGGGTTCGTATGCATCATGGCTACGACGATGTTTTGTGCACTGGCCACCAGGTCCATCGCACCGCCCATTCCTTTTACCATTTTACCGGGAATTTTCCAGTTGGCAATATCACCGCTGTCGCTCACTTCCATTGCACCCAATACAGTAAGGTCTATTTTACCTGCACGGATCATTCCAAAACTTTCGGCGCTGTCAAAAAAAGCGCCGCCTGGTATTACTGTAACTGTTTCTTTGCCGGCGTTGATGAGATCGGCATCTATGTCTGCTTCTGAAGGATAAGGTCCCATGCCCAGGATACCGTTCTCACTTTGCAGGATCACGGTGATGCCTTCGGGAATAAAATTAGAAACCAGTGTGGGTATGCCAATGCCCAGGTTCACATACATTCCGTCTTTCAACTCCTGTGCAATCCGTTTGGCAATATGGAATTTATCAAGCGCCATGCTCCATCGTTTTTGAATGTTGATTTTTCATCCTTGTATCTGAACCGTCTTGCGTTCTATTCTTTTTTCATAATGGCTTCCCTGGAAAATGCGGTGCACATATACGCCCGCCACATGAATATGATCGGGATCCAGTTCGCCGGGCTGTACCAGCTCTTCTACTTCGGCAATAGTAATATCACCCGCTTTGGCCATTGAAGTAGAAAAATTCCTGGTTGCTTTCCTGAACACCAGGTTACCCTGCGCATCGCCTTTCCAGGCTTTGACAATTGCAAAAGACGCATGCAGTGCCTGTTCCATCAGGTACATTTTGCCATTGAACTCCCGCACTTCTTTTCCTGCGGCTACTTCCGTACCATAACCTGCCGGCGTATAAAACGCAGGTATGCCCATGCCTGCCATTTGTATGCGGGTAGCCAGGGTTCCCTGCGGAATCAGGTCCACTTCTAATTCTCCGCTGAGTAGTTGCCTTTCGAATTCTGCATTTTCGCCCACATAGCTGCTCATCATTTTTTTGATCTGCTTTGTCTTCAACAGCAAGCCCAGACCAAAATCATCCACTCCTGCATTATTGGAAATACAGGTAAGTCCGGTTACTTTTTTTTTCACCAATGCTGCAATAGAGTTTTCAGGGATCCCGTTCAGACCAAAGCCGCCGAGCATAATAGTAGCTCCGTCGCGGATATCAAAAATGGCTTCGTCTGCATTTGCATAGACCTTGTTCATAGCGCAATCGTTAACAACCAAAGATACTGTTTAACCGCTATGGTATGGCACGCTTCTTCGACAGCTGCTGTTGTTCTTTTGTAGAAAGACTTTCTACCGAATCCAGCAATTCTTTGAGCTGCACCGGATGTGCTTCATAATAACGGTAGCTATGGTAAAATTGTTCGCGGGTAATATGGTGTATTGAGAATACCTGTTCGTACAAACGGATGTCTTCGCGTTTTTTTTGCATTGTTGAATCTTTCAAACGTTCCCTGGCGAAGAGCTCATCGGCTTTCATCATATCCCACACCACTTTTTTCATGGTGTTCACAGGTATCACTTTCGGTTTATTATCCGAACAGCCCGCCAACAACAGCGCCAGGCATCCGATCAGTTGCATCACCCCGTATTTCTTCATTGCAATTCCTGTTTATAATGCGTGGCATTGACGATATCCAATGCACTCAACAATTCTATGGCTTTTGTTCTTTCTTCCGGCGTACCTTTTTTGAAAACGCCGATCAGTTCCAGGTATTTGCCCTGCAGGAAAAATTGCAGGATCATGGTATTGGGGTTTTCTTTATTGAAAGCATCCAACTGTATCAACGACTGTAATATATTGGTTCTCGCTTCTTTCTCTTTTTCGTACAGGTTGTCGAACCCGGAACGGTAATAAGCATAGATCACATCGTGCATGATATTGTACCGGTTGTTGATGAGGTTTTCATTCAGCCAATAACGGTTGCGAACCCCATCGAAAAGACGCCAGCCGCTGATGTTCTTGCCTTCAGGCGCATTGGTTACGATCTGTTGCGCTTTGCGGTAATACTGCTCTCCTCCTTTGGGAGAAAAAGAGTCGTAGTCGAGTCCCAGTATCGTATACGCATAATAAGCAAAGACAGCCGTGAGGTTGGCAATTGAAGCATCTGTTCCCTGCACTCTGTTCTCATTGAACTCCACCGGTTGAAATTCCACATACCGGAATGTTACTTCGGGGTCTATATAATTCACCAGCGCTGCCTGGTAAGTGGAATTATACACTGGCCTTGCCGCCTGCACCGTGAGTGTGGCTTTGTACACATTGGGCTCTGGTACATTTTCTATATTGAGGATGAAACTGCATTCTATTTTTTCAGTTTCCCTGAATACATCATTGGTCCACTTGCGGCTGTTGAGCAGTGTAGTGATCTGGTTTTGCAGGGTAGTGAATATTTTCCTGTCTACCGTAGAATTAACACGCGCCGCAATCACCGACACCCTTGCCTGTAATTCCTGTGCCGAAGCCTGCTGCAGGCACAACAGGCAAGCGAACATTATCATCCACCCTGTCTTATGGTTTCGCATGAACATGTGTTATGATGAAGGATACGATCTCTTCCGCCACTGCTTTTTTCGATTGCAGTCCGATCTTTTTTTCTTCGCCGGAGCGATGCAGGATGGTTACCTGGTTGGTATCCACTCCAAAGCCTGCCGCTTCATCGTTCAGCGAATTGAGCACGATCATATCGGCATTCTTTGTTTGCAGTTTGGCCAGTGCGTGTTCCCGTTCATTATTGGTTTCCAGTGCAAAGCCCGCAATGAATTGTCCCGCTTTTTTTTGCTTACCCAATGCCAGCAATATGTCTTCATTTTTGGTCAGCTTCAATTCCCAGTCCGCAGCATTCTTTTTGATCTTATTGCTGGCAACCGACACCGGCCTGTAATCGGCCACAGCCGCTGTCATTACGATCACCGCGGCATCGGGAGATGCGGCCATACAGGCATCATACATATCCCCGGCCGACACTACCGGTACTACATGGATACCGGCATAAGCTGTTTGCTGGTGTGTAGGTCCTGTAACAAGGGTTACCTCGGCACCCTGCATGTACAAAGCTTCTGCAATGGCAAATCCCATTTTACCGGATGAATGATTACCGATGAAACGTACCGGGTCAATCGCTTCGTAAGTGGGACCGGCAGATACCAGCGCTTTTTTGCCTTTCAATGTTTTACTGCGCAACAGGTGTTCTGCCAGGTATGCTACAATGGTCTCGGGCTCTGCCATCCTTCCATCGCCATACAACCCGCTGGCAAGCTCTCCTTT
>Ga0114932_10002544_pt1 | contig 19062 bp, 20 predicted proteins | sample 2SBtaG_2_FD_87286 | JGI IMG/M metagenome (GOLD analysis project Ga0114932, IMG submission 87286) | Deep subsurface microbial communities from Kolumbo volcano to uncover new lineages of life (NeLLi) - 2SBTROV12_ACTIVE470 metaG | ecosystem: Environmental > Aquatic > Marine > Volcanic ... | reverse complement strand
TCAGCGGTGACGGCGGCAACGACATCATCGACGGCGGCAACGACAACGACACGGTCCGCGGCGGCGATTTCGATGATCGCATCTGGGGTGAGGACGGTAACGACGATCTGTCCGGCGATGCCGACAACGACATTATCTATGGCGGCGACGGCAAGGACGTCCTGCACGGCGGCCTGGACAACGACACCCTGCGCGGTGAGGCGGACAATGATGAGATTTTCGGCGACGGCGGCAATGACATTCTGATCGGCGCCGAGGGCAAGGACACCTTGTACGGCGGCACCGGCAACGATCTGCTGATCGGCGAAGAAGGCGCCGATATCCTTTATGGCGAGGATGGCAACGACAACATTCTCGGCGGCAGCGGCGGCGATATTCTGGACGGCGGCAACGGCAATGATCTGCTGCGCAGTGAAGGCGGCGCCGATCAGTTGATCGGTGGTGCCGGGGTCGACGTGATGATCGGCAAGGGCGGGTCCGACCGCTTCGTCTTCGATCTGGCCGGCGTGCAGGCGGAATCCGGCATCGGTTTCGGCAACCGCGATATCATTGAAGATTTCGATGCCGATGCGGCCAGCACGTCTGCGGATACCATCGCCTTCACTGGTGCCGTCAGTTTCAGCTTCGTCGGCGACGAAACCCAGCAATTTGCCGGCACAGGCGCGTCCGGGCGCTTCAACAGCCAGACCAAAATTCTGGAAATTGATGCCGACGGCGACCAGCAGGCGGATATGGAGATCGAACTGAAGGGCGTCGATGGCGCCGATCTGGATGATACGGATTTCTCGGTCACCTGAGGTCATCGCGCGCGGCATCCGTTATATCACCGTATGAAATGGCCGGGCCCCCGCGGTTTCCCTGGCACCACCGTTCGTCTACAACGAAGCCTCGCTTTTCAGGGAGGGACGCATGGAACGGCGCCATCAGGAGATTCGCGACGCGGTCAGCCAGCTTTGTCAGGGGTTCGGCGGCGAATACTGGCGTGAGAAGGACCGCAACCGGGCCTATCCCACGGAGTTCGTCCAGGAACTGACCCGCTCGGGGTTTCTGGCCTGCCTGATTCCGGAAGAATACGGCGGATCGGGCCTGGGGATTTCCGAAGGGGCCGCGATCTTGGAGGAAATTCAGTCATCGGGGTGCAACGGCGGCGCCTGTCATGCCCAGATGTACACCATGGGCACGGTGCTGCGGCACGGCAACGAAGATCAGAAGCGCATGCTGTTGCCGGGGATCGCATCGGGCGAGCTGCGCCTGCAGGCCTTCGGCGTGACCGAGCCGACGTCGGGCACGGACACCAGCCGTATCCGCACCACGGCGGTGCGTGACGGCGACAGTTATGTGGTCAACGGACAGAAGGTCTGGACGTCGCGCATTGAGCATTCCGATTTCATGCTGTTGCTGGCACGCACGGCGGGCCGCGACGAAGGCAAGAAGCCCCACGACGGCATTTCCGTGTTCTTGGTTGATATCCGCGAACTGGTCGGCAACGGGCTGGAGATCAAGCCGATCCGTGCCATGGTCAACCACGCCACCACGGAGGTGTTTTTCGACGACATGCGCATTCCCGCCGACACCCTGGTCGGCGAGGAAGGCAAGGGCTTTCGCTATATCCTGGACGGCATGAACGCCGAACGCATCCTGATCGGCGGCGAGACCATCGGCGACGCGCGTTGGTTCATCGATAAGTCCAGTGCCTATGCCTCGGAACGCGAGGTGTTCGGCCGGCCCATCGGCCAGAACCAGGGTATCCAGTTTCCCATCGCGCGGGCTTATGCGCAGATGCGCGCCGCCGCGTTGGTGGTCGAGCGCGCCGCCGATCTGTTCGACGCCGGGCAACCCTGTGGCGAAGAGGCCAACATGGGCAAGATGCTCGGTTCCGAAGCCGCATGGGCGGCGGCGGAGAGCTGCATGCAGACCCACGGTGGCTTTTCTTTCGCCGAGGAATACGACATCGAGCGCAAGTTCCGCGAAACGCGTTTGTACCAGATCGCGCCCATATCGACGAACCTCATCCTCAGCTATATCGCCGAGCATGTGCTGGGGATGCCCAGGTCGTTTTAGGCGATCACGATTAGAATGCCTCAGTCACTGTCATTCCCGCGAAAGCGGGAATCCAGGAGGACGCCCCATCTGGACTCCCGCTTTCGCGGGAGTGACGAAAGTTGGTAAATTGACGTATCGTGCCTTTGCGTCGAAGAAATTTTGCGGGACACGTTGCACATGACCATCGACATCGAACATTTGCGCACCTGGATCGGCAAGTCCGAGACCAAGACCGATACCCTGCATCCCGGTCCTTTGGCCGGCTTGGCGGCGACCCTGGACCGCGATGAACTGGAGCCGCAGGCCGGCGAACGCGTGCCGCCGGCGGGGCATTGGATTTACTTCAACCCGCAAGCCAAGGCCTCGGACATCGGGCCCGACGGCCACCCGAAGCGCGGCGACTTCCTGCCGCCCGTCGACCTGCCGCGCCGCATGTGGGCGGGCGGGCGCATGCGGTGGCCGGGGGAATTGAAAGTCGCCGACGTGGTGACGCGGACCTCAACCATCATGGATGTCAGCCACAAATCCGGAAAATCAGGTGAGTTGGTGTTCGTGCTGGTGAGCCATGAAATTGCGGCGGCGGACGGCGTCTGTGTTGAAGAGGAACACGACATTGTCTATCGCGCCGCCGCCGATCCCGGCGCGCCACCGCCGCCGGCCAGGCCGGCGCCGGCGGACGCCGTATGGTCGCGGACCATCGACCCCGATCCGGTGCTGCTGTTCCGCTATTCGGCGCTGACCTTCAACGGGCACCGTATCCACTATGATCTGCCTTACGTGACCGAGGTTGAAGGCTATCCGGGCCTGATTGTGCATGGACCGCTGATCGCCACGTCGCTGATGGATCTTTGCCGCCGCGAACGGCCGGATCGGCGGTTGGTGCGCTTCGACTACCGGGCCCTGTCGCCGCTGTTCGACATCGCGCCGTTCACGGTCAACGGACGGCCCCACGGGGATGGCCGGACGGCGACGCTATGGGCCGCCAATGCCGACGGCGGACTGGCCATGCAGGCGGAAGCCGAGTTCGAAGGCTGACGGCCATGGTCGGCGACAACAACGTCAACGTGATCATCGTCCTGGGTGCCGCCCAGGATCCGGATGGCTCGCCAGGGCCGGCGATGACGCGGCGTGTCCATCATGGCGCCCGGCTTTTTGCTGCGGGCACCGCGCCAGCCATGCTGTTGAGTGGCGGGCCGACGCGCGTCGCCGAACCCGAAGCTGTGACCATGCGTCGCGTCGCCGTGGCGGCGGGGGTGCCGGCGGAGGCGATTTTTCTGGAGCGCGATTCGCGGCGGACATTCGAGAACGCCGTCGAATGCCGCGCCGTCATGGCTGAGGAGGGTTGGGGCCGGGGGCTCCTGGTTACCGACGACTTCCACATGCGGCGGGCGTTGATGAGCTTCCAGGGCCTGGGGCTCAGCGTGCGTGGTGAGCCGGTGGCTAATACGCTCACGCCCTATGTCGCCGCGGCCCATGTGCGGGAGTTCTTCGCCCGCCAGATGTACGCGCGGATGATCCGCGCCTACGTCGTTGGGAAAACGTGACGGGACGCGGCCGGCGCGCTACAAACTGAGCATGACCGCGACCAAACCCGCCCTTGCCGGCATTCGCATCCTGGATGCGGCAACCTTCATCGCTGCGCCCTACGCGGCCTCCATCCTGGGTGAGTTCGGCGCCGAGGTGATCAAGATCGAGAACCCCAAGGGCGGCGATCCCTGGCGGCAGTTCGGTACGGCCACGGAAAAGCCCGGCATGTCCTTGTCGTGGCTGACCGAGGCCCGCAACAAGAAATCCATCACTCTGAACCTGCGTGCCCCGGAGGGTGCCGAATTATTCAAGCGCCTGGCCGCCGGGGCCGATGTGGTTTGTGAGAATTTCCGCCCCGGGACCCTGGAGAAATGGGGGTTGGGCTGGGATGCGCTGAGCGCCGTCAACGCCGGCCTGATCCTCATGCGGATCTCCGGCTATGGCCAGACCGGTCCCTATAAGGACCGCCCCGGGTTCGCGCGGATCGGTCATGCGGTCGGCGGTCTGACCTATCTTTCCGGTCTGCCGGGCGAAATTCCCGTGACGCCCGGCTCCACGTCACTGGGTGATTACATGTCCGGAATGTATGGCGCCATCGGCATCATGATGGCGTTGCGCCACCGCGATGCCACCGGAGAGGGCCAGGTCGTCGACATGGCGCTTTATGAATCGGTGTTTCGCGTGCTGGATGAGATCGCGCCGCGTTATGCCTTTGAAGGCCATGTGCGCGAGCCGGAAGGAACCGGCACCATCAACGCCTGTCCACACGGTCATTTCCCCACCGGCGACAGCAAGTACATGGCCATCGCGTGCACCACGGACAAGATGTTCGAACGCCTTTGTGCGGCCATGCAGCGCCCCGACCTGTTAGCCGCCTACGGCGATCAGAAAGTGCGCTTGGCCAGCCGCGACAAGGTCAATCCGGAAGTTGAGGCCTGGACCCGGTCCATGGACCGCGACGCCGTCATGCAATGCTGCATCGAACACGAGGTGCCATCGGGGCCGATTAATTCCATCGCCGACATTTTTGCCGACCCGCACTTCAAGGCCCGCGAAAACATCGTCACCATTTCAGTGCCCGGGATAGGCGACGTGCCGGTGCCGGCGCCCTTGCCGAAGCTTTCCGCGACGCCTGGTAAGGTGTGCGCGCTGGGTCCGGAACTGGGCAATGCCAACGAAGAGATTTATCAAGGCCAACTGGGCCTGTCCGCCGACGATATTGCGGCCCTGACGGACAAGGGGGTGATATGAGGCGTTTTTCTCCGCGCGGAGATTTTTCGCTTCGTCATAATCGACCAGCCGGTGCGATAAGGCCGGGTATTTCCTCGGTTCGTACCGGGTTGATCCGTTACGCTGACGGCGGGCATATTTTGTGGAGCAATCATCATGGTGGAGACAGCGCATTTCGCGACCGGCAACTATCGCTATGTACGGGGGCCGTTTCAGTATTCCGGCGGGGTTGCCGCCGACCCGGGTTTCGCCATCGAACGGGTGCGCTTCGCCCGGCCCTTGGACATGGACGCGGGGTTCCGCGCCATCGAAGACCATCTGAACGCCATGGGACGGCCGTTCACGTCCTTTTGCGCCTGTGAGCTGCGCTCGGCGGCGCCGTTTTCCGACCAGGGCTTTATAGATTTCAACCGTGTTTACGTGGGCACCCTGGAACGCTGGGGCATTTTCAAGGACGACGAGAATCCGGTGGCGCGGTCCAACGTCTGCCCGGAGATCGACCCGCCGGGGGAATCGGTGTTTGAGGCCTTCTGCTACACGGTGCCGGTGAGCGCCTCGGATGACCAAACGGCCAGCTTCGTCATCGCCGGGTCCGGCGAGGCCCACGAAGGCGCGGGCAGTTACCAAGAGCGCACGGTCCGTTACGGTGACACCTCACCCGGCGCCATGGCCGAGAAAGCGCGGCACGTGCTGGGAGCCATGGAAAGCCGCATGGCGTCGCTTGGTGTCGGCTGGCCCCAGGTCACGGCGGCGCAGGTGTACACGGTCTACGACATTCATCCATTTCTTGCCGACGAGATCGTCCGCCGAGGCGCCGCGGCCCGCGGGCTGACCTGGTATTATGCGCGGCCGCCCGTCGATGGGCTGGATTTTGAAATGGACGTGCGCGGCGTTCCCACGGAGCGGATGATTTAATCCATCTGTATGGTGCCGAAAAGGTAGTTGACGCGACGGTCTGACTCATTATATTTAACCATATGGTTAAATATAATGAGTCAATGGCATCGGATGCGCGCCTGGACAGATTGTTCGGCGCCCTGGCCGATGGCACGCGCCGCGCAATACTGGCACGTCTGACGGTAGGACCGGCGCAGGTCAGCGAACTGGCGGCGCCCTTCGATATGTCCCTGCCGGCGGTCTCGAAGCATCTCAAGGTTTTGGAAAATGCCGGGCTGTTGAGGCGCGACAAGGACGGCCGGGTCCATCATTGCAGCCTGCGGACCCAGGGCTTGAATGACGCGGAAGCCTGGATTGAACAAACAAGAGCGTTCTGGCAACAGCGCTTTGACAGCCTGGAACGTCATCTGAAGGCGCAACAGGAGAAAGACCATGGACGGAACGATGCCTGAGGCAAATACCGACGCGGTCATTGAGCATGTGATCAACATGACGCGGGTCTTCGCAGCGCCCCGCGAGGCCGTCTGGAAGGCCTGGACGGAGCGCGACCAGGTGGCCGCCTGGATGGGTCCGCCGGGCATCAAGGCGGATGTCGAGACGTGGGATTTCCGCGTCGGTGGCGCTTATCACCTGACCATGCTGTCGGAAGAAAAGTCGCCGCTTGGCGGTGAGTTTCTGGAAATCGTCGACGGCCGGCGGCTGGCCATGACCTGGACCTGGGAGTTCGGGGTTCTGGAAGGTGTCGAGATGCTGGTGGAGCTGGGTTTTCGGGATGTTGACGGCGGCACGGAACTAACCCTTACCCACACCAAGCTGCCGACGGAGAAAGCCCACGAAATGCACACCGGCGGCTGGGAAGGCTGTCTGGCGGAGTTGGAAGCCCACATAGCCGTCTGACGGCGCTCGCCACGGCATTGACCGGCGCGAGCGCGCCAATGCCGCCAATCCGTCCGCCGTGATAACCCGGCGCCCGGCGCTCAGCGTTCTCGTGATGGTCGCCCGCGCCGGTGTGCAATCGGCGATGGACGTCGTCATCAAGCTGACCGGGCCGGATTTCCAAACCATGCAGGTGGCGTTCATCCGCGACTTGAACGGCACCGAGATCATCGGCGCTGCGGGGCTTCACATGGTTCCGCCGCGAGGCCAATCTCAAACCTCCGCGAAGAAGCTTCCCGGTGGCGACGCAATATGCCAGAGTCCGGCGCACGAAAACAGGTGAGGCCGCATGTCCAAAGATAAAGTTCTGACACCCGCGGGGGGCGCCGCTCGGATGTCATCGGGATTAAAGATGACCAATCATGTCCGTTGATCATTCCCAAACCATCAAACAAGCCCGCGAACACCATCTGGCGGGACGATTTGACGAAGCGACGGCCATGTATCAACGGGTACTGAAGGACGACCCGGATAACCCTGACGTTCTTCACATGCTCGGCGTCGCCGCCCTTCAACAGAACGACCTGGAAAACGCCGCGGGCTTGATCTCCAAGGCGTTAGCGCTAAAGCCCGATTTCAGTCTTGCCCATAATTCCATCGGCTCGGTGTACCAACGCCTGGGGCGCGTCGACGATGCCATCAGATCGTTCCGCCAGGCGATCAAGTTTGACCCGGAGAACGGCAACGCCCAGTTCAACCTAGGCACCATGCTGCTGGCCCTGCGCAAGCACAACGAAGGTGCGCAGGCTTTGGCCCAGGCGGCGAATTTGCTGCCGTCCTTTCCGGATGCGCATTACCAGCTCGGCGTAGCCTACAGATCCTTGAGACTTTTTGATCAGGCCATAGCGGCCTTTTCCCGGGCGATAGAAATTAATCCCGATTTTTCGCTCGCCTACAGTGGCCTGGGTAACGTCTACGGCGACATGGGCAAATTGCAGGAGGCCGACGCCGCGCATCGCCGCGCCATTGAGGCGGATCCCGGTTTTCACATCGGCTACTTCAATCTGGGCAATATCGCCGTCAGACTGGACCAGACGGAGCGGGCCGTCGAAGCCTATCGGCGTGTCCTTGAGATCAAGCCCGATTTCGTTGAAGCGCACGGCAACTTGGCCGACACGCTGTTCAAAGCCGGCGAACACGAGGATGCCGTTGCCGCTATTCGCGAGGGCATCGCAAGGCATCCCGACGAAGCCAATCTTTACTACATGCTTGGCTCCGCATTTCAGGAGATGGGAAATCTTGACGACGCCTTGAAGACGGCCGATGCCGCCCTGGAGAGTGCCCCGTACAACACCAAGATTATTTCCTTGAAGGTGGCTGTCCTAACAGCGTTGGGTCAAAAGCAGGCCGCGGATACTCTTTTCGATCCTGATCGCTTGATCGATACCGTTCGGCTTAAGCAAGTCCAGGGCTTCGAAGACCTTGGAACCTTCAACGCTGAATTACGCGACCATATTCAGCGCCACCCGACCTTGTTCGACGACCCGACACACAATGCCACGCGAAATGGCAAACATACGGGAGAATTGCTGCAGGAACCTAAAGGGCCGATGGCGGCTTTGGAGGAACTGATCATGCAAGCGGCGGAAGCTTACCGCCGGAAAATCGGCACCGATCCGAACCACCCGTTCGCCGCCGCTCCTCCCCGCCGGTTCAGGCTAACGGCCTGGGCCGTGGTCCTTTCAGCCGAGGGTTATCAAACGGCCCACATTCACCCCGAAGCCTGGCTGAGCGGCGTCTATTATGCCCAAGTGCCGGCGGTCGTCGAAGCCGAAACGCCCGCGCATGCCGGTTGGATCGCATTTGCCAAAACGCCAGAGCTGCTCGAGGTTGAACCCGGCCCGGAGGTCCGCTTGATCCAGCCGAAAGAGGGATTGATGGTCCTGTTCCCGTCCTATTTTTTCCACAACACCATTCCGTTTGAGACTGACGAGACGCGAATTAGCATTGCCTTTGACTTGATTCCGGTTTGGGGTTGAATTGGTCCTTCGAAAGCAATGCGACCAGCAAAATCATCACTCACCTGCTGACGAAGTTGCGAGGCGCTTGTTGGTGTTGGTGCTTCTAGCCTTCCGCCGGGAAGTTCAATTCAACCAGAAATTCCTGCGGGCCGGTGATGAAAATCTGGCGCATGCCGTCACGTGGCACGATGCGCCGGTCCTGTTTGTAGTCGGTCGCCTCGATCCTGGCATTGACCTCATCATAGCGCGCCGGCTCGCCCTGGAATGCCATATGATCCAGGGCGCCCGTGTCATCGGCATCGGCGCTGTCGTCACCAATCAGATGGACGACGGGACGGCCGTCAACCCGCTCATACAGCCAATATCCGTTGAAATCGAAGGGCGGCCGGTCGCCGACGTCCAGTTCGACGATTTCGCAGAAAAAATCCTTCATGGCTTCCAGCTCGCTGGTGCGGATGGTGAAATGATCCAGTCTCATGGTCTCAGAGTTCCTTGTTCTTAAAGTCCGATAACGAATTTCTTAATCGCTGTGACGGCGCTCTGCCAGTTTTCGTCCTCGCTCAAGCCCGACTTCTTGCGCGGCTTGAACCCGTGGTCGCCATCTTCCAGCCAGTGTAACCGAATGGCCGCGCACAGGCGATACCCGGCGACCTCGTCGGCGTTGCCGAGCGCATCGCGGGTGCCCTGGCAAATCAGCGCCGGCGTTCTCAGATTTTCCAAATGCTCCAGCCGGTTCGGCCCCGGCTCCTTGCCCGGCGCGTGGAAGGGGTACCCCAGACAGACCAGCCCCTTGACCCCGGCTTCGTCGGCAATCAATGACGCCATGCGCCCGCCCATGGATTTGCCGCCGATGATCAGGTTTTTCGCGCCCAGTTCATCGATCACCGCCTGCCAGGTTTCCAGCAGCACCGGCAACCGGTTCGGCGGCTTCTTTTTTCCGGTCTCACGCCGTTCAGCCATATAGGGGAACTCGAACCGCACCACTCGGAACCCGTCCGCACCCAACCGCTCGGCAAACACCTGCATGAATTCGGAATCCATGGGTGCCCCCGCACCGTGGGCGAGGGCGATGGTTGTGGCGGCGTCGGCGGGTCCATCGAAAAGCAGATCGGTCATGATGGTAATTTAGCCGAAAGACGGGGCAAGAAAAACCGCCGGGATCGCGAAGACCCCGGCGGTAAAGTGTCGTCGGATCGTCGAACTAAAGCTTGATGTCGTAGGCGAACTCAATGGCGCCGGATACGGCGGATGAACTCTCCTTGCCGCCGATCCCGCCGACGTCGAAGACATAGCCGATGGGCTTCTTCAGTTCGCCGTCGAGCAGCACATCAAAGTCACCGGACAGGCCGGCATATTTCTTATGCAGGCCGCCGCCGACTTGGGTGGTGGCGTCCTTGGCCATGCCGATGGCCCAGCCTGGGCCGCCCACATCCTTGGCTTTCTTGGCGAAGACGGTGCCGACGAAGGCCGACACATCCAGGCCGCTGCCGCTGGAGACCCCCATGCCGATGCCCAGGCGGAACGCCAGGTCACCGGAAAAGTCGGTGACGAAGTAGGGATTGAAGCTGATGGTCGGTGCGAAGGACCCCTTCGGAATTTCCAGCTTCAAGGCCTTGATGAAGGGCATGACCTGCGGCGGCAGTTGCTTGATCGAATAGGTCACGGAAACCCCAAAGGTGTGGTAGTAGGGGTTCTTGGTACCGCCCATCGCCGCATTGGCGGATTTGATGAACAGGCCATCGAAGATGCTGGGCAGATCAAGCGACGCCTTCTTTGGCGTGAAGCCGATGGCACCGGTCACCGCCGCCATCTTTTCCTTGTTCGATTTGTAGCAAAAGCCCTTCTTCGATACGGCGGCGAACAGTTTCTTGCCGTTTTTCTTGGCCGCCGCCATGAAAGCCATCTGATCGTTGGTCATGAAGGGCCGGATCTTCTTGGTCATGGGCTTGGTCAGCTTAGCGACTTTCTTTTGCGCCTTCTGAAGTTGCTTGGCGGCGCCCTTGGTGATTTTGGTCACGCCCTTATAGCCCTTCGGCGTCAGGACGGCCTTGAGCGCGAACACAATGGCATCGGTAGCGGCTTTCTCCGCCTTCTTCGCGCCTTTTCCGGCTTTCTTGGTGACTTTCGCACCCGCCTTCGCGACCTTGATCACGTCGGACATCATCGTGCACAGCAGCATCGCCGGCTTCATGCACTTGTTGGAGACGATCTCTTCCATCAGGCCTTTGTTGCATGACGGAATACGCTCGACGATCAGGCACGGGCGCTGGCCTTCCTTGCCGCATTCCTTGCGCTTGTAGCATTTGCCGCGGACATCGATGTTGCCGGCGTCACAGACCCTGTCCGGGTTCGGCAGGCAGGCATCCTTGGCCGTCACCTTGGTGATGGAACGGAAATAATCGCCCGGGCATTTCCAGCACTGGCCCTTGGCGCGCGGATCGAAAAAACCTTTCTGGCAGGGCTTGTATTTGGAATCCCTGGTTGCCTTGGCGCTCTTCAACTTGGAAATCTTGATGCACGCCTTGCCCTTATCGACGGCGACGATGCCGCGCTTATAGCCCTTCGGGCATTCCCAGCAGGCGCCCAGGCCGCCGCCCTTCTTGTCCCAAAACTCACCTTTCTTGCAGCCCTTCTTGCCGATCTTGATCTTGCGTTTTTTCTCGGCTTTTTCGTAGCTGGTCTTCATCGGCAATTCGCAGGCGTTCTTCGCCTTGATTCCAAAAATGGTGCGCTTGTACCCCTTCGGGCACGACCAGCACGCGAACGTCGACACATCGAAGAAGGTGCCCTTCGGGCAGGTCAATTTTGCCTTGGAGAGGAAGGTCGCTTTTGCCGGTGGGCAAATTTTTTCCCCCTTGGCGCCGCATTTCGGCGTTTTGTCCGTGGCCGCCCATGCCGGTCCGGATATCGCCAAAGTTGCCAAAATAAAAAGCGCTGCAATGGCCAGCGCACAGTATGATCGTCTCATAGTACCCCCGTTATTTCGTCTGTTGAAATTTCCGCAAGTGGATGTGATTCAACAAGGCAATAACCATAACATTTATGGGGTATCGACTAAATCCGTCCGCCGCTGACTCGCAGATTGGCGCCATTTACATAGGACGCGGCATCGGACAGCAGCCATACGATGGCCTCGCCGATCTCTTCCGGTTGGCCGAAGCGGCCCATGGGCAATTGCGGGCCGAGGCGGTCGAGGGCTTCTCTGGACGGCATGTCCGTTTCCGTCAGGCCGGGCGCCACAGTATTGACCCGGATACCTTCGCGGGCGACCTCTTGGGAAAGTCCGATGGTCAGGCTGTTCACCGCACCCTTTGACGCGGCATAGAGGATGCCGTCGTTGGGGCCACCGAGATGTGCCGAGCCCGATGAGACATTGACGATGGCGCCGCCCTGGCCGCCGTGCTTGGTCGACATACAATTAACGGCGGCGCGCGCACAGAGGAAATAGCCGAGCACGTTGGTTTCAAGCACATCGCGAATGTCGGTGTCGCTCAGTTCGTCCAGCCGGCCGCGGGGTCCGTGGACGCCGGCGTTGTTGACTAGGCCGGTGATGGGGCCCAGTTCATCCGCAACGGCGGCGAACATGCGCTCCACATCCGCCTCAACGCCCGTATCCGCCTGTACGGCCATGGCCTTGCCGCCGGCAGCGGTAATTTCGGCGACGTTCTGCTCCGCCTTTTCGGCGCTGGCGACGTAGTTCACGGCGACGGCGTGGCCGGCCTGGGCGCAGAGCTTGGCGACGGCGGCGCCGATGCCTCTACTTGCACCAGTTACAAGAGTTACTTTTGACATTCGGGCCTCTCAATTTGATTCCCTCCCCCCTTGCGGGGGAGGGTTAGGGTGGGGGGTAAGAAAGCGCCGTCCGGCGCGCAACAATTCTCATCCGATCCCGCGTACACACCCCCACCTCGATCCTCCCCCGTCAAGGGGGAGGAAGTAAAGATGGTGCGGTTGCGGCTCGGGGCTAACCGTTATGGATCGGCGCCGCGAATTCGGCGAAGAAATCGTTGCCCTTGTCGTCGACGACGATGAAGGCGGGGAAATCCTCGACCTCGATCTTCCAGATCGCTTCCATGCCGAGCTCTTCGTATTCGACGACCTCGACCTTCCTGATGCAGTCCTGGGCCAGACGCGCCGCCGGGCCGCCGATGGAGCCCAGGTAAAATCCGCCGTGATTGCGGCAGGCATCGGTGACGGCCTGCGAGCGGTTGCCCTTGGCCAGCATGAACATGGACCCGCCGGCGGCCTGGAACTGCTCCACGTAGGCGTCCATGCGCCCCGCCGTGGTCGGCCCGAAGGACCCCGACGCGAAGCCTTCAGGCGTCTTCGCCGGACCGGCGTAATAGACGCCGTGGTCCTTGAAGTACTGGGGCAGGCCGTCGCCCCCATCCAGGCGTTCCTTCAGTTTGGCATGCGCGATGTCGCGGGCGACGACCAAGGGGCCGTTCAGGCTGAGCCGCGTCTTCACCGGGCATTCGGCCAGTTGCGCCAAAATTTCCCGCATGGGCCGGTTGAGATCGATGGAGACCACGTCGCCGCTGAGATCGTCGCCCATGACGTCGGGCAGATACTGCGCCGGGTTGGTTTCCAATTGCTCCAGGAACACCCCGTCCGTGGTGATTTTGCCCTTGATCTGGCGGTCCGCCGAGCACGACACACCGAGGCCGACCGGGCATGATGCCCCGTGACGGGGCAGCCGGATGACGCGCACGTCGTGGCAGAAATATTTGCCGCCGAACTGGGCACCGATGCCCATGTCGCGGGTCATCTGCAGGATTTTCTCTTCCCATTCCACATCCCGGAAGGCCTGGCCGTATTCGTTGCCGTGGGTCGGCAACCCGTCCAGGTATTTGGTCGATGCCAGCTTCACGGTTTTCAGGTTCATCTCCGCCGAGGTGCCGCCGATGACCACGGCCAAGTGATAGGGCGGGCAGGCCGCGGTGCCGAGCGTGCGGATTTGCGCATCCAGAAATTTCATAAGGCTGTCGGGGTTCAACAGCGCCTTGGTCTGCTGATAGAGAAAAGTCTTGTTGGCGGACCCACCGCCCTTGGCGATGAACAGGAACGAATATTCGTCGCTTTCGGTGGCGTAGATGTCGATCTGGGCCGGCATGTTGTCGCCCGTGTTGACCTCCTGGAACATGTCCATGGGGGAGACTTGGGAATAGCGCAGGTTGTTCTCGTCGTAGGCCCGCATGGCACCTTCCGCCAGGGCGGCCTCATCACCACCGCCGGTCCATACCCGCTGGCCCTTCTTGCCCATGATGATCGCGGTGCCGGTATCTTGGCACATGGGCAGAACGCCGCCGGCCGCGATGTTGGCGTTCTTCAGAAGATCCAGGGCGACGAAGCGGTCGTTATCTGAAGCCTCCGGGTCGTCGAGGATTTTGCTCAATTGCTTGAGGTGCGCCGGGCGCAACAGGTGGTTGATATCGCGAAAGGCCTCGGCCGAAAGCTTTTCCATGGCCGCCGGATCAACGGTCAGGATGTCTTCGCCGTTCATCGTCGTGGTGCCGACGCCGTCGTCCGAAATCTTGCGGTAGGGCGTGGCGTCATCGCCGAGCGGGAACATGGTGTGATGATCGTAACCGGTCATAGCATCCTCATTTGGTCGTCATGGTGATATGTCTTTGATTGTTTTTGCCCGCATCGGCGCCGCCGTGGCGGTATCCGTATCGGCATCGGCCGCTTAAGAACGTTTGTTGCGAAAGGCGTCCAGGGCGATGACCTCACCGGTCTTCGGCGCTTCGTTGCCGTCTTGGGCCGCGTCGTCGTTGTCTTCGAGCGTCGGCAGTTCTTCCAGGGTCTCGGCCAATTCTTCGCCTTGATCGTTGCCGAGCGCCGCGATCTCTTCATCATCCATGGATACCGTCTTCAGCTGCAGGCCGAAGTTTACAGACGGGTCGGCGAAGGACGTGATCGCCGCATAGGGGATGACCAATTGTTCCGGCGTGCCCTTGAAGCGGAGCGAGACGGCGAAGCCATCGTGCTCGACAAGCAGGTTTTCAAACTGGTGCTGCAAGACGATGGTCATTTCGTCGGGGTGTTCGGCGCGCAGGTATGAAGGCACTTCGACCCCGTCGGCGCCAGTCTTGAAGGTGATGTAAAAATGATGGTCGCCGGGTAAACCCTGTTCGCCGGCCAGGGTCAATGCGCGCTCGATGACGCGTCGCAGAGCCTCTTCGATCCAGACGTCGTAGCGGAGTTGTTCATTGTCCATACGTCTGTTCTACCCCGGAACGGCCATCGTTGCCAGACCTGAGCGTGACACCGCCTTGCCCTGAGCGCGGCGGCCGTCAGCGCCGCCAGGCGGCGACCATGACGAAGGTTCCCCACTTGTCCTTGTATTTCGGCGGGTTGCCGAATGTCAGCGCCTTGCCGCCGCCATTGGGCACGAATGCCGGCGCACCTTTGACGTAGGACTTGATGGAGACACGGTCGCCGGTGGAGATGGGGGCGCCGCCGCCGCCGCCGCTGGCCGAGTTGATCTGGAAGAAGTATCGCTTGTCGCGCTTGTTGACCTTTTTCCTGCTGGCGAAGGCCGCCTTCTTTTTGCGGTTCATCCAGACGTAGCGTTCGGTTTTTTGGGCCAACAAGGTGACCGGTTCACCGAAACGCGGCGTACGTTTCTTGTCCTTTACGGAATGGACCAGAAATACCGCATTGCCCTTGCATCTCGTGGCAACGGCCCGCACATGCCCGCCGGCGTTGCCGCGTTCCAGATAGTGTTTGCCGTCCGCCGTCTTGAAACAGACCTTCAGCGGCTTCGCCTCGGCGGGGGCCGCTGCCAAGAATGGCGCGGCGATAATCGCCGCGGCCAGAATTCGACCTTGCATCATAAACTCTCCCTTTCCCTGTCGGCGCTAATTCATATACAGGCCATATACAGGTACGGCGCCACCGTATGATCAGAGTCTGACAGGAATCTGACGAAAACGCGGCAAAGACGGCCGTTTTTGAAATGCCGCAGGGGTGGAGCGGTTAAAGTTTAAATGGAAACGCCTGAGACGCCTTTTCCGATTCCCTTGCCAGGAGCGGTTCGCGCAGCGATGTCGGAAATATCGGAAGCGTAGCGCGACGCCGTCCAGGGGGTCGGAGAAGGCGCCCGAGGGGTCGAGTTTGCGGCTTTCCGGCGTTGTCGACAATGCTCACCGATGGCACCGCATCGCTTTCGCATCCTCTCCTAACCGGAAAACCGCAAACCCGATCTCAGGCGTTTCCATTTAAACTTTAACCGCTCTAAGCAAGGGGAGGGCCATAACAAAAGTGGGAGGCTTCTGTTGCCAGGCGCCTCCCGAACCCCGCCTAAACGTGCAAACGCCTAGGACTTAATTTTCGGTAAGTACGACTGCATTAAGCAGCGGCACGAACCGGAGCATAGTTGTCATTAGCAACTATTATATATGGACCGGTATCGGCGGTACCCAACCGAACGAAAGCCATTGCCTTTACTACGCACGTCGATCCTGTTTCGCCCCCAGAGTTCCCCGCGCGCCTTAACCAAAGGCGGGGGGAGGAATTTGGTGGAGGCGCCGGGCACTGCCCCCGGGTCCGCAACGCTTATTCCGCAACGCGTTTATCGCCATAGCCGGCAAGCCGGCATCGCTAATATAGGGATGGCGGACGGGTTTCCGCAAGGGCATTGGCGGGCCGCGATCAGATCGCTGCGACGGCGCGTTCCATGGCTGCTTCGTCAAAGGCCGGCATGGTGATGATCCGGCCAAACCCCTGCTTCGCGTACCACAGGCTGAAACCCAATACGATGAAGGCATCCGAGGCCTCGACAACGTCGACGAAGTCGTGGACGCCTTGGGTGTAATAGACGGCCTCAATGGACATGCCCATCTCATCGGCCTTGGCGCGGCAGGCGCCGACCCGCTTGTCATTTTTGCCGATCCATTCGGGGGCCAGACTGCCAACGAAGATGTATTTCATGTCGCTGCCTCCTTGTGCGAGCTGTTGGCGGGGGACCAAGCATCATAGCACGTGCCGCAAGGCAATTCCCCGGGTGCTCGCAAACCTGTTATGGTGGAGGCGAATCGCCAGGGACATGCCCGGGACATGCCAGGGACGTAGCGGGACGCGGCAGGGATTGCGGAAGGAAGTCAAATGCGCCGTTCGATGACCGTGGTGCTGTGCCTGATGTTGGCAGTAGCCAGCGCCGGCGGGGCGGCCGAGGCGCCACCGATGACGCCCGCCGCCGCCAAGGTCGTTGATCTGGTCAACGGCATGGCCAAGCGGGTTGCCCGTGACGGCCTCGACAAGACCTTGCGGACGTCATCGGTGGCCGATTGGACCAGGCCGGGGGCCGGGCTCGATATCTTCGCCTTTGAGACCAACGGTACGTTGCGCGCGCAGCCCAATGCCGGCATGGTCGGCCATGACATCACGCCGACAAAAAGCGTCGATGGTCAGGCTTTCATCACTGAGATCATCGCCGCCCTGACTGAGCCCGGCGCGACGACTTGGATCACCTATACCCGGTGGGACCCGAAGGAGAAGCGGGTCCGCCCGAAACGCACCTATGCGCGGCGCGTCGGCCTGATGATCCTGGCCTGCGGGTTTTATCTGGACGAGGTGTGAGCGCGGCGGCGCGATCTATTTCGGGTACAGCACCTTCAGATCGTGGATGCGGATCAGTGTTTCATAGAGCCCTTTCGCCTTAAGCTCCTGGTACGCCTTGTCAAAGTCGGCGATGATTTGCGCCTTATGGGGATGCGCTTTGGCGATCTGTGGTGAGTTGTAGTTGATCTGGATCGGCGGCTGCAAAACCTTGAGCTTGTGGGTGAACGGCGGCGTCAGGGTTTTGATGGTTTCGTCCAGATTGACCGGATCACTGGCGATGGCGTCGATGCGGCCGCCACCCAGCATGGCCAACAGGCGTTTCAATTCGGCGGCCTTGAAAATTTGAATGTTATTTTGGTTGTCGAACACGCTCATGCCGCCGGCATCGCGCACATATCCGACCCGCTTGCCGTAAAAATCAGCCATCCGGCCGGCGATGATCGGTGTGTTCTCCAAGGCGACGAAATTCACCGTGTCGTGTAAGATGACATTCAGAGGGTCGAAATGCGGGGCGAAGTTGGGGCCGCGCCAGGCCGATGAAATGAGATCGTATTTCATCCGCTTCGCCAACTCGACGCAGCGCGGCCAGGGCACCAGTTCGGTGCGGATCTTGTAGCCGGCGTGACGGAACACCCGCATCACCAGATCGGGAACGAAGCCCTTTCCGGGCAGGTCGTTGCCGCCGTATTTGCCCCAGGGCGTGCCGCAAATGACTAGGGATTTCGGGTCGCCGGCGTCGGCCGTCGGCACAACGGCCATCATCAAGGCGCCCAGAAGCACGGCACCCCATTTGCATTTCTTATACATAAATGTCTCCGCCAAACGTCTGGTCGGACCATAGCATCTGAAACGTAGGTTTCTAGGCATAGACTTCTGCGCTTGGTACCCTTTTATGAACAAGCCTCACACAGGGAGCACGCCATGAAAGTCGGATTTATCGGTCTTGGTACCATGGGCGCCAGCATCGCGCTGAATGCCATCGGGGGACAACATGCGCTGGTTGTCCATGACATCAACCGCGCCGCCGCCGGCCCGCATCTGGACTTAGGCGCCGAATGGGCCGATACGCCGAAGGCCGTTGCCGCCGCCAGCGATGTTGTCTTCACGTCCCTGCCGGGGCCGCCGGAGGTCGAACACGTGGCACTGGGTGACGACGGCCTGTTGCCGGGACTGAAACCGGGATCGGCGTATTTCGATCTCAGCACCAATTCGCCGACGCTCATGCGCAGCCTGCACGCGAGCTTTCGCGAAAAGGGCATTGAAGTTCTGGACGCCCCGGTCAGCGGCGGGCCCGACGGGGCGCGCACGGCGAAGATGGCGATTTGGGTTGGTGGCGACGAAGCGACCTTCGAAAAATATAAGCACGTCTTGGCATCGATCAGCGACGCGGCCCGCTACATCGGTCCCATCGGATCCGGATCCATCGCCAAATTGGTGCACAACCTGTCCGGCTATATCATCCAGGCCGCTCTGGCCGAGACCTTCACCATGGGGGTTAAGGCGGGGTTGGAGCCCGGCGCCCTTTGGGAGGCGGTGCGCCAGGGCGCCATCGGCCGGCGCCGGACCTTCGATACCCTGCAGCGGAATTTCCTGCCGGCGAAATTTGATCCGCCCGATTTCGCCTTGGCCCTGGCCCGCAAGGATGTCGCCCTGGCCTGCGAGGTTGGGCGCGAGTTCGAGGTGCCGATGAAACTGGCGAACGTGACCCTGGCGGAAATGACCGAGGCCATGAACCGCGATTGGGGCGGCTTGGATTCGCGAGTTTCGATGCTGTTGCAGACGGAACGCGCCGGGGTCGACATCAAGGTCGACGCGGATCGCTTGCAGGCCATCTTAGATGCGGACTAGAGCGTCGTGCGCTATTTCATACGCACTGAGACGGTCAGTCCGGTTTGCCGGCTAG
>Ga0114932_10002542_pt1 | contig 19068 bp, 18 predicted proteins | sample 2SBtaG_2_FD_87286 | JGI IMG/M metagenome (GOLD analysis project Ga0114932, IMG submission 87286) | Deep subsurface microbial communities from Kolumbo volcano to uncover new lineages of life (NeLLi) - 2SBTROV12_ACTIVE470 metaG | ecosystem: Environmental > Aquatic > Marine > Volcanic ... | reverse complement strand
GTATTGGAGATCCTGAAGAAGGAACTATGAAGTCTTTCCGACGACTCGCCGAAAACTACGCTCAGTCGGCAGGCGCCGGAGGAGCTAGCGAAGCCGAGGCACGACAACAGAGGTACGACAAGTTAGCTAACGTCACATATGAGGAACTACTAGAGGACAGGCTTGCATACGGAAGTCCTGATACCGTTGTTCAAAAACTTAGATCACTAATTGATCGTCTGGGATTAGAGGGTGTAATCATGGAACCGAACGTTGGTGGAACACTCTCAGAAAGCCAGGTATTGAATTCTATCCGGCTATATGCCTCAGAAGTAGCTCCTAAACTAAGAAATTAACAACTGGCCTTGGCAATCTGCCACAACTAGCAGAATAGTGGTGGAGCTGGCGAGAATCGAACTCGCTACCTCTTCAATGCCATTGAAGCGCTCTCCCAAATGAGCTACAGCCCCGTAAAAAAGGAGCGGCTCGTGGGACGAGCCGCTCAACAAATATAGCAAATACCCAACGAACCCGCAATACCTTCTATTGCTGTCTGACGAATTTAACTACAGTTCTCCCATTACTACCTTCATACGGCTCAACAACATACAAGTCTTTATTTGAGTCTACCCATATACCATGACATGACCTATGGGTCATCGAACCCCACTGAGCAAGCATTTCACCTTCTAGGTTCATAATGCTAATGAGACCACCGTTATGTTCGGCGCAATACACGGTATCTTCATCATCTACAAACATGACAGCAGGTCCGATTAGTTTAGACAGCAATGATGTGATATATTCACCGTCTTGACTGAAAGCCTGTATCCTATCATTTTCACGATCCGCGATAAGTAGCCTTCCATCTTTGTCTATCCAACAACCATGTGGTAAATTAAACTCCCCTGGTCCTGAGCCAGGCCCGCCCCAAGACTTCATTAGACTCCCTGAAGAATCAAATTTATGTACTCTAGCATTAGCGTAACCGTCAGCGATAAAAATTTCTCCATTACCATTTATTGCAATACCAGCAGGGAGATTAAAAGGATCCCCTCCATGGGTTACAAGCGTCCAACCATTTGAACTAAAGTCAGTGTTGTCCGCTCCAGTATCGGAACGATATCCTTTTTCACCGATGGTTTGTAATAGCTGACCATCTTTAGTAAATTTCATTATCTGACAATTGTTTCTTTCAACAAGCCAGACGTTATCATCATTGTCCAGTATGATCGCATGCGGGAAAGCAAACAGATCTTTACCCCATGAATTCAGGTAATTACCATCTTTATCAAAAATCACTATGGGATGATCAGGATCTCTATTAAAACAATAAACATTGTCTTCTGAGTCACCATATACTGCTGCTGCAGGCATAGCCCATCCTTCCGGCAGTTTTGCCCAGTCAGTATGCATTTCATAGGTGAATTTCCCTGAACCTACTATTGTTGACGCCATTTGATACGCCTCCTACATTAATTAACTCTAAGCACCACTTTATTAAAAGATAGCTATCGGATTTACGGGAGATCCTGTGGTATTGTGCAACCGTAATGGTCCAATAGAAACCATAAACTCCCAACGATTCCTTTCTTTACATGCGTCTGCTACATCCTCCAGGTTAGCATTATCTAAAATCCATAACCCCATTGCCGTAATGCCGACCTGATGGATAGGTTGAGGTACATTCGGATACTGTGCGGGACTGACATCATTGCCGGTATCAGATCCCATTACAGATATTCCTCTTTCATGGAATAGAGGTAAACAAGCAGCCTGACAAGCGGTTGAGCCGGCTGATCTTTCTACTGGCCCTTCTTCATTGCGCCTATGGAGCTGACCTGTCCTAATTAATAATATATCGCCTTCTTCGATTTTAAAGCCGCATTTTTCTTCAGCAGCCAATATATCCTCTGGCATAACGCCTTCCCCTCTCTCCAACCAATCCACACCTCTTATCATAGGCACGTCAACCAATATGCCACGAGACACAAAACCTTTTTTTGCTTCTACCACAGAACAGACAGTAGCTCCTAAGTTAGTGGATACAAGATGAGCCGGTTTTCCATTATATGTTTTCCCTTCCCAGAAAAAATGAGCGAGGCTGTCTACATGAGTTACAGCATACCCATGGAAAATCATGCCTATGTAATCAGTAGCTGCCGCGTTAGGTCTGCCTGAAACTTTATCTCCACTAGCCCAACCTTCTCCGCTTTCAACCATATAGTGAACCGGAGGGTTCGGGACATCCGGAAACGTATCCCAAAGGATATCTCTAGATAAAGAGACTGTTACGCCCTCTTGGACAGTAGATAAAGCACGTTTGGTCCGCTCCGGAGTAATCAAATTTGGGGTCCCTAATTGATCATCATCTCCCCATCGTCCCCAGTTAGATAATTTCTTAAAATAGCTTAGTACTTCCTGTTCACTTGGAATCGGTTCAGGCATGACTAACTCTCCTCGATTTATCTTTATAACTCCGGCGCATTATGCATCACGCCGTCTTTATGCGCAATAAATCGCGGGCGTAAATAACCACCTGATGTAGAATGGGTGCAGTCCTGTTATACTTGCTACTAGAACATAGCTATGGTAGGCTTTTTTAACAAATATAAAGCTAAGTAGAGATCAAAATCAGATGAGATGTGAAATTTGTTTAAAATCAGGTATGAGCGGTAACAATGTCAGCCATTCTAACCGTCATACGAAAACTCGATTCAAGGCTAACGTACACAAGCAGACAGTGGTCATCTCTGGAAAAGTACAGAGAGTAAAGATATGCACTCGCTGTCTGAGAACACTAAGTAAACCCGCAAGGAACCGCAAAGCACGGCTTACCGCTTAATTTGAAGGGTTATAAGAAACCCCTCCCGCAGTGTTCCTTATCGCTGATATAGCATCTTTCACAGATATTTCTGAATTGTAAACAGCTGAGCCAGCTACCAATATGGTGGCTCCTGACTCTACTGAACTACTAGCAGTAAAGTCAGATTTTATACCACCATCCACCTCTATTTCGACGTTATAGTCGTACTCGTCTATTATCTCCCGTAGATCGTGCACTTTCTTAAGAGTTCTTGGTATAAAACTCTGACCTCCAAACCCTGGATTGACGGTCATTACCAACACAATATCAACCATCTCAAGTACATCTTCCAGTATTGATATGGGAGTTGCAGGATTAATCGCAACCCCGACTTTAGCCCCCAAACTTTTTACATAGTCGACACTGCGGTGCAAATGTTTGCAAGCCTCCACATGCAAAATAACCTCATCCGTATGATCTTTAACAAGAGAAGGCAAGAAATAATCAGGGTTCTCAATCATCAAGTGTATGTTTAGTGGCAGGTCTGTAGCCGCACGAACAGCGTTGATAACCGGCTCTCCAAAAGAAATATTCGGTACAAAATGCCCATCCATTACATCCACATGAATCATATCAGCGCCAGCATCGGTGGCGTCCCTAACCTGGCGAGCCAAATTCCCAAAGTCCGCAGATAACACTGAAGGCGCGATTTTAATAGAGGAATCAACCATTTCCAATACCCTTTTTAAGAATACCAGTAGCTTCTTCTAAACCTGCTAGTACACGTTCGGGTGCTGTTCCACCATATACACTTCTAGCACTAACCGATGACTCAGCGGTAATGTCATAAACACTCTCGTCAAAAGAGGTAGAGAATTCCCGGTATTTCTCTATAGGCAAGGACTGAAGATCGGTAGTATTTTCCTCACAATGCATGCATACAGCACGTACTATCCCATGCGCTTCACGGAAGGGCACTCCGCGAACTACTAAATAATCTGCAAGATCAGTGGCCAACATGTAGCTTTCTGAAGACAGGCTAGCCACTCTATCAGAATACAACTTCACTCCATTCATCATTTGTGAATACACATGTAGTGTTGAAGTAATGGTGTCTATCGTGTCAAACAGACCTTCTTTGTCCTCTTGGAGATCTCGGTTATAGGTTAGTGGCAATCCTTTCATAATAGTCAGTATTCCCATAAGATTTCCGTATATCCTACCGGTCTTGCCTCTGGCCAGCTCGGCGAAATCCGGATTTCTCTTCTGCGGCATTATGCTACTACCAGTTGTAAATTCATCGGATAGACTTATGAAGCCAAACTCTCGGCTAGACCACAAAATAACTTCTTCTGACATACGTGAAATATGCATCATCAATATAGATGCTGCAGAGTGAAACTCGATCAAAAAATCGCGATCAGACACTGCATCCATGCTATTTGGAGTAATACTCCTGAAACCTAGCTCATCAGCTATAAAATCTCGATCAACATCATAAGGTACACCTGCCAGAGCACCACTCCCCAGAGGTAAGACATCTGCCCTAAAGTGACAATCTTTAAGCCTCGATATATCTCTTTGTAGCATATGAAAATAAGCCAACATATGATGTGCGAATAAAACAGGCTGTGCTCGTTGCAGATGTGTATATCCAGGCATTATTACATCGCTGTATTTGCCACCCAAATCTACTAGAGATAGCTGAACTAGTTTTATACCATCAACAATGCTAGTTATGGCATCTTTAAGGTACATTCTGATATCTACTGAGATTTGATCATTACGAGATCTACCAGTATGAAGACGGCCAGCTACTGCTCCTATCAACTCAAACAGACGACGCTCTATATTCATATGAATATCTTCAAGAGTCGAATCCCAAATGAATTCGCCTGACGCTATTTCAGATCTTATCTGACTAAGGCCTTCTATAATTTTTGTAGAATCCCTCTGATCTATTATCTCCTGACGCGCCAGCATCTTAGCATGAGCTATTGATCCGGCTATATCTTGAATATATAGCCGCTGATCATAATGAGTCGAAACCGTGTAATTATTGATGTCCGCCATTATATTAAGTTACCTATTTATCTCGAAAACTGTCGTTTTAAATCCGTGCTCAAGTATATCACGCGGTAGTTCTATGCCGTGCCACTACCATATTCGGATGCTCATTCAAGATTGCAGGAAATCAAAGCTATGTTCAAGATTGTCAAAAACATTTTCGTGAGACGGAATCTCCATAATAGCTGCTCCGGAATATCCTTTTTCTTCCAAGATAGTCAACATCTTTTTGCAATCTAGATCCCCTGTATCAACGGAGTGATATGCTTCTCCTCCACGAGCCTGTTTGAAATGAACTATCTTGATCATATCTAGGGGCAGTTCATCCAACTCTGAGAGTGGATCACTATCAGGAAGTCGTCTCAACTGATTTGTAGGATCTGGACACAAGCCAATATAATTTGCTTCCTCAGATGGGAGTCGGGATCGTATAGCATCTACTAATATTTTCATACTATGTATTGATTGACCGGAATTTTCCATTGATAGCACAACACCTTGAGAGGCGGCTTCCCTTGTTAAATCGACTAACCCAAAGGCTTCTTCTGGTATATCATTTTCTGATTCCCATGGATCACTTGATGCCTTAGGGTCAACCGTCCTCAAATGGGGAAAATCTCTGCCAACGATCTTCGCCGCTTTCAGACATTCCTGAAATAAATCTCCAGAAGGATCAATTAATGTAGTAATACACGGCAACGCTACTGCCAGATCAAAAGCCATATCAGGGAACCCAGAGACCAATGATTCTATTTTATTGATATCCGGTCTCCAATCATTACCTTCCCCAGATTCATAATCCCCAAGGCAAGTTTGTCGGAGCTCAACATGTTTAGAACCCCTCTGTTTCGCTAAATTAATCAAGTCCGATAGGTCAGTCTCGCCCAATTGCAATCGCCATGAATTACTTATAGCTCCAAATAACATATTTACAACTCCACAGACTAGTTTGATACTCAACAAAATATACTCTTCCGTCAACTGTCCATCAAGCGTACAACTACAGATGCTTGTCTGTTAAAATAAGCAAAATAAGATTTCGAGAGGTGTTTCACATGACATCATCATTATCTAACATGAAATGTTCCGCATGTAGAAGAGATTCCCCTCACGTCTCCGAATCAGAAATAACAGATATGAAACCTTCTATACCTGATTGGAATATCATTGACCAATCGAGTGTCCCAAAACTAGACAAGGAATTCAAATTCAAAGATTTTGAAACAGCGTTAATCTTTACAAATGCAATAGGGTCTCTTGCAGAGGAACAAGGCCACCATCCAAAAATAACAACTGAGTGGGGAAAAGTATCCGTCTGTTGGTGGACTCATAAAATAAGAAACTTGCACAAGAATGATTTCATAATGGCCGCCAAAACTGACGCTCTTTACACAAGTTTAGAGAACTCTTAGAAGTCTACCGACTATCATCAGAGAGTGAATATACGGTCGGGAGAGCTCAGATTAAGATTAACCCTACGAAAACTCTCAGCATGGTTAAGTCCTACTAGCTTCCCCTGGTCATGAGTCCTATTCCGAATACGTTCCAAACGTTCTTCATGTGTACTTGACACCATCTGGCTCACATGCGCAGTGAGGGATTGTGCCTTAACTTCTAAATACCCTTCAACGTCTATAAAAACATCAGGAAATTCGGACCCCCAGAGAAATGCTTGCTCTACTTTATGAGGGGCCAATCCTTCTAGTTCAAAGTGTTCAGGAAACTGCAAATAGCTCCAAGCATAACTACATGCAGCATCGATTGCTGTTTGCCCACTCATACGATGATCACGGTGAGTATGAGTAGTACTCCGATAAGGATCTATACAGAATATAATTTGAGGCCTATACCTACGTATTTCTTGTACTAGTTCCCCGCAAAATTCTTGATCATTTTCCAATCCACCATCAGGATGTCTAAGAAAAACCACGTCCTGAACTCCCAATAAATCTGAGGCATTCTGCTGCTCTACTTCACGTATAGACGCTAACATCTCCGGACTTATATTTCTATCACCCGTACCTTTATCACCATTAGTACACAGAACTACTACGACTTGAGTCTGATATTCCTTTACCCATTTCGCCATAGTCGCTCCACACCCACCCTCAGCGTCATCAGGATGAGGAGTTACTACCATAATACGTCCAGGAGCTTTTTCAATAATTTCCATCAAAGATGCTATGCCTCTAATTACGTTTCACAGGATTAAAAAATGTTGGTCACAAAATATAAGGAACCCTTTTTTGAGGGTTCCTTATATTTTGTATATGATTCTACTATCTCTACATATGGAAAACTACCATCTTAAGTTCCGTCATCTCTTCGACAGCATATCCAGGCCCTTCTTTTCCCATACCACTGTCTTTCAGGCCACCATAGGGCATGATATCAGCACGCCATTGCGGAGATGAATTGATATGGAGATTGCCAGACTCAACTTCTCGGGCAAATCTCATAGCCCAATCCACGTTTTGAGTAAATATACCAGCTGCAAGGCCAAAGCGAGAATCATTTGCCATATAGATGGCTTCATCAATATTATCAAAGGAACTTACCACTACCGCAGGTCCGAATAATTCCTCTCTCGATACACGCATATCTGGTTTCACATCTGCAACTACTGTAGGAGCATGGAGAGTACCTTCCCGATCACCTCCTGCTATTATACGAGCTCCCTGACCAACCGCCTCAGCAATCCAACTCCCAACTCTTTCCGAGTCTGATTCTCTTATCATCGGACCCATCTTAGTCGCATCGTCCATTGGATTACCGGCTACAAATGCATCAGTAGGTGCAACCAACGCATCCAGAAAATCAGAATAGATATTTTGATCAGCAAATACCCTTTGAGTAGAGATACAAACCTGGCCAGCATTTGCAAATCCGCTGGCAACTGTCGCGGCTGCAACCTTTTCGATGTCCGCATCAGACATTACAATCAGCGGGCTGTTTGACCCCAATTCCATAGTAACTTTTTTTATCCCAGCGTTGCGACATATTTGATCGCCAACTTCCATACTACCAGTGAATGTAATTTTCCTAACTCGCTTGTCACCTGTTATAGCATCACCTATCTCGGCGCCGGAGCCAGTGATGCATTGAATCGCTTCAGATGGCAACCCCGCATCAAGCAATATTTCAGTAAGTTTTAGTGCTGATAGAGGAGTATCACCCGCCGGTTTAAGTACTACGGCATTACCAGCTGCTAAAGCAGGTCCAACTTTATGACATACCAGATTAAGTGGAAAGTTAAAAGGACTAATAGCTGCCACTATGCCGACTGGAACTCTTATAGTAAAACCAAATTGGCTCGTTATACCCGGAGCTCCATCAAGCGGGACAGTTTCCCCATGTAGGCGTTTAGCTTCCTCAGAAGAAAGTGTGATAGTCTGTATGGCCCTCTGAACTTCGGCTCGACCTTCAGCTATAACCTTTCCCTCTTCACTCGTTATAGTCTTGGCAAGATCCTCTGCTCTTTCTGCCATCAAATCAGCAGTTCGTCGAAGTATTGAATATCGTTCGTAAGCCGGTATTTTTGCCATCACACCAGCACCACGTGCAGCACTATTTATCGCAAGTTCAACGTCTGAAGCGCTACCTTTGGGTACCGTATCAATGATCGACTGGTCAAAAGGATTGAGAACTAACATAGTCTTATCCCGATCTACCCATTGACCTGATATATACATTTTCATATTACTCTCCCTTCGACTCTCTAGATATTATCAACTTACGTTACACAATGTATCCACGGTGGCATTTGAGTACGTGTTCATAGTTCTCCAACGCCCTTAAGAGAAATATCTCGACCTATATCTGTAACCATGTACTGTCCCGAGCGTCCTGGAACTCTTTCCATCCATCTGAATTTGCTCCTAGCTGCGTTACGCAGAGTCTGAATGAAACTGTGCGGACGCTGCCAGCCAACTAGATCAAACAGGTAGCCCAATCGATCACAATCAACCATCTGTTCATTTAAATAACGATAAGCCGCTTCAGATACCAATACTACTTTTCTCATATCGCCCATAGGATTACTAGATCTACAGAATTTTATTAATTTATCTTCTTCAGAACTTGAATATCCGTTTGCAGACTTATGCCCATTACCATTGGAGGAGACCGGGTTTATACGATATATATCTGAGTAGCCGTCAGATTCATTAGATATTGGTCTGCCCTCTACCAGATCTGCGCCAACATCTATCGAAGCACTATCATTACTAGTGACCATACCAATTATCTTATAGAGAACTTCTGGATCATCGACTTCAATAATCAAATGAGATCCATTTGGAGTAGTCACTGAAACTTTATTCATCGGATAAATTATTCCTTTGGCCGACCGATAATATCTATCAATATGTTAACTAGCCCGTCAAGCATAAAACAGCGCAAATCAGTCAATGTCCCTGCGTGACTAGATATTCCTTGGTTCTAAATACTTAACAATTTGGAGAAACGTTATTTTTACCGGGGATAGTAGTTATTAATATCCCGGTGATTCGTTTGCAAAGACCGAACTAAAGCGTCTCTTTCAATCTCATGGCTAATGATCTAGTAAGGCCTGGCACAGCGGCTATGTCATCAATATCAGCATCTTTGATAGCCTGCACCGTTCCAAATCTCCTTAACAGCATACGTTTCCTCTTTGGGCCTATGCCAGTAACCATATCAATAGAAGACTTCAAACTTGCCTTACTCCGTAAGTTTCTATGATATGTTATTGCAAACCGGTGGGCCTCGTCACGCAACCGTTGGACCAGGTACAGAGATTGAGAATGCCTTGGCAAAACAATCGGATCCGTGCTGTCTGGAACATATATCCATTCATTTTCCTTAGCCAATGATGCTAATGGAACGTCATCCAGACCCAATTGGAGAAACACTTCTAGAGCCGCTGATAAATGGCCTTTTCCACCATCAATCAGTACTAGATCAGGCACTATACCCCAAGAGTCTGTGGTGTTTGCAGAATCTAGTTTTCTTGCCTTACTTAAACGTTCAAACCTACGCCGTAGCATTTCCTGCATACTGGCATAGTCATCCACTCCTTCTACAGTTTTTATTCGGAATCTTCTGTATTGATCCGTCCGCGGCTTTCCATCCTGGAAAACGACCATACTTCCAACAACGTTAGAGCCTTGTATATGAGAGATGTCATAACATTCCATGCGTTGTGGCAGGTTAGGAAGACTCAATTGTTCTTGCAATTCATGAACTGCTTGTTGAATTACACTACTGTCATTGAGCCAGGAAACTCTTTTTTGAACCAGACCTTGCTGAGCATTAGTATAAACCACATCAATTATTTTTTTATTCATGCCTCGTTGAGGAACTACCAACCTGACATTACTACCTCGTCTCGATCTTAACCAATCAGAGGTCAATGCCAAATCTTCGATCTCGTGTTGTAATAATATAGTTGGCGGTATTACAACAGCTGATTGATAAAATTGCTTAATAAATTGTTCCAATACTTGGGAAGGTTCCTCTTCTTTGGTACCCTCCATGAGAAATTTGTCCCTGCCAACAAGTTTCCCACGTCTTATGAAAAAGACTTCTACCCAACATTCGTCTTCGCCAGCCGCAAGAGCAATTGCGTCTAGATCTACCAACTTACCTGAATCCACTTTTATATCGCGGTCTTCAAGAACTTTTTCAATACTTCTTATCTGGTCCCTTAAAATCGCTGCTCTTTCAAATTCCATGTTTTCAGAAGCAGCTTTCATTTTCGAGGATATCTGAGAAGTGACCGTTTCCGTCTCGCCTTCCATAAACATCACGACTTGGCGTATCACATCTAAATATTCACTTTTGCTCGCGTGTCCTGAACACGGCGCAACGCATCGATTGATGTAAAACTCCAAACATGGCCTGGGATCAGTACCGGTAATCGTCTTGGTACATGATCTGTAAGGGAACAATCTCTTTATCAAATCCATTGTCTGCCTAACACTACCGGCCGAGGCAAAAGGGCCGAAATAACGTGCCCCATCATTGGAAACCTGTCTGGTTATGTAAACCCTGGGGAAATCTTCCTGCAAATCTATCTTAAGGTAAGGATAAGTTTTATCATCTTTTAGACGTGCATTATATCTGGGTTTGTAACGCTTGATTAATGTATTCTCAAGAATAAGTGCTTCAGATTCAGTATCAGTAACTATATATTCAAAATCTTGAACTTGATTCATTAAGAGGCGAGTTTTCGTCGATAGTGTTTCTTTAGTAGCAAAATATGAGCGCAAGCGATTTCTCAAGACACTAGCTTTACCCACGTACAAAACCTTATCCTGAGAATCTTTCATTAAGTACACTCCTGGAGTATCAGGAGTTAGTCTCAATCTATGTTCAAATAAAGAGGTGGACATGAGTCCATTATATAAGGAAAGATAATCCTACTAAAGCCAATATAACAACTGATCCCATAATACTTATTTTGACCAGTTCAGCTTTAACATAATTGTGTGCTAATGCAGGGCTTACAGGTCTTCCGGACATCCGTCTAGAAGGCTCATTGGTAGCCTCTGGAGCGACTATAGCCACATCGGTATGTGTGATAGCTTGCTCGCCGCCCGTAATAATCTCTGTTTCAGTACTTTCATCAGCACCTTTCAGAGTAGGAGTTGGAGAAACATTCTTGTTTTGGCGCCGTCTTCTTTGACCTAGCTGAGACTGTCTCGCAGCTACCCGTCGTCCTCTACCTGGCATTTACAGAGCCCCCTGGGTGCTATGTTGATTATAAACTAAATGCTAATTTGATCTTGAGTATACTATATCGGTTGCATTTACAATACCCACTAAGTCAGTCCGCTACAATACGTGGAGCACTCGATTCATCTTCACGAGCCTCATTGGATGCCCTCGGATGGCTCTTTTCATATTCTTCATGCAAATGAGCATTAGTTAAATGCGTATACACTTGTGTAGTAGATATACTTGAATGCCCTAATAATTCCTGGACATGCCTCAATGATGTACCATTTTGAATGAGATGACTGGCAAAGCTATGTCTTAGAGTGTGCGGGGTGATCTTCTGAGTAATTCCTGCACGCTTACTGTAATTCTTTAATATATTCCATATCCATTGCCTAGTTAGCCGTTCGCCACGATGGTTAATGAATAATGCGGGTTCATTCTTATTCGTACCCAGCAAAATACCCCTACTGGTCCTAAGATATTCGTTAAGTTGAGCCTGCGCCCTAGGATGCAAAAATACCAACCGCTCCTTTGAACCCTTTCCCCAACATCGTATATATGATTCTTTCAAATCTATATCCTGTATATTAATGGAGACAAGTTCTGTCACCCTTAGACCTGTCGCATAAAGCAATTCTAATATCGTGGCATCTCTGTGGCTCTCTGGACCACCAGATTTGTTGGCTTCGTCAAGAAGATTATTGACTTCTTCTACTGTAAGACACTTAGGAAGCGTCCTCCCCACTTTGGGAGATCCCATAGATTCTGTGGGATCTTCTTTAATGTCCCCATTAGCCATCAAGAAACCAAAGAAAGATTTCACTGACGCCACTTTTCTAGCTGTGGTCGTATCGCGGTATCCTCGTCGTAGGCGAAGGTCATTAATATATTCGTTCAATAATCCTATATCTACTGAGCCCCACTCAACATGTCCATTCGTAGCAACTATCGAAGATTCCCTCGTATAGCCTTCAAATTGGGTCAAGTCATTTCTATAGGCCTCAAGAGTATTAGTTGAGAATCCTTTTTCTACAACGAGATGTTGTAAGAATGAGGTAACTAAAGCATCCATTCGACATCCCTTCTAATTTACTGTACCGCACAGGTCTAAACATTGTTTGAGTACAGACGATTCTAGCATAGGGAAAATTGTCTTTATAAGAGGAATACGTGCGGGAATTGATCAATCTTGCAGGACCTTAGATCTTCAACTAAGAATTGCTATATCTCCTTGAACCGTTGATCTCGCCAGTTCAGAGCAGATCTCAGACCTTCACGCTGTTTAATAATATTAAACTCTTCCTGTTCAGGGCTAAGACTAAGGTCGAAATGGGTCATTAACTCCAGATTCTGTTGTATTGCAGAAAGAAAGCCTTGTGATTCGAGGGCACGATTAACAGATATCTTGGATAATTTAACCCCTATTTGGGGCAATAGACAAATCTTACGCGCTATGCGCTCACATTCAAAAATCAAATCATCGTGTTTTACTACCCTGCCCACCAATCCTATGCGAGCCGCTTCATAAGCATCGACAGTATCACCGGTCAACAGCAGCTCCTTGGCCATTGCAAGATTAGTGCTGAATGGAGTTATCAAGAGCGGGGGGCCAACCCCTGCTCTTATCTCTGGCTCGCCCAAAATAGCATGTTCTGATGCAATCTTAATATCACATATCTGAACTAACTCACATGCCCCACCCAATGCATATCCGTTGACAGCTGCTATAACAGGTTTACCTAAGTTCCAAACCATCATAAATGTATCAACGAATGTTTGTAGATGCTCACGCCATTTCTCAGGAGTTATTTCCTCTGTACTCGAATCATCTGAAGATCTTTCTATGTCAAATCCTGCTGAAAAAGCCCTACCAGCACCTGTGAGGATAACTACTCTCACCTCAGGATCAACTTCAATAACTTGTATAATCTCTCTGAATTCGGACAATAATTGACCGTTCAGAGCATTTAATTTTTCCGGCCTATTTAAAGTTATGTATGCTATCGAATCCTTATTCTCGTATGTAATACACTCAAAACCCAAAAGTTTCCTCCAAGAATATGTACGGCTCATTCAAGATCCAATTGATCACTCACACCGTCCGCTGCATATACTAAGAACCTTCAATTATCTCTACATATTGCACAACAATAGCTTGTGTGGGAGAAGACATCTCTCTCCCGAATTTATTACGCTCCACGGGCACCTCGGCAATAGCATCTATAATTTCCATACCCTTGGAAACTTGCCCAAATATTGTGTATGCGGGGGGTAAACCAACATCTGAACCATGCACGATGAAGAACTGACTGCCATTAGTATCAGGTCCAGAATTCGCCATTGCTACAGTTCCTCGATTGTATCCTCTTGTTACACGTTCATCTTCAAAACGATATCCTGGACCACCGGTTCCGTCACCTTTAGGATCACCTGTCTGAATCATAAAATCTTTGATTACCCTATGAAATTTAACCCCGTTATAAAATCCTTCTTTAGATAAGAAAACAAAGTTATTCACGGTGATAGGAGTCTCAGAAGGAAATAAATCAATCGTAATGTCCCCTTTTGAAGTTTTCAGATAAGCTGAATAGGATAGGTCTGGCGATATGATCATAGATGGGGGAGCACTATAGGTTCGAGCCCCTGCAGGGGCCGCAACTTGTTGCTCAGCCAAGGAATTATTTCGGGATTCTGAAACGGCAGGAGTCCCTTTTTCCTTCTTTGCCATATTAGAAACTGATTGACCTTTTTCCTTTGCCACATCAGCAACTGATTGACCTTTTTCCCGAATGTCTTTAAGCATATTTGATTTACCTAAGCTTCCTTCTTCTTCCAATCCAGTCAAAATATCACAACCAGTTGTACCCAATCCTAACAAAACAAACGCACTAATAAATATGATCATGAAGCCATTTTTCATAGTTAGACACCCTTTTTAGTTATAAGTTCTATATTCTTCCGGTGTGAAGGGAAATTAATATCGTGTGCTATACATCACCCTAGAAAAAAGACCCAGTTATGACTAACCAGGTCTTCCATCTATCAGTACAAACAACCCAAAGATTAATATGGCCTAGTGATTTTAGCTATCTCCTTGAGTTTTTCCAACGTGAAGTCTGGTGATTGGCAAACGCTGATGGTCTGCTCCTCATAATCTGCTATTGTTGCAACCATGTCAGGTATCTTATCTGCCAGCTCAAATGGTATATGAGATACTCCATGTTTATCCCCATGAAGGAGATCACCTGTCTTTACGGTAAAACCGCCAATACCTACTGGATTCCCTATATCTATGAGATGTACGTATCCATGAGATACAGACACATCTTTCGCAAAGAAATTAAAATCCAATGCTCTCACTTCATCAAGATCACGAACTGTGCCGTCAGTTATAACACCAACAGCGCCTAATGCTTTATGGATATTTCCCTGAACTTCGCCCCAATAAGCACCGAACGGAGGGTTATCTATATCATGCAGTACTATAAAGGTAGGCTTTGGGAGTGAAGCTATTAAATCCCACCAATCTTCCCGCGCTATGGGTGTTCCGGTGGGCTCATTCGCGCTGATCACACCAGTAACAGCATACCCTACTGTAGCCGGCATATCCGGAAATATAGATTTTATCTCGGGCAACATAAACCCCTGATTCTTTGGACGATAATTCAGCCCTTCTATTGCGTTACAAATACTTGGACCATCAATGGCCTGCAAAGCCTTAAACGTGGATTCACTAACACTCTGATACAAGACAAACCTCCTATAAATATTTCTATCGGACCAGTATCAAGCTATAACTCTCTAGATCACTACAGTGAACTCGAACTACCAGGAGGATTTACTATCTGGCGCGTTCTGATGATTTGATCTGCGTGTTCCTGTACATGGCGAGCAAGATACTCGAAAACTCCCCCTGCAGTAATTGGATTATCTTCACCTCTGTGACCAATTCTATCCAAATATTGTGCATTAATGCTTGTTAATACCTTAATTGCACTGTTGTTCTCTTGTTTAACCCGAACTATTAGTTGATCAAGTGACTCACCGGACTGATCATCTACCGATGCGGATCTAATGTCGTTTTCGACTTCCGTTCTAGTAATATTAGGATTATCAGTTTCAGTTATAACCACTGCTTTCCCAGACCAAAACCCTTGGATCTCTGCTATATGTGCCAATAATTGACACACACTCCATTCTCCGCGGGATGGAATCATGCGCGCATGTTGATGATCCAATCCTTGGATAGACCTTTCCACGGCGCCCAATGCTTCTTCTAATAAGGATTTTAAATTTGCTGTCTGATCCTGAGACATAACTGATCCGGCTATCGTGATTCTAATTCCGGTAAGCGCTCCTAGGTTAAACATACCGCACGAGTTTTTCTGCCGGATAGAGGATACCAGAAAGTTCTCTAAGCGGGAAGGATATTGTCAAAAATGTGATACGCCACCATTATTGAGCAAATCGAGGACTACAACATTACAGTTAATCTAATCCAAGCTGATTCCGAGCTGTATCGCGGACTTTTCTCATTATATCCTGCAAAGGTATACATGTTCTCAACGATAAACTCCTACAGTCCTCGTACTCGGGCGATACATCTACGACCACACCATTCAGAAATTTTAGTTTAACATTCGCCTCTCCAAGATCTGTAGATATACTGCGAATCTCTCTTTCTGCAACATAACGGTCGATTACTCGTCTTCTAACACCCAACGTACTTGTTTCTCGTAATATCAGGTCAACAGCCAGTGACTCCATTTCCAGAGGCACCAACGCTGACAATATTACTCCTGGGCGATCCTTTTTCATTTGTATAGATGTAAACCATACATCCAATGCGCCCAGGTCAAAAAGTCTCTCTTTAGCATACCCAAGCATCTCACCTGACGAATCGTCTATATTAGTTTCTAACAACACACTTCCAGATTGCATAACAACTGATTCGGAACTAATTTCCCCTAACCAAACCCTGATTATATTTGCAAAACTTTCAGGGTCCTTACCTCCCAATCCAACCCCAATCGCTGACACCGAAACAGCAGGTCTCACGAAGGTTGCCAGTCCAGTAATAATTGCTGCTCCGGTAGGAGTTGTGAGTTCGCCTATGTTGTCATAAATCTCATTATCAGCGACAACTGGCGCCTTTACTTGAGAAATTATCTGCAGTGTGGCCGGAGCTGGATTCGAATATCCTCCAGGCCTAATTGGTGGCCTTGAGGATCCCAGGACTAATGGAGATGCATAAACATTTTCTACGCCCAAATAATCCAGACAGATGCATACACCTACTATATCTACAATAGTATCCAGAGTTCCCAGTTCATCTAACTCAATTTCTTCTAAGCTATGTCCATGAACTCGACACTCCGCATCCCAAAGGAGATGGAATATTCTTAACGACGAACTTTTAACAAATTCAGAAAGACTACTGTCAGAGACAATCTGCAACATCGTAGATGCGGCCAGATTCACGGGATCATCTAATACTACATCAACTTTCGTACCACTAATCTCGTTACGTAAACCTTGTGATTTTTCAACATGAAACCCTGAGATTGGAAGTTTATTTAATTGAGTTGTTATTTCCTCAAGGGGTACTCCCAAGTCAACAAATGCGCCAAGCAGCATATCACCACTAGCGCCTCCGATTGACTGTATATACGCTACTTTCAAGTTATTCTGAACCTTTGCCAGGATCTCGACCTATCTGGGCATTAAGACTGCCTGAGCGTAATCCTGCCAAATCCAGAGAAACCCACAAATACCCCAAACTTTTAAGGTGTTCGGTTATTTTTTCACGATGCACAATAATAATTTCCATTTCCTCGGGTACCACTTCTATTCGACATATACGATCATGATGTCTCGCACGAACCTGACTTAATCCGAGGTCTTTTAAAAAATCCTCTGCCTTTTCTATCATCTTAAGAGTTGTAACATTAACCGGTATGCCGTACGGAACTCGAGAGGACAAACAAGGCTGTGCTGGTTTGTCCCAGACAGATATTCCTAGGTAGTGTGCCAGTGTTCTTACATCTGATTTTGTGAATCCTGCATCCACCAAAGGACTTCTCACCTGATGTTCAGAAGCCGCTTTCAGCCCGGGCCTGTAGTCTCCCAGATCATCTTTATTGGCTCCATTGAGAATCCACTGATAACCCTCATCACTAGCTAATACATTTAATTGGCTATATAGCTCGTTTTTGCAAAAGTAACACCGCTGCGGAGAATTTTCAGTGTACCCCTGTTGGTCCATTTCATTAGTTCTAACTATACGATGATCTAAGTTGAATTCACTAGCGGTCAATTTTGCTTCTGACAATTCCCGTTCAGACAAAGCAGGGGATACAGCTGTGACTGCTAACGCCTTTGGCTTCAATACTTTATCGGCAATAACTGCGACCAAAGTACTGTCAACGCCACCAGAGAACGCTGTGACAGCGGAATTGAGACCTGATAATTCAGACTCTAATCTCTTGAGCAAAACCTCTGGCGCTCTCATAATACCTTCCTTCTAAACAAATCAAACTGCCATTATTATATGGCCTGTCCCAAATGATCAGGGCCATTAATATATAAAACACCCTCCAATTATATCAACGTTCAGAGAAAACGATAGAATGCTTGTAATAGGGCTATAACTTGTACTACATTATGAAGCGTAGTACTATGACTCATTACAATTGTGTGAGGAAGAAGGGCAATAATTGGTCCTCCTACTCGCTGGTTAACCCAACATGCAGAGGTAGACATGACCACTAGGAATTATGATCTCGCCGTAGCAATCGGCGGAGAAGCCGGTCAAGGAATCGCGACCCCAGGTGACATATTAGCCAGAATTTTTGTACGCCGAGGGTTACATCTTAACGCCTATAACGCATACCAATCTATAATCCGCGGTGGACACATCTTCCTAACAGTAAGGGTTAGCGACGAAGAATGCCCCACTCACGGAGACAAATTAGACATACTTCTTTGTCTTAATCAAGACACCATGGACCGTCATCTCCACTTAATGGGTCCAGGATCCAAGGTCATATACAATTCTGACACTATTGAACCAGGCGAAGCTGCGGAAGGCGTAGGCTTATGTCCAATACCAGTCAGCGAACTATCACAGAGCCGCAACCGACTAATACAAAACACTATTGCGGTCGGCGTGATGAGCGCTTTAGTAGGATTAGAATTCGAGACGATCGAAGACAGTTTATCTCTTAGATTCCAGAGACAGGGTGAGAAAATCGTAAGTGAAAACGTCAGTGTAGCAAGAGCAGGATACGATTATGCACTTGAAAACTTCGAGGCCTTCCCAGAGTTACTGCCATCTGGCGAAAAACCTCTCGGTGTATGGGCCGGAAATGACGCAGTCGCAATGGGAGCCGCCGCTGCCGGAGTAAAGTTCTATGCAGCATACCCCATGAGCCCATCAAGTGGTATTCTTCACTGGATGGCCCAAAACGCCCGCAACCTAGGCATAATGGTTAGACAAGTCGAGGACGAGATCG
>Ga0114932_10002541_pt1 | contig 19068 bp, 15 predicted proteins | sample 2SBtaG_2_FD_87286 | JGI IMG/M metagenome (GOLD analysis project Ga0114932, IMG submission 87286) | Deep subsurface microbial communities from Kolumbo volcano to uncover new lineages of life (NeLLi) - 2SBTROV12_ACTIVE470 metaG | ecosystem: Environmental > Aquatic > Marine > Volcanic ... | reverse complement strand
TGGAAAATTTTTTTAGTCAGAACACTTACTTTTTGTTTTAATTTGCGTGATGCTAGTCAATATGAAAATACGCGCTTCTAAATTTCTTGCAGCGATATCAGTATTAGCCGCCTTACCAGTTCATTCTCAGACCGGAATGACCGGCGGGGAATGGCATTTTTTCGGAAGTGATGCGGGCAGCACTAAGTATTCTGCACTGGATCAGATCGATCGCTCCAACTTTTCCGAACTGGAAGTTCAGTGGCGCTGGCAGTCGATCGACGGCCGCTTCGACCTGGAACAGTTAAAAGCAGAGTACCCAAATCTGCAGGTACCTAATGATGTTCCCGACGTTAGTATCAACGGGTTAAAAGCGGCGCCTTTGGCGGTAGATGGCGTGCTCTATGTTTCAACTCCGCTATTTCAGGCAGCAGCTATTGATGCTGAAACCGGCAATACACTATGGGCTTATGATCCACGCAGCTACGCTTCCGGCATTCCAATAATGATGCTGGGCTTCAGCAATCGTGGTCTGGCCTATTGGTCGGACGGTGATGATGCTCGGGTTGTTTGGGGCACCGGAGATGGTTATCTCGTAGAAGTAGACGCACGAACTGGGGAACCGATTTCTGGGTTCGGCAATAATGGCCGTGTCGACTTAATAGAGGATATCCCTCGTGCTCGCCGGCAAGCCCCAATAAATTATTCCGTAACATCATCGCCAATGATTATTGATGACGTCATCGTTGTAGGCTCGGCAATTTCTGACCAACCGGATTATCGTGAGATGCCTCCTGGCCATGTTCGAGGCTTCCATATTCATAGCGGAGATTTGCTGTGGACTTTTCACACAATTCCACAGCCAGGTGATTTCGGAAACGAGACGTGGGAAGACGGCAGTTGGGAATACAGTGGTCATGCAAACGTTTGGACATTAATGAGCGCAGATCAAGATGCCGGCATTGTGTATTTACCTGTAGGTGCTCCTACTAATGATTTCTATGGAGGGCATAGACTGGGAGATAACCTCTTCGCCAATAGTTTGGTTGCACTTGATGCCAGCAGCGGCGAAAGACTCTGGCATTTTCAAATGGTGCATCATGATCTGTGGGACTACGATCCACCAGCGGCGCCAAACCTCGTTGATATAATAGTAGATGGTGAACAAATACCGGCAGTTGCCCAGGTCACGAAACATGGATTCGTGTTTGTATTTAATCGTATAACTGGTGAACCTGTATGGCCAATCGAAGAACTGCCAGTTCCTGCCACCGACGTGCCTGGTGACAGAGCATCACCCACACAACCATATCCAACAAAGCCACCGCCTTTTGAACGGCAGAGTTTGACTGAAAATGATTTGATCGATTTCACCCCGGAGCTACGTGCGGCAGCGATCGAAATGTTAGATCAACATAGATACGGCCCAATGTTTACCCCACCATCGCTGCCTACTGAGAATAGTTTTGGCACGATTCATGTCCCTGGTTACACCGGCGGCGCAAACTGGCATGGCGCTGGCGTGGATCCTGAAACTGGAGTGATCTATATCCCGTCGGCCACATTACCAAGTCGTTCCGGACTAGCAATTCCAGTTGCTGGAGATGCAACCCTCAACTACGTGCGCAACGTCACTACGAATTTAAGGCCCAGCGGCTTGCCGCTGACAAAACCACCTTATGGTCGAATCACTGCTATCGATTTAAATGAAGGCGAGATTCTATGGCAGGTAGCGAACGGTGCTGGCGCACCCACCGTGCGAAATCATCCTGCCCTGGCTGACTTGGATTTACCGCCCCTTGGAAACGGACGTGATCAGATTCTGGTGACAAAAACGTTGCTGATATCTGCACATACCACAGCAAATGAGTCTGGAGAGTATCCTTTAGTAGCCAGAGATAAACAAACTGGAGCTACATTAGCGGAAGTAGCATTACCAGCTCAGGCAATTGGCCCACCAGTGACTTATATGAGTGGAGACCAGCAACAAATTGCCATTACAGTACGTGGCACACCACCGGAAATGGTCGTTTTAGCCTTGCCTTAATTAACTGAAGGGCTAAAGTATTGTAGCCATGAAGCCCATCATCAATTCACTGCATATCTATTCACGGTTTCTTTTAATAGTTGGCTGCTTGCTTGCATCTTCTTCTTTCTCGCAAAACCAACTAGAAGAATTAGCTGGTGATGGTGGTGTCCTGTTTCATTCTCCTAGCGGGGAAGTACTAGCAAGCCTGAATCCCGAAAACTCTTTAATTCCTGCTTCTTTAGTTAAGATCCCCTTGGCTCAAGTAGCACTGAATACCTTGGGGGAGGATTTTCAATTCGAAACACATTTTTATCGTAATGAATCAGGCGATCTCTTAATTCGCGGCTTGGGCGATCCATTTTTAGTTTCGGAAGAAATTGCAACCATCGCTGAAGTGTTATCTCAGCGTGGTCTATCGGAAGTACGACGTCTGGTTATGGACGACTCCGCGTTCGAATTAAATGGAGACCTGCCTTTAGAGTTCAATGCGGATGATCCCTATGCCGCACGCAATTCTGCCTTAGCTGTAAACTTTAATACGGTTAATTTGGCGTGGAATGCTAGTGGCAATTTAATATCAGGCGAAGAACAAACCCCATTAACACCACTAGCTCTAGAATTCAGCGAGCAACTTTCAGCTGGGGAATCACAGCGTATCAATTTGGGTAGTGATCCTGAGGACGGGTTAAGACAAGGACAACAATTATTTAACTTTTTTTTAAAAGAGTCAGGTATCACAGTATTAGACTCTGAGTTTTATCATGAAGCGCTTTCTGATGAATGGAATCTTTATTATAAACATTTCAACTCGCGCTCATTGCGCGAAATATTAGCTGGCATGCTTCGCTTCTCTAATAATTTTATAGCCAACCAACTCTTTCTTGCATTGGGGGCGCAAAGTAGTGGATTTCCTGCCACTTCGGAATCCGCGCGTGAAGTTTTGCATCAACAATTAACAGAGATTTATGGCAATGAAGTTGGCATTAATCCACAATCACTGTTAATGCTGGAAGGTTCAGGCCTTTCCCGACAGCAGCGCGTTACTGCTCGTGGCATGATGCAGATAATGGAAGCTTTTAGACCTTATGCAGATTTGTTGCCTGAGGTAAACGAGGTGCTGCGCAAGAGCGGAACCTTAACAGGCGTGTATAATTTCTCCGGCTATATCCAAAGACCCGATGGCCTGTATCCTTATGTTATTCTGACAAATCAGGGGGTTAACAACCGCGATGAGATCTTGCAGTTTCTGAATAGGTCAATATAGAACAAAAACACCATGGTAGATAAAAAACATAGCCCTGATCGACGCCGATTAATAACTGGATTAGGAACTCTGGCTGCAGTAAATGCCTTGCCAGGGCGACTTGCAGCACAGGCAGGAAATGAGACTGATATTCTTATTATTGGAGGCGGAATTGCCGGCTCTTCCACTGCATTTCATTTGGCAGAACAAGGCCGCGATGTTCTTTTATTAGAACGCGGTGAGATTGCATCAGAGGCATCCGGTCAGAACATGGGCGGTCTTGGCGGTTCAGGCTGGGGGGATAATCCGAATCTTCTTTCTTATTTGACCGCGGGCAGTGTCGAGATCTTTAAGCGTATGCAGATTGATCTTGATTACGACATGGAATTTCGGCTCTCCGGCACACTTACTGCAATTCATACAGATGAGCAATACGAGTATTACCAGGATGATGTTGCCGCGCAGCGTAACAACGGTTACCAAATCGAGTTGCTTTCATCGAGGGAAGCTAGGGCAATCGAGCCGGAATCAAATGGATCGTTACCGGGCTATATGTATCGACCAGAACGCGGCCAAGCCGATCCGGTTAAATCTACTCAAGCGTTTGCTCATGCTGCTCAAGTTGCAGGAGCAACTATTAACACGGGACACAATGTTGTTTCTATTTCACCGTTGAGTACTGGCGGATACTCGGTACAAACGGAATCCGCAGAATTTCGTTGCCAGTCTTTGGTGCTAGCAACTGGCGCCTGGTGCGGCCCTATTGGAGAAATGCTTGGGCTTAAAATTCCAATCGTTCCTATACGCGGGCAAATGTGGGCAACTGAAAGTTTACCTGCCCGGGTACTGCATACAATCGGTTCCACAGTGTCCAGCTACGCCTGGAGTAAAGACAACGGTGCCGACGAAGTTACTCCTCCAAACTTGACCCACAAAAATGGCAGACGCATGACACGCCACCTTTATGGTCGCCAGCGAAAGAATGGTGAAATTATCTTTGGTGGTGACCGTGAAAGTCTAGGATATAACAGGACTCCAGATCTATCGGGCATTGAAGTAAACCGACAACACGCGGCAGAAGTTATTCCTCTAGTTGCCAGTCTTCCGATAGCTCGCACCTGGGCAGGACTAATGCCCTTCTCTTTAGATGGCTCTCCTATTATTGGCAAGATTCCGATACGAGATAATCTATTTATTGTCTCTGGCTTGGCTTCGTCTGGTTTTGGGCGTGGACCGATGGCGGGAAAATTGGCGGCAGATTATATTCACTCCAGCAACATGAATCCTGTACTGGGTGAGTCTGATCCTGCCAGGTGTGTTACAGAAACCTAGAAACCAAATATGACAGGGCTGTGATCGTTATCTTATGTATCTTCCTTGCTCAATACTCCTATTCTTAATTCAATGAAAGTAATTGCATTGTTATTAATTGCCGCTACTACATTGTCATTAGGGGCATGTAGCGAAAGCAACGAAGAAATTCAGCAGCGGTCGGAAGACATTGTTGCTGGAGACAATACATCATCTTCTAATCAGATCGCCAGTGAAAGAATTATCTATCGCGGTGACCCACCTTATTTGACTAATCAGCCAATTCTTGATGGTAAGCTGTATGTGAATAACACAGATGATTATTTACTTTTTGGTGGCGAAAATATTGAAGAAATAAGATTTAGCGCAAGCAAAAGATCAGGCGGTAAAGCAACAACAGTGTTTAGAGAAAGTGGAATTGGCTTTTTAATGGATGAACAGCCATACATTGAGTTTAGCTACCATAACAAATTCTACTCACTCCAAATTCTGAGTCGTCCTTATTTTTACACTATGGATTTCAGAGAAATTCCTTCAGCCACTATTCAACTCAGTGAAGGCTATCGATAGCTTTTATTCAAATACCAGGCGAGCTACTTTTACTTGAGGTGAGCTGCTTATGTCTGTCCAGGAGACATAAACTGAATTCCCTACTTCTTCAATAATTGGAAATCCACTCCGTCGCGAAGCGCTGGATTTTGCCACTTCATAATTATCAAGTAGCTTACCTTCTGCACTGAACAAAGAAAGCATAATTACTGCATCTTCTTCTGTTGTATCCATCCAACTAACAACAATCTCGCCACTATCCAAGATCGCAGTACCAACCCGGCCATTAGTTTTCGGACTTGCAACTACGATTGGAGATGAAAAGCTATCACCACTGTCTGCAGACAATGCGAGTTGCACTTTTGGTGTGTCGTCCTTAGCTGTGAACCAGGCAACTGCAACTTGTTCTTCATTGGCGGAAACAGACGGGCCATTGACTGGGCAGCCAGATATTTGCCAATTGTCATCGTGAATCGATTGTGGCTCAGTCCATTCGCCATTGATATAGCGAATCATAGATGTATCACGAATTTCGTTCTCGCTACGATCACGATATACAACGATTGGGCCCTTGGCAGTTAACGCAGAACTGGTTTGACAGCAATCGCAAACCCGATGATCCAATTCCCATTCGTCCAATGTTTTACCTGCTGCGTCAAAGACTCCGGCACGCAAAGTCATTTCTCCATAACCATCTTCCAGCTTGGTATTGCGACCATCGAGCCAGGTAAACATTGTGCTACCACCACCCATTGGAAGCATGGAAACAAAGCCATGCTCAGCATTTACGCCATCGTCGTGAATAATTCGGGCTTCGCTCCAATTACGGGTACCGGCCTCAAAAAAGCTCGCTTCTATGTTGTAGTCGTAAGTACCTTCTGCGCTCATCCTTAGCCAAAGCGCAGCCATATTCCCTGCGTTCACTGATAGCATTGGGAAATCGGCCCAGTTTACGAACCAATCATCGCCTTCACTAATCGTTTCAGGATTGCTCCAGTCGTTATCCATGAGTTCGGAATATTCGAAACGCGCCAAGTCACCTTCCTGACTAACCCAGGAGAGATAGATCCGACCCGATTTATCACTAACTACTCGAGACAGAGCACTATTTTCAGGAGCAGGTGAAGCAAAATATTCAATTGAACCTTCACTTAATTCTTGCGGTGCAGCAATAAGGCCATTGCTAACGAACATAGCAATAAAAATTACTAAGAATTGTAATTTCTCAGTCGTCATCTAATTTAATTAAATTTCAATTCCTAGTTTTACCAGTTCTTTGAGAATGTCTTCTTTCTTCTGCATGCCAATTAACTTACTTACAACTTCATTCTCAGGAGTCAATATGTAAGTGGTAGGCATTACATCTGGCGGACGCAGTGCTAACTCTTCTATCTCCGCCATTGTCAGCGTTGGAAAGCTAACTCCAAGCTCTTCTGCTATTTGTAAGGTAATCTCCCGAGGATCTTCGTCGAAGTTTACGCCAACGATACTGATTTTTTTATCAGCCAGCTCCTCACTTAAGGAGTTGAACATAGGGATCTCGATACGACAAGGAGCGCACCATTCCGACCAGTAATTTACGATGTGCCAATTACCCTCTTCAGCATTGCCAATAGATATAGGCAGCAATACCAACAGGAAAATTTTTGTGAGTTTACCAAACATAGTTTAGTGCAATGTAATACAGTTGAGTTGGAGTTTAGTTAGATCTGCAGCGCTGGCTTAAATTATCTGTTTCCCAGCGATCGAGCATGCTTCGCTCGTTTTGTTCACGCCGGCTTGCGTTGGCGATTAAACTTTCTGAAACTACTTCGCCCACCACAATTCCTTGAGGTTGTGCTTTGGTAAAGTAGTAGCGAGCATTCATCATTTCATCTACAGAGCGTGGGCCGTATCGCACTTCAGCAGTTGAGTCAGGGTTAGCTGGATTATCCAAAGAGTTATCGAACCACCAGGTCACATATAATTTAGCACCAGCAGGAACAAATCTTGGCTCATGGTATTCGTAATGAAATTGCCAATTAAAATCGTAATCTGGCACCCAGAGCAATGTTTCTATTTCATCTACTCCTGGCAATTCCAATTCAAGCTTGACAGCCTTACCTCGATAATGTGCGTGAGGCGCTAGTGCCAAAAGAAGAATATCATCCTCTATAACGTGCTCATGTGTTGCCATATAATTAGGATCGCCGGGTGGAATTACGATATCAGTATTCATTGGAATCGTATTTTCAACGACGTAGTCGATAATGTCCCCGGGCTCATAAAATAAAAAACCCCCAGCAGTATTATCTTCTACCGCAGTTCCCGGTCCTGCATCTTTGGCATAGTGCATATTGATGGAAATGAACGGATCAGCAGGAAGAAGGAACCCCCAACCATCTGGATAAACTTGAGGCCCTCTTCCAGGAACCGCCACACCAAGATAATTCGACACAGAGTGATGCATAGTGGAACTGCCTGGACGGATTTCTGTCGCTTTCACCCAACGTGGCTGACTTAAATCGCCATCCGCAAGCTCCATACGAATCGTCGGCTGCCAGTCACTCGCTTCTTCACAAACTTCTATTGGTTCAGGAAAAGCGACAAGAGCGTCTGGCACACCCATCCACCAGAGCGAGCCATCAGAGGCTTGCGACGGCACATTGTTCGCAACGGCTTCCAATTCTTGGTGCGCTGTGCGCGCTAAAGCATCGCCCTCTAAAGCACCTCTTTCTACCCAGTTAATTATTAATGCTTTATCAAAATCAGAAATATAACGTTCATTTTTAAAAGCGCCTTGATGCTGGCGGTGAGCGCCCCAGGGCGGCATAGTGCCATCTTGTAAACGCAGCGCGATTACTGGCGCCCAAACTTTTGCTTGCTCATAGGAAAAAACAGAAAATGGTGCACTTATTCCACCAAGATTAGGCGCATCATCCCGATGACATTCAGCACAATTTCGAATTAAGGCATCACGGACTCCATCGTAATAAGTAGGTGCAGTATCGAATTGCCCAAAAGAATTAATAGAATAAAAGGAGAAAACTGAAAAAGCCAAAATCCCAGTTAACGCGCGACTACTTTTTTGAAAAAGTTTCATCGATGCCTCTTGGATTGAAGACGATTATAGATTTCAGAGCAAAAACGCAACACGCGTTTTTACTCTGAATGGTTTGTATTAATCAGGCAAAGCGTAAGCAATTAACTCAGTAGGTTGTCCGCTACCACCAATCCACATTGCGATATATTGTTTACCATCGTGCTCATAAGTCATCGGCAGACCAGTTTGGTTGTCCGGTAATTCCATCTCGTGAAGAATTTCACCGGTTGCTTTATCTACCGCACGGTAGATTGGGCTAGCACCGGCACCACCAGTTCCTTCACCAATAAAGAGTAAAGTTTTAGTTGCTAAAACACTGGATCGGGTTGGAATGCCTGTTCGAGGCAGATCAACACCTTCGAGTAGTGGGTGATTCGCAATTCGTTCTGGAGTATCTGCATTAGCGATCATCCAGAGATGATCACCAGTGTTCATATCGATAGCGGTAATTCTTCCATATGGAGGCTTAACTACTTCGAGACCTTGTACACGAGGTGCCCGAACACCGAACCCTTGGCTAAGGTCAAGGTCAGACTCAGGATTCTTGGCTAAAGCCAGAACTTGTAATTGAGTTCTAGAAGGCACGTAAATGATTCCTGTGTCTGGATCGAAAGCCGAATGTTCCCAGTTCGCGCCACCGGTTGAAGATGGCAGGCTCAACAAACCGCGGGTTCCGTCGGGATGGTCTTGCAAGGAAGGCGGTGTATAAATACTCGGGCTGAGACGAAAGTCCTGGATCGCTTCTAAAGCCAAGGCCCTCACTTCCGGAGTGAAATCTATTAGATCTTCTTCGGTAAATCCCTGGCGATCAAACGCCTCAGGTCGGGTCGGAAATGGCTGGGTTGGCGCATACCATTCGTTTGGCACATCTCCCTCAGGTACAGGCTGCTCTACAATCGGCCATACTGGTTCGCCAGTGTTTCTATCAAAGGCATAAATCCAAGCCTGCTTGGTTACAGAGAAAACGATCTCCCTGCCATTGGGCAGATTGGCAATAACAGGCGCGTTGGGAACATCCCAATCCCATATGTCATGGTGGATATATTGAAAGTGCCACTGCCTTTCGCCGGTCTGCACATCGACCGCAACAATGCCGCTGGAGAACAAGTTGTCGCCATGGCGGTCACCACCATAGTAATCACCAGTTGGGTCTTCTATTGGCAAATAAACGACACCTCTTTCCGCATCACCGGAAATGGGCGCCCAAACGCCAGAGTTACCAGTGATATCATTTCCTGAGATCCAAGATTCATAACCGTATTCTCCAAAAGCTGGAATCGTATGAAATGTCCACAACAATTCACCGGTATGAACATCGAAGCCCCGAATATCTCCCTTCGTATTGAACTTTGAGCGCGGCCTACCGCCGGTCCGGTGAGCGGCTCCAACTACGATCACATCATTCATAATGAATGGAGGCGCGGAAATGCCAATATCAGGGAATGGGTAACGCGGGTCGTCGCCATTACGCACACCCACATACAGGTCAACTTTGCCGTCATCACCAAACGTGGGATCTGGAATCCCGGTGGCAGCATCTAGAGAAACTAATTGGTAGCCAGGTGAAACATCAATTACGCGGTGCTTGTCGCCGTCACTGTAAAAGGCAACCCCTCGACCAGGGCCCTTTCGTGGAGCCTCGTCGAAACGGGCGCCCTCTTCGTAACGGTAAAGCCATAACACCTGACCCGAGGTAGCATCGATCGCTGCAACATTCCTGGTATTAGCGATATTTACATATAGAACACCATTGATTTCGAGGGGAGTAGAAGGATTGGCGTAATCGATAGTGGTTCCAAAATTTTCGGTAGACCAACTCCAGGCAAGCTCTAGATCTGCCACGTTGTCGGCGTTGATCTGCTCTAGAGGTGAATAGCGATGGGCCCAGTCACCACCATAATAGGTGTTCCAATCACCGTCATTCACGGTGCGGCTTTGCTGACTCCAAGCAGTTAGGGAAAAGGTCAGTGCCAATGCACTAATAAGGATAGAGACGATCTTTCTCGTTGTTTTCACCTGATATCTCCTGGGTAGGCTTTCTAGTTTTACCCAATTATAAGGGTCTTGTGGGCCGCAACAAGCCGAGAAATCGGAGTGTAAAGGAAAGTTGCAATCCCGCAAGACGAGTTCACTCAAGCCCGATTAGCCCCGATTTTCAAGGGCTCCGCCTTTTTTGCGCTTTTATCCGGGATAGGTCTACTGTATTTTTATAGTTAGTCTACTAAGGAAGAAGAAAGAGAAACAGCAAATGAAGAGGCTCACCACCCTACTTTCTGCAATTAGCTCACTCGTCCTTGTAAGTTCATATTCATTGAATAATTCAGCTAGCACAGCTGAAGATGCCAATTCTTCTGAAGTTGAGGAAAGAATGGCTGATTTTAATCCCGAGCGGAACTCCTATTTCGGCAATCTACATATACCCGCCATGTATTCTTATGATGCAGTGCGCGCTGGATTAGAGCTTCGATCTGATCTTCAACCTACTATTCAGGAGCGAGTCTGGTCTTCACCTATCTGGGTAACTCCAACAGAACTTTAGGTCATGGCACTAGGTAGCATTCTTAAACAACCTCTACTGTGGTTTTCTCTAATTGGCGCTCTCTTATTTCTTGCCGATAGCCGTCTCAAGGAAGAACGATCCGAGATTATTGTCACTCCCACGCTTCGGGATCGCCTCGCAAACCTTTGGACTACTCAAACTGGCCTAATTGCTTCTGAAGCCGAAATAAATTCACTGTTAGAAAACTGGCTTAAAGAAGAGGTACTGTATCGGGAAGCTTTACGGCTGGGACTTGATCAGGAAGACACAATAGTTCGACGCCACCTGGTGCAAAAGCTGAGCTTTATCGCTGAATCCGAGCCGCTACCCACTCCTGAAGCTACAGAATTGGAAGCGTTCTACCAGGGAAATATCCATGATTACACACTACCGATACGCTATTCATTTCAGCAACTTTATTTTCAATCTCGAGAATCTGCAGATAATGCACTCGGACAAATTAATAGCGGGACTGGAGCACAAGAGTTTGGCGAGTCTTCAATGTTAAATCCCACTTACGCCTATCGCAGCGCATTGGATTTAAACGCAACCTTTGGAACAGGTTTTGCTGATCAGGTTGCTTCACTTTCAATTGGAAATTGGGATGGCCCAATACAAAGCGGCTTTGGCTACCATTTAATTTTCATTAACACAGTGCACCCAGAAGAAAAAACACCATTAAGTGTTATCCAACAACAGGTAACACAAGATTTTCAGCGTTCACGCCAGATAACTGTTCGCGATACGTACATTGAGAACCTATTGAACGAGTACACGATAACAGTGGAATCACAGTGAGATTATTCTTATTCCTCCTACTTCTTCTTTTCTCATCCCATGCTAGCTCGCACGAAATACGACCAGCTTTCTTACAAATCGTTGAAATAGATTCGGGCCAACAACAGTTATTCGAAGCTTCTTTCCGTCAACCGCAAATAAATGGGCGCTATCTTGGTTTGCAGTTACAAACTAACTGTGAAGCGATAACGACATCTGCAAGTCTGACCAATGGTGCGTTAATCGAATCGATTGAATTGAATTGCGGTGAAGTTGAATTGGAAACGATTTCCATTAACGGACTTGAGCGAACTCTTATTGACACCTTGGTAAGTATCCAATTCGAAAATGGTGACGTGCAGGAGATGTTAATTAATGGCAAAAAACCAAGTATTCAATTGTCAGAAGCGACTCCCAGCATACCGGTTTATTTAACCATTGGAGTTGAGCATCTCTTATTTGGTTTTGATCATGTGCTCTTTCTAATCATGTTGCTATATATTGTGTACAGGCCGATTCAAATTCTAATCGTTGTTACTAGTTTCACCTTCGCACATTCGCTAACTCTAGCACTTTCCGCATTCGACGTGATTACTCTTTCCGCAGCACCAGTAGAAGCAATTATTGCTGGCAGTATTGTGCTGCTGGCTTTTGAAAACCTTAGCGACAAACCCACGCTTACCAAGCAGTATCCGGCAATCATTGCGTTTGGTTTTGGACTTTTACACGGGCTTGGGTTTGCGGGCGCATTGGCAGAAATCGGACTTCCTGAAAATAGCCAATTGTTGGCTTTATTCTTATTTAACGTGGGAATTGAAGTTGGGCAACTATCAATTATTGCTGTCGTGCTTGGATTCTTGGCCATTGCACGAGTTCGTTATCAACAAGTCTTATATCAATTACCCCTCTTTTTGACCGGCGGCGTTGCCAGCTATTGGTTTATAGAACGAAGCTGGCAGATATTGATGTAGTTTTTGTCAGTATTTGGAGAATTTCGTCTCTTATTGCTTCTTTCCCAACCCTAAAACCATGGCCTTGCCTTTGATTCCGGTGATGTACCCTAATACACTAAGCCATCGGAATTCAGTACCTCATAAAGGAATTAACCATGCTATTGCGTCTCTCATTATTGTCTGGCTTGTTGCTCTTAGCGCAGGCAAGCTTCGGTCAGAATTTGGTAACCGATGACACCGCAGAGTGGTACACACTCGGCGGTGATTACGCCCATACCCGCTACACCCCTGCCGATGAAATCTCTGCAGACAACTTCGAAGATCTGGAAGTTGCCTGGGAATGGGATGGTTCAAGTTTCAATGGCTACAGTGGCCGCTCAACTCCGACCTATGTTGATGGCAAGCTCTATACGGTGTCCGGACCACGCCGCAACGTAGTCGCGATCGATCCGAAGACAGGGGAATCCTTGTGGGCTTATCGTCTGCCCAACACCGGCCGCTGGGAATACTCCATGCGCGCGTCTTACGGAAAAGGTATTGCCTATGACCGTATCGATGGCCGAGGTGTAATTTACATCTCTACACCTGGGTTCTTCCTGGTTGCTCTGGATGCACAAACCGGCCGACCATTGGAAGGCTTTGGCAGACAGTTGCCGATTCCTGAATTTCCAGAAACCGGTGTTGTAGATATGCTTGCAGATCTGGGGCATCCCTATGATCCATTTGACGGCATTCCTTTAGAAACCGGTTACATCACCACTTCTTCACCACCGATTGTGGTTAACGACACCATCATAGTTGGCAACTCTGCGGAGCAGGGTTATCTGCAGGCGAGGGTTGAAAATATACCTGGTGACATTCTCGCTTATGACAAGTACACCGGTGAATTCAAGTGGAAATTCAACGTAATTCCGCAGCCTGGTGAGTATGGTCATGAGACTTGGGAAAACGACGCCTGGCAATGGACAGGTGACGTGTCTTCATGGGCACCGCTGACTGCCGCTCCAGAAAACAATATCGTTTATGTTCCAACTAACCCACCAACCATTGACTACTACGGCGGGTTCCGACCTGGTGATGGTTTGTTTGGTACTAGCGTAATTGGATTAGATACAGAAACCGGTGAGAGGCGTTGGCACTTCCAGACTGTTAAACACGATGTTTGGAACTACGATAATCCGGCTGCTCCAATTCAAATGGATTTAAATATTCCGGGGAGAGGAGTTATTCCTGCTGTCATGCAGGTTACTAAACAGGGATTTGTATATACCTTCGATCGCATGACTGGCGAGCCGATCTGGCCAATGGAAAATCGTCCAGTACCCCAATCAGAAGTACCTGGCGAGAAGCTGGCAACAACACAACCATTCCCTACCAAACCACCACCTTTTGAACAACAAGGCATTAGCGAGAATGATCTGATCGACTTCACTCCTGACTTACGCCGAGAAGCGCTCGAAATAATGAGTAACTACAAGATGGGTCCATTGTTTAATCCACCAATTCATGACGAGAATAAAGAAGGATTAATCAGCGCAGCTATGTGTCCTGGTGACGGTGGCGGTGCAAATATTTATGCGCCTCCGGCTGCCGACCCAACTACAGGTTTCTTGTATGTGCCTTCCGCCAACAACTGCAGCTGGCAGCGGGTTATTCCTGGTGAAGAAGCGGATGCCCGCATCGATAAACCGACTGGCACTACATTCGCTGCTTATGCAAATGGTGCGGGTGGCAGACCTCCACGTTTGGCATCGAATCTTCCCTACGTTAAACCGCCTTATAGCACCGTGACTGCTTACGACATGAATACTGGCGAGATTGCTTTCCGTATTCCTGCTGGTGAAACGCCTGATCGAGTGCGCAACAATCCTGCGCTAGAAGGTGTTGAAGTTGGCGACACTGGAAGCGGGCGTGCGCCTTCGATGGTGGCTACAGCTAACATGTTGATTTACGCGTCCATCGATCATGACGGAAGTCCATTGTTGTATGCTGTTGATAAGCAGACTGGTGAAGAATTAGGCCGCATCGAAATTCCAGGTGAAGTGCGCTATGGCATGAGCTCCTGGATGCACGATGGACATCAATACGTGATTCTGCAATCAGGATCCAAGTTGGTAGCAATGGCACTACCAGCAGCACTTGAAGATGGAGCAAGTCACTAAGTTTTATCTGAAAAGTTAGAAAACAACTAAAGCCCGCAACTAAAAGGTATTAAAGATGGCCCTCTGCACTAGAAGAAGAATAGCAATTTGGCCCGGGGTTCCTGTCGTACTCTGCCTTTCATTAGTCGGTATTTCACTCTCCTCAACCAAAACATTTGCGGCTGAAACTCGAGGATATGTGATCTCCATGGTGCACACCGCCACATACTATGATGATAAAACCTGCCCTGACGGCACCAATGGTTCGCGACCCGATGTGTTAATCAGACGGGTAATGAATGACGGCTATGATCGCGAAGAAGCAATTCGCATCGTTAGTAGTCTGCGCATTAATGGCGGTCGCGACGATGAAGGTAACCTGGTTGGTTCTGCGATTGTCTTAGGAGGCGGCGCAAGTTTTAGCGGCGATCAAAGTTGGAACGGTTTCGATTTCAATCCTGCAAATGTACCTGGTGTGCTCCCTGACCCAATGGCTCATAACGCTGAAGGTCGATATGCCATTGGTCTAAATCTGGATGGTGAAGTCGGACCCGATTCGTGGGAGCACCCCCACACAGGTGAGACTGGAATAGATAACCAGATGTGGCGCGTACTGGGTTGCTGGGACGTGTATTACGTGAACAAACCAGTGAATCCTTATAACGAAGGTATCGCTTGGGACACCGCTGTTGATGCCATGCCAGCCTGGTTAATTTCGATTGCCGGTGAAGACCTTGATAGCGATGGTTATGTAACGGTTACTTTCAATCGCGCAATCAATATTCCACTACGCGATGCTTACGGCAGCATTATGTCAGGTGCCAGTTTCGGCGTTGATTCAAATCCGCGCTCACATAGCGAGTTCAAGGGAAGAATTGAAAACAATATTCTTACAATTGAGTCCGGCGATTTTTACATGCAAGGTGAATCACAGTTTTATCCACACTTACAATTTACGGGGACACAGTTGCGCTTCGAAATGAAGGAAGATGGCAGCATGGAAGGCCATATCGGTGGCTATCAACCCTGGAGGGATTATTACCATTATCTTTCTGTTCGTGGAGAAACTGATGGCATGATCGATCTCATTGGAATCTTTTACGACATGAAACGCTTCGCCGATGCCAAACCAGATCCGGTTACTGGCGATAATACAGCGATCTCCGCCGCCTACTTTATAGAAGCAGTGCCTGCATTCCATGTCGACGAAGAAGGAACGCTTTTAGCAAATTCAGTTGGATCGGGTCCTGAACTGAGTGGCCCAGCAGTTAGCCAATATTCGAATGTTGAGCAGTAAAGATGAATTTTAGAATCGCAAAGGAAATTAAATTAAGTTTAACTGCGTCCCTGGCGTTGGTTGTAAGTGCGTTACCGTTTAATTCAGCAGCACAATCATCAATTGACGAAGATCAAATAACATTTGTTAAGTTAACAGCTGAACAATACCGGAATTCAATTCGCGATATCTTCGGTGAAAGTATTCAAATCAGCGGCGATGCTGCCAGTAGCGGAGTGCGTGTAGCGGGATTAATGTCCGTAGGTGGCAGACGATTAACTCTTAGCACATCTGAAGTTGAATCTTACGAAGTCCTGGCACTGGATATTGCGAGCCAGGTGCTCAGTCCAAGCCGGCGCAAAACGTTAATTCCTTGTAGACCGCAAGATGAAAACGCCATAGATAACGCTTGTGCCAGCGAATTTATCAGCACGGTTGGTTTACATCTGTTTCGCCGACCTTTGTCCGAAGATGAAATTGAGAACTACAACGCTATGGCGCGTGCAGCAACTGATTCGCTTGGCGGTTTCTATGTAGGATTGCAAGCAGCACTAGTCGGCATGATGGTGTCGCCAGATTTTTTGTTTCGCATTGAACGCAGTGTGTCCAATCCGGAGGCACCAGGGACACGTCGCCTTGATGCATGGTCCCGCGCATCACGACTAAGTTTCTTTCTTTGGGACACAACACCTAATCCCGCCTTACTAGAAGCAGCGCAATCTGGCGATTTACTGTTCGAAGATGGATTAAACCAGCAAGTCGAAAACATGATAGCTTCACCACGCATTGAAGATGGACTGCGTGCTTTCTTTGCGGACATGCTTGCATTCGATCGTTTCGATACTTTGGATATAGATACAACGCTGTATCCAAAATTTACCAAAAACGTCGAAGATGATGCGCGAGAACAAACCCTTCGAACCATATCCGATCATTTATTAAATCAAGAAGCGGATTATCGCGATCTGTTCGATTCACGAAAAACATTTTTAACACCAGCATTAGCCGCACTTTATGGAGTTCCAATTCCAATACGACAAGAAATGGGCGGCAGAGTGCCCTGGGTACCTTATGAGTATCAGGAGGATCATATCCGCATAGGCCTGCTGGGTCAGGCAACTTTTCTCTCGCTGTTTTCCCATCCGGGAGCTTCGTCACCAACATTGCGCGGTAAAGCGGTGCGAGAACATCTTCTTTGTCAGACCATTCCACCACCTCCAGGCGATGTAGATTTTAGTCTAGTAAGAGATAACGACAATCCAGAATTCAGAACTGTGCGCGATCGATTAACCGAGCATCGTGACAATCCTACCTGTGCAGGATGTCACATGCTGATGGATCCAATTGGGTTAGCACTGGAAGTTTTCGATGCATCCGGTGTTTACCGAACTTTGGAAAATGGCGCACCGATCGATACTTCAGGTGAATGGCTCGGTCAGGAATACAATGACGTACGCGAGCTAGCGATAATGTTAAAAGAAGATCCCACGCTAACTTCTTGCCTGGTGCAGCGAGCCTATAATTACGGGACAGCACGAGAACCAACACGTGCTGAGGTCCAATGGCTCAATACTACCCATTCGCAGCTACGTAACGAGGGTGTGTATTGGCGAGAGTTGATGCAACGCATTTCTAGGAATCCAGATTTTTATACCGTGTCGGTAGAGGCATCGGAAGGAAACTAAGGATACAAACTTATGATTAGCAAGAATCGCAAGTTTAATCGAAGGTCGCTATTGAGAGGTGCAATCCACGGCTCCGCTGTTGTAATGGGCTTGCCCATTCTCCAGAGCTTCCTCAATGACAATGGCACTGCTTTTGCTGATGGTACTGAATTACCACCCTGCTTCGGTAGTTGGTTTTTTGGATTAGGTCTTACTCCAGGCCGTTGGGAACCAGAAGTAATTGGATCGAACTATGAATTGCCAGAACATATCGCCGCGTTGCAACCAATTAGAGAAAAACTAAACATTTTCAGCGGGCTGCAAGTTTTTCTCGACGGCAAAGTAAATCAGAACCACATCTCTGGCGCGCAAGGACAAATGACCGGCATTGTTACCAAGAGCGCTGCAGACTATGACGAAAGTTTTGATGCCATTATCGATAAACAGTTTGGTGCAAACGTTCGCTTTCGCACATTAGAAGTTGCCTGCGATGGCAATGCCAGCTCTGGTTGGACTGCACGTGGCAAGAATGGCAAAACACCTTGCCAGATCTCTCCCCTGGAACTCTATCGCCGAATCTATGGCGAAGGATTTATAGATCCTAATCAGGCAGAATTTACTCCGGATCCTGAAGTGATGGTGCGTCATAGCGTACTGTCAGCGGTAACGGAGCAACGTCAGAAGTTAATGACTACAGTTTCATCCGATGATCGTTCACGTTTGGATGAATACTTCACTTCATTAAGAGACGTAGAACAAAAGCTCGCGTTCGAATTAGAACGCCCTGCTCCATTACCAGCCTGTTCGATTCCATTAATTGGCGATGAAGAAATCGGCACCATGGTTGCGCAGGTACAAAATACTCATAAACAATTCGTAACCTTGTTGTCCCATGCTTTGGCTTGCGGACAAACGCGAATTTTTCACGTGACCCTCGGTAACGCATTTTCAACCTTGCGCTTACCCGGTGAACCTAGTGCATATCACGCCTTAACCCATGAAGAACCAATCGATCCTGAATTAGGTTATCAACCTAAATGTAAAATTATCGGTGAACAATGCATGGGATTCTTTGTTGAGTTATTACAGGCAATGGATTCGATCCAGGAAGGCGAAGGAACCTTGCTAGATCGTAGTGTTGTGTATGCATTTACTGATCATGGCGAAGCACGCCTACACTCCATGAAGAGCTTACCCGTATTTACTGCAGGCAGCGCTGGCGGCCGTTTAAACACAGGTCTTCATGTTTCTGCAGAAGGTGATGCTGCAACACGAGTTGGTTTCACTATCCAAAAAGCTTTAGGTGTTGTTAGTAATAGATGGGGAACCGAATCAAATGAAGTGACAACACCTTTTAGTGAGGTGTTAGCGTGATAAGAACTCGAGCAGGTCAATTATTGTCGCTCTCCCTTTTAGGAGCCTGTGTCGCATTCTTGACTTCAGCGAGCACCGCGCAATCAAGCAATCCTCCTGCGTCGACTCCTGGCGGACTCATGCTAGTAGAAGTACATCGGGAAGAAGGCTT